>PVBE010300498.1_pt1 | contig 13720 bp, 11 predicted proteins | sample 1631181 | NCBI WGS metagenome assembly PVBE01 (sample SAMN08397723, study PRJNA350692) | Marine metagenome, whole genome shotgun sequencing project. | isolation source: water | place: Pacific Ocean | collected 2012-04 | reverse complement strand
GTACCTCGATGCCGGTGTGACCTGCCCAATTCTTTACCCGCTCATGGGCAACATTCGCGACGTGATCGATGCCTTTGCCGGGGGCCTGGACTAGAGAACGCCGATGAGGATCCTGACACTCAACTGCGGTAGCTCCTCGGTGAAATACGGGTTGTGGGAAATGCCCGGCGAGAAGCCGCTCGCTCAGGGACTCATCGAGAGAGTCGGGCTCGGAAACGGCGTCATCGGGCACAACGTCACCGGACGGGACCCGGTGCGAGTGGCACGAGACTTCCCAACGCACGGTGAAGCCATCGAGGCTGTCTTCGAATTCCTGGCACACCAGGCGCACGGCGTCATTGGTGAAGTGGCGGAGATCGATGCTGTTGCCCATCGGGTGGTACACGGTGGCGAGCAGTACACCAACAGCGTGCTCATCGATGACGACGTGATCGCGGCGATCGAAACGAACGCGGTGCTGGCACCACTCCACAATCCCAACAACCTTGCCGGCATTCGGCATGCCATAGGAATCATGCCGAATGAGCCACACACCGCCTGTTGGGACACCGCCTTCTCGGCGGCATTCATGCCACCGAGGGCTAGCACCTACGCGATCCCGTATGAGTACTACCAGCGATATGGGATTCGCCGTTTTGGCTATCAGGGACTCTCCCACCTCTATGTGACTCGGAGAGCGGCGGCCCTGTTAGGTCGGAAACCCTCCGACGTGAACATCGTCTCGTTCCACATCGGAAACGGTTCTACGGTGACCGCGGTGGAACGCGGGGTACCCGTCGATCAGAGTTTGGGATTCTCGACCGCCGGAGAGGGTCTGGTCATGGGCACCCGCAGCGGTGATCTCGATCCGATCGTGCCGTTGTTCTTGATGAAGCACGCCGGCCTCTCGGCTGACGAGGTGGAGGAGATTCTCTACCGCAAGAGCGGTGTTTTCGGCATCTCGGGGCAATACGTGGACCGCCGCGACATTCTCAAGGCGGCTGATCGAGGTGATGCTCGCGCCAGTCTGGCTCTTGAGATCGAGTGCTATCGCATCCGGAAGTACATCGGAGCGTACTCTGCTGCGATCGGGGGTGCCGATGCGATCGTCTTCACCGCCGGAGTGGGGGAGAATTCCGCGGTACATCGGGCCAAGAGTTGTGAGAACCTAGAGTTCCTAGGAATCCAGATCGACGAAGAGCGAAACAGCCAGGCAGTCAGCCGAACCCAGGAGTCGGAGATCAGCACCAGATCATCGCGAGTCAAGGTATTTGTCATTCCCACCGACGAGGAGTTGGTGATGGCCGAGGACACTTTCGCGATCCTTGAGGGTCGGTACGACCTACCCACCAAGTTCAGGTACACATTCGAAGAGCCGGGGTTCGTCCCTACCTATCTCAGAATGGGGTAACGCCATGCTCGACCGATCAAGAAGTCTGGGAAAGCGGGCGGGTCCGATCTCCCACACTACCGACCTGCTGATCACCAACGCCAGAGTCATCACCTGGGGGCGGCCCAATCAGATTCTCGATGATCATGCCCTGCATATCACCGACGGGAAGATCGCCGAACTGGGCCCCACCGCTGAATTGGCCCAATCCCACCCCGATGACGACCAGATCGACGCCGGCGGCCAGTTTGTCATGCCGGGCAACATCAATACTCATGGTCACTTCTACGGAGCCTTTGCCCGAGGGATAGCGATTCCCGGCGAGCAGCCGTTCAACCTTCCCACCATTCTTCAAAAACTGTGGTGGCCGTTCGACCGGGCGCTTAATGAGCAGGACACCCGCTACTCGGCCCTCGTCGGACTGATCGACGCGATCAAGCACGGCACCACCATGCTGTTCGATCATCAATCCTCTCCCAATTTCATCGACGGTGCTCTGGATGTCATTGCCGAGGAGGTGGATCGAGCCGGGGTTCGGTCGGTTTTGTGTTTCGAGGTCACCGACCGGGATGGTGATGAGCGAGCCAGGGCCGGAATCAACGAGAACGTCCGCTTCTATCGTCGTTGTGCCGAATCCGAAGTCGCCGGCGGCAGGGTGGCGGCCAACATCGGGGCACACGCCTGCATGAGTATCACCGAAGCGACCTTCGCCAGACTCCGCGAAGCGACCCCGGCTGAAGCCGGATTCCACATTCACGTCGCCGAGCACGAGTACGACCAGTACCAGAGTCTCGCCATGGCCGGAACTCGTTCGATCGATCGTCTCTATCACCATGGTCTGCTCAACGACCAGACGATCGTCGCTCACGCAGTTCACCTCGACGCCGGCGAGATTCGGCTGCTGGCCGAAACCGGAGCCAGCGTCAGCCATCAGCCGCGATCCAACATGAACACTGGCACCGGAATCGCCGAATTGGAGTCGTGTACTCGCGCTGGGGTCGCCACCTGCGTGGGCAGCGACGGCCTCTCCAACTCGATGTGGAAGGAGTGGGAGATTGCCTGCCTGGCTCCAAAGGTGAAACATCGCGATGCCCGGCGGATGCCCCCGGACCGAGTCATTGAGTCGGCGGTCTACGGAGGAGCGGCGCTGGCGTCCCGCTACTACCCGGCGCCGGTCGGAGTGATCGAACCAGGGGCCTGTGCGGACCTAATCTTGGTCGACTACCACCCGACCACACCGCTGTCGACGGAAAACTTAGCGGCGCACGTCATCTTCGGTTTTCACGACTCGATGGTGACAACGACGATCGTCGACGGCAAGGTGCTAATGCGTGATCGAAAACTGCTCACCCTCGACGAGGAAGAGATCACCGCAAAGAGCCGGGAGCTGGCCGCGAGTTTCTGGGGGCGGTACCAGGAGCTGGTTCCGTCAGGCCCGATGCTGGGTTGATGCGAGGACAGCACTCCGCGGCCGCCGGGCATCCAAAGCAACGTAACGACTAGCTCCGAACAGAGAGGATGACATGAAGAACCGACCGGATCTTCTCGAGATACTGGGACGCACCCAAACCGGGGAATACTGCGCTAAGAAGGAGTGGGACACCAAGCGGATTCCCCAAACCGTTCGAGCGACCCTGGCGCGACACGACCTGGCAAAGACCTGTGATGTAGACAACCCGGTCAACTCCGACCCTGAATTAGCAGACCGTTTCTTTGTCGCGGCACGCGAGCTGGCGCTCGAGTTGGGCTACCTGTGTAGCGACACTGAGCGGATCATCTCGGTTTCGGAAGATGAGCTCGACAACGCGTTGAAGGCAGCACCGTCTGAGATCTTCATCGGGGTTGGAAAGGATGGCAGGTGGATGCGCTCCCGCACGCCCGGAGATCCGTATCCAATCATGGTGTGCGCCTCGTTGGCGATCACCATGTCGGAGGACGTGTACCCCCTGGTCACCGAAGCGATTGCCCGCGAGCCGGAGGTCGACATTCTCGGTGGCGGCTCGGTCGTCACGCTCCGGGGCCAGGAGATCCTGGCGGGAACCCCGTTGGAAACGCTGCTGGGACACGAGGAAAGCGTTCTCCATCGCGAGATCCGGAGGCGGGCCGGCCGGCCCGGCATGCCCGGGAACGGGGTCTACTCGGCGGTCACCGAGTATGGCCAGTTCGGGGGATATGGAACCCCGGGCGGATTTACTCCCAACGACCTCGCCTTGGTGCTGTTCCCGTCGGAATTGCTGATTGACTACCGCTCACTACACAAGGTGGTCCACATGCACAACCACGGAGGCCTGATGCGCTGCGACGCTTACGGCATGATTGGCGGCATGCCCGGTCCGCCCGAGGGCGCCGTCCTCACCAGCGTCGCGTGCGCGCTGCTTTCATATGCGATCCTGGGGAACGATGCAGGTGGAGGTCAGATCTACGATGTCCGCTATCTGGCTAACGTCAATCGCGAAGGACTGTGGGCCGCGGGCCTCACCCAACAGGTACTCAGCCGCAACACTCATCTCCTCAGCCATGGCATTGCTAACGAGGTCTCCGGCCCGGGGACAGAAGCCCTGCTGATTGAGATCGCGGCCGGAGTGGCGACGATCGCGTCCAGCGGTGCGTCGCTCACCACCGGGCCCCGATCGGCCGGGGGGAAGCTCAACAACCACATCACACCACTTGAGTGCCGGTTCGTGGCCGAAGTCGCCCATGCGGCGTCCGGTCTCGCGCCAGAGACGGTTAACGACATCGTCAAGGAACTGCTGCCGCGGTACGAGGCGACGATCAAGACACCCGATGTGGGGCGGCCGGTCCAGGAGTTGTACGACATGGAGACGATGACGCCGATTCCCGAGTGGAAAGAGATGTATCGTAAAGTGAAACGGGAGGTCATCGATCTCGGAATTCCGATGGATGACTTCTAGGAGAGTACCCCGAACGGCGCCCGCCAATTGATGACGGCTGGATCGAGCGAGAGCAACACAACAAGCGAGTTCCACCGATAATGGAGTCAGCTTGAAGGAGCACCCGATGGTAGATATGAATGAATCATTGCTGGTCACCGATATAGATGTGCTTGTCACGATGGATGAGAATCGGCGGGTCATCGAAGACGGGTGGATGCTGGTACGGGACAACCTCATCGAGGCGTTGGGTGATAGCAGCGAACCGCTTCCGGAGGCGACGCAAAGGCTCGATGCTCGCGGCCATATTGTGATCCCCGGGTTAGTCAACACGCACCACCATTTTTTCCAGACGCTGCTACGGGCTGTGCCGTCGTTTCAGGATCGCTCGCTGTGGTACTGGCTCATCGAGCTCTATCGACCGATGGGGAGCCTCACCAACGAGATGAACGATGTAAGCACTCGCCTAGCGCTCGCCGAACTGTTGCTGTCGGGTTGTACCACCGCGCAGGATCATTCCTACCTTTGCGTCAACGACATGGTCTTTGAGACGCAGATCGAAGCCGCGCAGGAGATGGGAGTGCGCTTCCATCTCAGCCGGGGAAGCATGACGGTCGGCCAGGAGGAGGGCAGCATTCCCGAGGATGATCTCACCGAAGACGAGGACGAGGTGCTCGCAAACTGCGAATACCTGATCAAGACGTTTCACGATCCCAGCCCGGGCGCGATGACTCGCATCGACGTGGCGCCGTGCTCCCTTTTCTCGGTCAGCCCGCGACTGTTGCAGGAGAGCGCGGAACTGGGTCGGAAGCTCGGGGTGGCTCTCCACACTCACTGCTACGAATCTCAGGAGGAGGAGGACTTCTGTCTTGAGGTGTACGGGACCCGACCGGTGAAGTTCGCAGACGACAACGGCTGGTTTGGCCCCGACGTGTGGTACGCCCACGCGGTCCGGCACAACGCCGAAGAGATCGCCTTCATGGGTGAGACCGGCACCGGGGTAGCCCACTGCCCCAGCTCGAACATGCGACTCTCCTCTGGGATCGCGCCGGTAAAGGAGTACCTCGAACACGGCGTTCGAGTGGGTCTCGGCTGCGACGGAAGTGCCAGCAACGACAGTTCACACCTCCTGGCCGAGGCCCGCATGGCCATGCTGCTGCAACGGGTCCAGCACGACGCAGATGCGCTTACAGCAACACAAGCCCTCGAGTTAGCGACGCTGGGCGGTGCCAAGGTCCTGATGCGGGATGACATCGGCGCCCTGGCGCCGGGAATGGCCGCCGACTTCGTCGGCTACGACCTGAACCAAGCCTCATTTGCCGGAGGACTGCACGACCCGGTTGCGGCCTTGATCTTCTGCCAACCGAGCCAGATAGATTTTTCGGTGATCAACGGAAAAGTAATTGTCGAGGACGCCCAGATCATTGGGTTGGATCTGCCGATGCTAATCGCGGAGCACAACCGTCTTGCCAAAGAGATCGTTGACATCACCGAAGCTCGCTACGGGCATGATATGTCTACTCGGATCTGGCGCAGAGCCTGGGAATGAGAGACCGGAGGGTCGGTTCACCGGAGACGTGAGCCCTTCGCAGGTGCCGGCCCCGGCGCGGTTGACCGGCGGACGGTGATTCACCGGGTCCTCCGACGTCGTTGAATCGCGACGGATGGTTGGCGCCGACACCGGGCGGCCGGTCCAGTGGCGGCTGTCCATTTGTGGGGTGTTTCGTAGGGGGGGGTAAGCTGCCACAATAGTGAAAAGGCCAGACGTCTGATGACTGACCTCTCGGAGGTGCAGGAGTGGAATGTCCAACGACACTGCGGTCACCGAACTCCGCCGCCGCGAACCTTCTGTCGACATGCTGGTCGGTAGCCGCCGACCCCGTCTCGATTGGATCGAATGTTGGCGAGCTGAGGAAAAGCTATGAGACACACCGCCTTCCCAGACAATCTCTTGCTGGGCCATTCGGCTCCGCTATATCAGCGAGCCAGCAATGCCATCCGCGAGCTGATCGCCGCCAATGGACTTCAGCCCGGTGATCAGCTGCCCGCTGAGAGTCTGCTGGCTACCGAGCTCGGCATCTCCCGACCGACGCTGCGGGAGGCCTTGATGGAACTCAGGAATCAGGGTTTGATCGATCGGCGTCACGGCGTCGGCACCTTTGTCATCGAGCCGAGAGAGCCCGCCCTGCAAGGCGGCCTGGAAGAACTCAAGAGCCTTAGGAATCTCTCGTCCCGAACCGACGTTGAGGTGGTGCGATCCGAGTGGTGGATCGAGCAGGTCGACGCTTCCGAGGTGGTGTCCCAGGTTCTGCAACTCGAGCCGGGCGCGCCGGTCATCCGGGTCCGGTCGGCAGCCTCAATCGAAGGAATCTGGTGCGCCACGCTCGAAAGCTTTCTATCCGAGAAGTACGTCGACAGCGCTGAACTCGAAGACTATCAAGCCGGCTCACTGCTCGACTATCTAATGGAGCAGGAGCCGCCGCCGGTTGCCTACACGAAATCGGACATCTGCGCTATGGCGGTCGAAGGCCCGGCGGCCCGGTGGATCCGCGTCGATGACGGCACCTCGGTCCTTCATCTCCAGGAGACCTTCTTTACCGCCGCAGGGCACCCAGTGCTGTTCTCACTCAACAACTTCCGGACCGAAATCATCTCATTCCACATCGTTCGGAAGATCCTCTGATGACTTCAAGCAAGAAACCGGCAAATTTTTCTCTGTGTCCGATCGAAGGGAGTGCAAGGCAATGAGTGGCGAAGTTTCTGAAAAGCAACGAGAGATCCTCCGCGACCTCCATGACTCGGTTCTGCAAGGTGACGATGAGCGCTGCGCTGCAGCAGCCGAGCGTTCCCTGGGGGCCGGAATCCCTCCGCTGGTCTCGATTGAGGAAGGACTGGCGCTGGGTATCCGCGAGGTCGGAGATCGATTCGCTCGTATGGACATGTTCCTTCCGGAGATGGTGCTCAGCGCCCGGGCGATGCAAGCGGCGATTGCCGTACTTGAGCCAAACTTCTCCAAAGGTGACCACCTCGAGAAAGGTAAGGTCGTTATCGGCACCGTAAAGGGTGATATCCACGACATCGGCAAGAACATCGCGAAGGTGCTACTCACGGTGAACGGGTACACGGTCATCGACATTGGAAGGGATATCCCTTTGACCGAGTTCATCGACGTGGCCGAGAAGGAAGGGGCCGACATCATTGGAATGTCGGGGCTGCTGAGCACGAGCTTGCCATTGATGCGCGACACCATTCAACTGATGCACGATGACGGGGTACGGGAGAAGTACCGCGTCATCATTGGTGGTGGACCCACCAGCCAGAGGTATGCAGACGAGATCGGCGCCGACGGGTACGCAGATACTGCCTTTGAGGGTGTAAATCTGTGTGACTGGCTGCTCGGCGTGGAGGATGCGTAATGGAAGTCGGCGCGAAAGGGATCGAGGATACCCGCGCCGCAGGTATTGATGAGCCGAACCCGCGACTGAAAGGGAGTAGCCGTGCCTGGATTGTTCTTTGACACGATGGAACGACTGAACCAGGGGCCGCGGGTTCATGAGGAGGATTTCGATCTCGCGCTACTGCCCCGAGCCAGAGAACTGGCCGACAGATACGACATTAGGTACGGTCGGCAAAACATCATTCCCGACGATGATGCGATGGCCGATCGGCTGTTTGCAGCCGGGATGGAGTTCGCAGTCGAAACCGGCCTCTGGGTGCTCGATACCCAGAAGGTCGCTCGTTTCACCGAAGCCGAGATCTGGGAACGGCTCGACAACCTCCGCACCCCACTCTGGTTTGGTGACGGCAAGGACCAGGTGTGCCTTCAGCCGAGGAGACCCGAGAGCACGACTCGTGCCCTAGTGATGGGCGGTGCCGCCGGTTCGAGCGTGACCGAGGGTGAGATCTACACCAAGCTGATGATGGCCTACGCCATGCAGCCCACCAACGACCTCCTCACCAATGGTAATCCCGCGTACATCGAAGGCCGCGAGGTTCGGCCGTTCTCCCCGCTGGAAACCCACGGCGCGATTCAGGAGGTGGGCTGGATCCGTGAGGCGATTCGGCGGGTGGGACGACCTGGAATGCCGCTGTTCGTCGCTCCCGGCACTTCGGCCACAGCCCCTCCGGCGATCGCGATCATCAACGAGGAGCGTGGGCTACGCAAGAACGACTTCATCTACGCGGCGTTGCTGACCGAGATGAAGACCGACTACGACCGGCTCAGCCGCGCGGTCGCCGGTATCGAGAGTGGACTACACGTTGCCTGCCTGCTCGCGCCGATGATCGGAGGCTGGGCCGGACCTGCCGAGGGGGCCGCCATCGTTGGCACCGCGGAGATCCTCCTGGCGGCGGTAGCCTACGACGCCACCATCGTGGTAAACCACCCGGTTCACATGAGTCTCAAGAATGGTGCAACTACCCACCCCCAGACACTCTGGGCACAGAGCATCAGCGGGCAAGCCATCGCTCGGAACACTGTCTTCCCGCTCGCTCAGAATGTGTTTGTCGATGCTCGAGCCGGGACCGAACAGGTCCTATACGAGTCGGCAGCCAACGGGATTGTCGCGGTGTCGAGTGGCCAGCACACTGGCCCCGGTCCCAGTGGTATCACCGGCGGTGACGACGTCGACATGATCTCCGGCATCGAGATGCGGATCATGGGGGAAGCGACCCGCGCCGCCACCGGCATGACCCGAGAGCAGGCAAACGAGATCGTCCTGAAGTGCATTGAGAAGTATGAGCCCACGCTGGGCGACCCGCCACCTGGAAAGCGTTTTCAGGAACTCTACGACATCGACCGCATGGCCGTGAACGATGAATGGTGGAGCACCTACGAGGGCGCAAAAACCCAACTCAAGAAGTGGGGCCTGCCCCTCCGCTGATCTGGCTGCCGACCTACCGGCCCTGGTCGGCCCCGAAGGTTCCTGAGCGGTAGATATGAGGTGAGTAGCCCTCCCCAATCGGGAAGCCAGCGACCCAGAGTAAAGCTGATGGTTCTTCGCTGACTCTTTCCCGGTTGGCATCAACTCAGCGGAAGGCCCCACGCAATTGCCTGTTCCTTGACCTTTTCGTATATCCCTAGCCAATCTGAGGTCGGCTCGAGCGTAAGTACGTCGTAGACCTCCCAGAATGGCCGGCCGATCGGCTTGGTGCCGATCAGGGGCTCATACTGCTCGAGCGCACGGCCCACGATCTCGTTTGCCTGCTCTCGGGTCATGCCGGCGGCAGCGTGGCTGACCTCTGCGTTGAATCGCTCTTCGAGTCCCGACACGTGGTTCTCGACCACGCCCACCGCCGAGCGAACTCCCTGTGCCAGCGACACCCCACAGACCGACCCGAGGGTGCCCATTGCCAGGCATTCGTAAAGCAAGGCTTCGGTACCGGGACCACCAGCCGGTGAGGTGGTCAGAACCGTCAGCAGTGGTGAGTTGCGGGAAATAGCGGCGGTGCTAGCGCTCTGGGCCCGCATCAGTTCCGGCCCGGTCGTGTTGAAGAGAAAGGGGTGCACCGGTGCCGAACTCTGAAAATCGGTCATGTACACCATCTGGCAGGCGATCATTCCTGCAGTGAGGAGCACCGCGGTCCCTTCCTCACCACCGGCGAGACCTCCGAGAATTGGGTTGTAGAACGCCAGCAGGGTGTCGGTAGTTCTCAGAGAATGAGCCACCTTCTCCAATAGGCCGTTACTGGTCTTCAACTCGCCGATCATGGCAACGATCGACATATCCGATTGCTGGAAGCCACCTCGGCTGATCGCCGACAAATGGCCGATCTCGGAGACCGCGTTCTCAACCGCCATGATGCACATTCCCGGCCGGCCCTGACCGGCCGCACCGGGACCGAGCAAGTCGATCTCCTGCCAGGCGGCAAAGATCTCCCACGGCGACTCGGAACGTACCGGGCGACCGTGGGTGGTAGCGAAGGTACCGGCAACTACTACATCAACTAACGGCTCCTTGATGTAACTCAAGTGAAGCGGCAGGTACATGTCCTCGCGGATGACGGTTCCGATCGGTCCCCCGGATTGGATCGGGGGCCGTTTATCACCGACCTCCCGGTGCCTGATGATGCGCAATTGCCGGCTCCGACCCACCGCAGCCTCGGCGGGAGCAGCGGCGACCGTGGTCTCGATCTCATCCCTGGTGAAAGTGATCCGCCGTCCGGTGTTGGTGTGGTACACCCCGGTGTGCTCGAACAGGTCCAGGGCCGCCTGCCAGACCCGGTCGATGGTGTCGTCATCCTGCTGGATGATCAGACTCTTGTCGAATTCGATCTTATGCTGCTTCACCACTGCCGCCACACCCTCGGCGATGAATTTCAGGTCGAACTCTTCTTCATCGCAGAGGGGACCGCTGAGTGATCGGTCGAGGATGTCGAGGAGGCGAGTCGCGCTCTTCATGATTCTTCTCCCCTGAGTAGTGCCATCATCTGTGTCACCGCGGCACTGGCATCTTCGGCGTAGCCGTCAGCGCCGATGTCCTCGGCCAATCTTGCGGTAACTGGGCCACCACCGATGGCAACCTTGAACAGGTTGCTGTCGGATGGATGTTCCCGGATCATCTTTACGGTCTCAGTCATGTAGGGAACCGAAGAGGTCAGCAGCGACGAGATACCGATGATATCGGCATCGACCTCGCGGGCCTTCTTGACAAATGCCAACGACTCCACACTGACGCCCAAGTCGATCACCTCGAATCCGTTGACCTCGAGCATGATGATGACCATGTTCTTTCCGATGTCGTGGATGTCCCCGTAGGCGGTCCCGATCACCACTCTCCCCTGAGTCTCAATCGCAGCACCACCGGAGGCCGAATCAGCTAGTTCGGCCTGGATGCCCTTCACGACCGTCGCCGCCGTCATCATCTCGGGGAGATAGATCTCGAGCCGGCTGAACCGGTCTCCGATGTCCTGCATCAACGGTTCGATCGCCTCCTTGAAGATCGTCACCAGGTCGGTGCCCTCCTCGACGAGCCTCCGGGCTTCGGCGACTCCGAGCGCAACGTTGCCCTGCTCGATGGCTTCGACTAGAGGCCGCCAGATTCTCGGCGTTTCCATTTCATGACTCCTTACAACTGACAAAACCGGGTAGAAATGACGTGCAAGACGCATCCTCGTTCATCAGAAAATTCAACGAAATTAGATTTCATCAACGAGAACTGCATCTCGTCAACAGTCAACATTAGTCTTTAGGGATCCTTCATGTATCGGGACCCTACCGAAGCTTCACTCGCAAAGGCGCAGAACAAGGGCAAGCCGCGACCTACGTCGAACATTAGAATGCCACCACTGGTGAGCCGAGAAGTGCGGTGTTGTTAAGCCGCGGTCTTGCCTCAGAAAGTAGAAGGTGATTCCGATTCCGAACCTGTTTATCGAAAACATCAGTGTCTTGGTGACGATGGATTCTGAGGACACCGAACTCCGCGATCAGCACATTCTGATCGAGGACCAGGCGATCAAGGCAATCGGATCTGATCTAGTACCGCCGTTAGGGGCTCGGGTCATCGACGGACGAGGCAAGATCGCGCTGCCCGGCTTCGTCAATACCCACCACCACCTGTGGCAGACCTACTGCCGGGATCTCCCCCGTACTGTAAATGCCGTCGATCTGTTCGATTGGCTGGTGGTGAAGTACGGCATATGGCAGGAGATCGACCCGGAACTGGTCTACGCCGGCTCACTGGTTGGACTCGGGCTTCTCTTGAAGACCGGGTGCACCTTGTCGAGTGACAACCACGTGGCTTTTCCTCGTGACAAGAGCGGGGAGATCATCGATGCTGGGATTCAAGCAGCGAAGGATCTCGGCATTCGCTTCCACCCGGCTCGAGGTGCGGTGTCACAGGCGGGGCCCTTTGTCCCTGAGGTGTTGGTGCAAACCGACGACGAGGTCCTTGCGGACTATGAGCGGCTTGTAAACACTTATCACGATCCCTCGCCCTTCTCGATGGTGCGGATCGCGCTCGGCCCGACCTACCTGCCGACTACCACCAAGAACCTGATGCTCGAGACGATCCGCTATGCCCGGGCAAAGGGTTTGTATTGCCATTCCCACCTGGCGGAGGGCGGTGAGTTGGAGGAGGCCTGGACCCTGAAGCACTACGGGCTTCGACCGTTCGACGTGATGGAAAGCCTCGAATGGGCCGGTCCCGACGTCTGGTTTGCCCACTGCATCTATCTCAACGACGACGAAATCCGGCGGATGGGAATATCCGGGACCGGAATGGCGCATTGCCCGGTATGCAACTCGCGACTCAGTCGGCGGGTTGCTCCGATCTTGCAGATGATGGAGGCCGGGGTCAAGGTCGGTTTCGGAGTCGATGGCTCCGAGGGCTATGGGGACATGATTGCCGAGCTACAAACCGCCAACGTGCTGCACCGTTTCATGCAAGGAAGAATCCCGCTGGCGAGAACAATGCTGCGGATCGCCTCCAAGGGTGGCGCCGAGGTTCTCGGCTGGGACTCGCTGGGATCGCTGGAGCCGGGAAAGGGCGCCGACGTGGTCCTGATCGACACCAACCAGCTCGACTACGGAGGCATCACCCATGATCCGGTGGCTTCGATCGTGCTGTTCGGAGCGAACCACATCGTCGATACCACCATCTGCAACGGTGAGGTCGTCGTAGAAAACGGGCGGTTGACCCGGGTCGATGAAGACGAGATTGTGGCTCGGGCTAACCAACTCTCTCGTGAATACCTCGCCAGGGCATCCCGACGCACCGGAATCGACTACTCTCAAGCCCCGCCGACGTCGTAACAGCCGGGCGGTCACTAGTCGCGCTTACCTAAGCGGCGGAGCCATCCTCCTGGTATCTGTCTGTGAGTCGTATCCTACCTGATCATGATCAGGGGCATCTCGGACACGAAATTGGATGGAAGACTGGATTGCTATGAAGATCGTTAGAACACTTGAAATTCACAGCCCGATTGAGACGGTTTGGGGCTTGCTGCAGGACATTCCGACAGTTTCCCAGTGCCTCCCGGGAGCCCAACTCACCGAGTCTCCGAGTGACGACCACCACCAGGGAACAGTCTCAGTTGAAATTGGCCCAATGACCGCGACGTTTGATGGCGCAGCCCGTATCACGACCAATCGGGCCGAGTACCGCGGCCGCATCGATGGAAAGGGAACCGATCGCCGGGGCGGTAATCAGGGTGAGCTCACGATGGAATACCAGCTGCAATCCGTCGCGCCCGATGAGACATCGCTGGCGATCGACGTCGACGTCGACCTGTCTGGTTCGATTGCCAGGTTCGGACGGAGCGGTTTGATAAACCAGATCACCGATCGCCTCATCGTAGATTTCTTGGAGTGTCTAGAAGCCAAGCTGGCAGCGGTGACCGGGGAGGAAGCCGCTTCGGTCTCAGCCCACAAGATCAGAGGGATCTCTCTTGTTCTCTCGAGCCTGGGCGCGGGATTGGCCGGGTGGTATCGTCGCCTCTTTAGCGGTGGAAAGAATCCGCC
>PVBE011631719.1_pt1 | contig 13722 bp, 15 predicted proteins | sample 1631181 | NCBI WGS metagenome assembly PVBE01 (sample SAMN08397723, study PRJNA350692) | Marine metagenome, whole genome shotgun sequencing project. | isolation source: water | place: Pacific Ocean | collected 2012-04 | reverse complement strand
GCCACTGTGCTACACGTCTCCTCTACGGGAGCAGCGAGCACACTCGACCGCAGCGGCGCCTTCCCCTGCGAGTCCGAGCGGTGTCCGAGCAGCAGGTAGATGGCAAAGACGAGCACCAGGAAGGTGTTCGAGACGATGTTGGTGACGCCTTCGCCGGCCTTCGCCACCCAGCTCTCGAACGGCAGATTCGACAGCTGCGCCTGGATGGCGTCCTTCTTGATGTCGACGCCCTTCCCGGCGAGCCAGTCGCGAGCCTGGTGCACCCCGGTGTCGAATTGCTGCTTGTACTCGGCCGCGTTGGCGCTGAGCTTCCCGACCGAGCTCGACACGAGCCCCGCCAGCAGCGCGAACCCGACGAAGCCGATGAGCAGCGCGAGCCCGATGGCCACGATGCGCGGCACCCGCAGCCGGTCGGTGAGGAAGTCGACCCCGGGCGCGACCGCGTAGGTGAGCAGCACCGCGAGGGTGAACGGGATCAGCGCCGGCTTGAGCGCCATGAGCGCCACGGCGCCGAGCACCGAGGCGATGATGACCAGGGAGACGGTCCGAATCCGCTCTTCGCTGACTGCGGCCATGTCGCGGTTATAGGCACGGCGCCCGCGCCTGTACACGGCCATGCGAGGCGAACCCCGTTCGACGCACCCGAGTTGCTGGCGAAGCTCGGCGCGCGACCGAGACCGACGGAGCGAAGACGACGTTCCGATACGTCGACGCGACCAACCTGGCACCCACCCAGGCCGTCCTGCGCGTCTTGACCTACGAATTCGGTCCGAGTTCGCTGACGCGGGTCGAGACCTACCAGGGTCCGGATGGGAAGGACGAGGTCACGACCCTGCGATTCACGCCCGCACCGGGGTAGCGCAGACGTCAGCGCTGGTTGTCCTCGCCTACCCGAGCCCGTGCACGTAGGAGACGCCGAGGGCGATCGCGAGCGCGCCGCCTGCGTCGTGAATCCAGCCGGAATCACACAGCAGGTCGAGGCCGTCGTAGAACGGACCGCCCATGTTGGCGATGGGCTCCTCCGCGGTCAGCACCGCGTGGGTCCCGCCGCCCCGGATCTGGAGGCGCACGCCGCGCTCGGTCCAGTCGTCCGACAGCCAGCCCTCGACCGCCTCGACCGTGGTCCGGTCGAGCTCGCCGCCCTCCTTCAGCCAGAGCCGGCCCGCGGTGAGGGTCAACGTCGCGCCCTCACCTGGAAGCCACGTCCGGAATGCGTCGTCGCCGCCTGCCCAGGCGAGGGTCCAGCCGGTGGCGTACATCGTGTCCCAGCCCCCTCGCCGCACCACCTCGTCGAGGCCCTGCGCGAGCGTCTCGAGCGCGCTGGTGGGCACCCACACATCCAGCACCGGCTCGGCGCCGTCGGCGGGCCAGTCGAAGAGCCCGATCCGGTCGTGGGGTTCGTCGCGCGGGTTGCCGAAGCCCCCGACGCAGAGGGCCGCAGGGCCGCGCCGCGCCCAGACACGCGCGACCTCGTCGGCATCGAGCACGGGCACGGTCGGGGCGTCCGATCCAGCCATTTGGGTCCTCTCAAGGCGGGGCGCACAGGCCCATCGTGTTGCGGGGGCTCACGGCGTCATCGAACAGCTTCGTGAGCGCGACGGTGTAGCCAGCGCGGCACAGATACATGGCGCGGTCGAGGTTCACGTACAGCTCCAGCACCGGGCCCAGCGCGCGTCTCGGGAGTTCGAAGCGGCGCCGAGCCTCGGACGCGCGCTGTCCGGCGGCCTCGGCGGAAGAGAGCTCGGCCGCTGTGGGCGCGGGCAGGCCGCGCCGCGCAAGTACGCGCCCGGCCACGGCTTCGAGACCGGGGTTGAGCTGCCGCTGGGTCAGGCCGCGCATCTCGTCCCCGGGTGGCACCGCGACGCCGCGGTCCTGGAGCAGGAGCCGGAGCGCTTCGCGCCGCGCTCGGCGAGCGTGGACGGCAGGTAGGGTCGAGCGGACCCAGCGCGTCTGCGGGCGGGCGTTGCTCAACCCAAGGACCCGTTGGGGAAGATCCAGATCGAGCCCCGGGCGGGCGACGAGGGGCGCGCGCAGGGCGTCGTCCGTGCGCTGGAGGCAGCACGACACCCAGGCCGCGGAGCACCCTCGTCGCGCGGCCGTCGTGACGAGGCGGTCGGTGAGGGCGCCGCACGCGTGAAGCCCGACGAGGAGGTCGCCCGAGCGCAGGGGGAAGCCCTCTTCGAGCAGGTCGAAGGTCACGAAGCGCGTCGGGCCGCCGTGCGCGGTGGCCGCCTCGACGTGGGCGGCGACGCGGTCGACACCGAGCGCGTCGACGTCGAACGCCTCCGCCAGGTGTCGGGTCAGATGCCCATGCCCTGCGCCGAAGTCGACGATACGAGGCGCGCCGCGGGCGAGATCTGCGACCGCCGCAGCGAACGCGGCGACCTGGGGGCGCTTGCGCTGCTTCACGCTTCGGGCGCGGGCCAGCGTGCCGGGCGCCGGTTGAACGGGCAGGTCGACGAGCGCTACCGCCTCACCGACCAGCGAGACGAGGTCGGCCGGCGCCCCGTCGAGGCACGCAGACAGCCCGTGTTGCTCCGCCATGTCGAGCTGATCCGCAGAGAGCTCCGCCAACCAGCAGCTCCAGTCGCGGGCGGTGGCCCAGCGCGGCGCTTCGCCCTCGGCGCGCTCGAGGAGCACGTCCCGGAAGCTGGCGAGAAGGTCACCGGCCGAACGCCAACGCACCTCGAGGGCGGCGTCGGCGAGCGTGTGGAGCGGCGGGGGCATCGCGTGTCGCGTACCACGGTCGAGTCCAGCTCGCACAGCAGGCACGCCCCTTGCTAACTCACGCGGGCATGCGACGTGAACCCGCGATTCTGTTGTTGTTGGTGGCCGCTGCAGTGGCCGCTTGTGAGGCGGACGAGCCACTTCCGGAGCCCCAGGGCGAGACGCCCGAGGCGGCGGTCGACGGGCCGGGCATCCTCTCGGCGGACGGGAAGGCGGACGGGTTCGGTGACGTGCCGGCCATCGCGCCGCTGCCCGAGGGGGCGGACCTCGAGGCGCCGCTGGCCGCGCTCTTCGCGCCCGACGACCCGGTGACCACCCTCGAGCTGACCCTGATCCAGCGCGTCGTGAAGCTGCGGGCGGAGGACGAGGCCCGATACGACGAGGGGCTCAACCCGTTCCGGATCCGGTACGCGGTCTACAACCTGCGAAACCCCGCCATTGTCGAGGCGCTGGCGGACGCCGAGGACGCCGGCGTGGATGTGCAGGTGCTCATCGAGGACAAGCAGCTCGATCCGGCGCGCACCTGGAACTTCGCCGACGAGCGGCTCGTCGAGCGCGGCTTCGAATTCGTGGCGAGCCATCGTGACCTCGACGACGCCGGCCGCCGTAGCGCGGATCTCATCGGCATCAAGGGCAGCGGTCTGATGCACCTCAAGACGCGGCTGTTCGAGGCGCCCGGGTTCCGGGCCGGGCTGACGGGCTCGATGAACCCAGGCGACAACGCGGTGCTCAACGAAGAGACGCTGCACCTGGTGCGCGACCCCAAGCTGCTCGACCGATACGGCGCCGCGTACGAGGCGATCCTGAAGGGCAACCGCATCGACAACCGCTTCGATGACAGCGCTGCAGTCAACGTGCTGTTCACCCCTGGCGGCTCGGGTCCGCGCGCTGGCGCCAAAATGCTGGAGTGGGTGGCCGCCGAAAAGGAACAGATCCTCCTGATGGTCTTCTCGCTGCGCGACGTGCAGCACGGGGGCCGGTCGCTGGTCGACACCCTCGCCCAGAAGGCGCGCGCGGGCGTGCCGGTGTACGTGATCACCGACCGCAAGCAGTCCGACGGCGTCGACGCCGATGGCAACCGGCTGTACCGCGACGACCCCACCGAGGACCGCCTGCGCGACGCGGGCGTCCAGGTGTGGGAGGCCACCAACCGGGCCACCCCCTTCACCGCGATGCACCACAAGGTCGCGGTGCTCGGGCGCTCGAAGGTGCGCGTCATCACCGACGCGGCCAACTGGACCTTCGCCGCGCTCGGCAGCAGCAACCGCCGGGCGCGCAACCACGAGAGCATGCTCTTCATCGACTCCGCCCGCCTCGACGACGGCGTCACCGGCCGCCGCTACATGGCGCAGTGGCTTCGCGTGCTCGAGCGCTATGCCCACCAGAGCGAGGCCCAGGATGGCGAGCCCGGCTTCGAGACGGTCTTCGCGAAGCTGACCACGAGCGCGAGCTGGCCCGCCCAGCCCGTGCGCTTCGTCGCCGAAGAGGCCTACACCGAGTGGGGCGAGTCCATCCGCGTCCGCGGCGACCACGCCGCCCTCGGCGCCTGGTCCGAAGACGTGGCCCTCGACACCGACGGCGACACCTACCCGAGCTGGATGGGCGAGGTCTCGCTCCCGCTCGGCACCCGCTTCGAGTTCAAATTCGTCGCTGGCCACGAGAGCGGCGAGGTGCGCTGGGAGGACGGCGACAACCGCAAGGGACGCGCCGCCCCCGCCGCCCTGACTCGCGACCCGGCCGTCGAGGTGGGCGGCGCCTGGCGCTGCCCCGCCTAGATGTAGGACTGTACTTCTTAGTATGACAGTCCTACATTTGTGACATGCTCCAGAAGCCGGACGATCTCTACGACCGCGCCTGGGAATGGGACGCGCTCGCTCGCTTCGTTGACTCACAGGCCGCTGGACCGCGCTTGGGGGTGGTCTTCGGCCGGAGACGCCAGGGCAAGTCACTCCTGCTGCACTCGATGTGCGAAGCGACCGGCGGCTTCTATCACGTGGCCACCCAGACCAACGCCGCCGACGCGCTCGCCCAACTCGGCCGAGGGCTCGGACACGCGCTGGGGGCACCGACCGCGCTGCACCTCTCGTCGTGGGACGCCGCGGTGCGCGCGATCTTCGAACTCGGGGCAGAACGATCGCGGCTCGTAGTGCTGGACGAGTTCGCCTACCTCGTCGCGGTGGCGCCGGAGTTGCCTTCGCTGATCCAGCGCGCGCTCGGCCCCGGTGGGGAGGGCGCCAACCAGACGCGCCTCATCTTGTGCGGGTCGGCGGTGTCGTTCATGGGACGTCTGCTCTCGGGCGAGGCACCACTGCGCGGCCGCGCAAGCCTCGAGATGGTGGTGCGACCGTTCGACTTCCGAGCCGCTGCGGGCTTCTGGGGTCTCGAGCACGGCCTTCATCTGGCCGCGCGCGTCCACGCCATCGTGGGGGGCACGCCCGCGTACCGGCGCGAATTCGTCGACGACGACGCCCCTGCAGGCGACGGCGACTTCGACGCGTGGGTAGTCCGCGCCGTCCTCAACCCCGCGCGCCCGCTCTTCCGCGAGGGCCGCTACCTGCTGGCCGAGGAGCCCGACCTGCGCGACGCGGGTCTGTATCACGCGACGCTCGCCGCCCTCGCGTCCGGGCGGACTGCGCGTGGCGCCATCGCAGCAGCGCTCGGTCGCCCGAGCCACGACATCAGCCATCCGCTGTCGGTGCTGGAGGATGTGCGGCTCGTCGAGCGGCGCCGCGACCTGTTCCGCAAAGGCCGGCCCACCTACGCCATCGTCGAGCCCTTCATCCGCTTCCACCACGCGATCATCCACCCGCGTTGGAGTCGACTGGCGCGCCCGGGGTCCGCGCAGAAGGTCTGGGCTGCGTCGCAGGACGCCTTCGCGTCGCAGATTCTCGGACCCCACTTCGAGTCGCTTGCGCGAACGTGGGTCCGCGACTTCGCCGCGCCATCCACAGTGGGCGGCGAGCTGACGGAGGTCGGCGCCGGCGTCGTGCACGACCCGAAGGCCAGACGCGGTATCGAAGTGGACGTGGTGGGCCGCGACCAAGGCGGTGTGCGACTGCTTGGTGAAGCAAAGTGGGGGCACGCGACGTGGGCGAACGTGGTCGCCCGCCTCAGCCGCGCGAGGGCGCTGCTGGCCGAGCGCGGGCTGCTGCACCCCGACGGATGCAAGCTCGCGCTCTTCGGCGCCTCGGGATTCACGGGTGCGGCCAAGGACGACGAGATGCTCCGCGTGGGCCTCGAGGACCTCTACCGGCGCGAGTGAGCCTCAGCTTCGGTCGGGCGTGATGACGCCGATGGCCGCACCGGTGGGGTCGAGGAAGATCCCGAAGCGTCCGACACCAGGGACATCGACCGCAGGCGCCTTCAGGTCGGCGCCGCGGGACTTCGCGCGCTCGATCGTCGCGTCGCAGTCGGCGACGTGGATGTAGGGCAGCCACATCGCCGGGATGTTGGCGTCGGGGGAAGTCATGACGCCGCCACGGGCCGCCCCGTCCTTCTTGAGGACGTGGTAGGTGCCGTTCGGCATCCCCATCTCCTCGACCTCGTAGCCGAGGACCGCCTGGTAGAACGGCAGCACGGCGCCCGCGTCCTTGGCCCAGAGCTCGTTCCAGTGGAAGCCGCCCTCGGTGGAGGGCGTGTCGGCCGGATCGCTCTGGGCGGTGCGGAAGAGGCAGAAGGCGGCGCCCTGGGGATCGGTGACGGCGGCGAAGCGGCCCACGGTGGGGATGTCCGTGGGCGGGACGAGCACCTGGCCGCCGTTCGCCTTCACCGCGGCGGCGCGGTCGTCGACGTCTTCGAACGAGACGTAGGAGATCCAGTGACTCGGGCGGGCGTCCCCGGGCTGGCGGGGCGGCAGACCCGACTAGGGCTGCTCGCCGGCGGCGAACATCGTGTACTCGGCGTCGCCCATCGGCATGACCTGGGTCTTCCAGCCGATGGTCTCGGTGTAGAACGCGACGGCGTCCTTCGGGGCGGCGGTGTTGAGCTCGAACCAGACGAAGCTTCCGGGCGTGAGGTCGGACATCTCGGGGTCTCCTTTGCGCTGTGTTCTGTGTTGCGCACCCCCACGACGAACGCCCGACGCGCAGATCGACAACGAACCAAAAAGAAAGTGTCAGCGCGTGCGGAGCGCGTCGATCCGGCGCTGCAGATAGACGCGCTCGGCCTCGTTCTCCACGAGGTCGAGCGCCTCGCGATAGGCCACGGTCGCCTCGCGGTCGCGCCCGAGCCTGCGCAGGAGGTCGGCCCGGGCCGCCGGCAGATATGGGTAGCCGTCCAGCGTCCCACCGGCCGCGAGCGCGTCCACCAGCTCGAGGCCACGCGCGGGGCCCTCGGCCATCGCGACCGCGACCGCCCGGTTGAGCGCGACGACAGGCGACGGATGCTGCCGATGCAGCGCCCCATAGAGCAGCACGATCTGCGGCCAGTCGGTGTCGGCGGCGGTCTTCGCCTCGGCGTGCAAAGCGGCGATGGCGGCCTGGATCTGGTACGGGCCCGCGCGCCCCGCCTCGAGCGCCTCGCGGGCGAAGCCGACCCCCTCGGCGATCTGCTCGGCATCCCAGAGCGTGCGGTCCTGCACCTCGAGCGGCACCAGCACGCCATCCTCGCCTGCGCGCGCCTCGCGGCGTGAATCGTGGAGCAGCATCAAGGCGAGCAGGCCGCGGACCTCGGGCTCGCCTGCCATCAGCTCGAGCAGGATCCGGGCGAGGCGAATCGCCTCGGCGCACAGGCCGCGGCGGATGAGGGCCGCGCCGCCAGAAGCGGTGTAGCCCTCGTTGAAGACCAGGTAGACCACCGCGAGCACGGAGACGAGGCGCTCGGCCAGGAGCTCCGCTGGGGGCACGCGATAGGGAATCCCGGCCAGCCGGATCTTCCGCTTCGCGCGCACGAGCCGCTGAGCGAGGGTCGGCTCGGGCACGAGGAATGCGCGGGCGATCTCCGGCGTGGTGAGGCCGCACAACGTTCGCAAAGTGAGGCCGACCTGGGCCTCACGCGTGAGCGCGGGGTGGCAGCACGTGAACACGAGCTTGAGCCGCTCGTCGCCCACGGGATCCTCGTCGTCTGCCTCGTCCGGTGCGAGCGCGACCTGGCGTTCGAGGGCTTGCAACGCGCGGATGTCGGCCTTCTTCCGGCCGAGGTTCGCTTCGCGGCGGAGCGTGTCGATCGCGCGGCGCCGCGCGGTCGTCGTCAACCAGGCGGCGGGCTTGAGGGGGACGCCCTCCCGCGGCCAGCGGTCGAGGGCGAGGGCGATGGCGTCCTGGAAGGCGTCCTCGGCGAGTTCGAAGCTGCCGAGCGTACGGATGAGCGCCGCGTTGACGCGCCCCGCTTCATCGCGGAAGACGCGGTCGAGCGCCGCTCGGGTCGGGTCAGGCGTAGTGCTTCGACCAGTCGAAGATGGGGCGCACTTCGAGTGTGCCGTGCTTCGAGGTCGGGCACCGCGCGGCGGCGTCGATCGCCTGGTCGAGGTTCTCGCACTCGAGCAGGAAGAAGCCGCCGAGCTGCTCCTTCGTCTCGGCGAACGGGCCGTCGGTGTGCAGCACCTGGCCGCCGCGCACCCGCACGCTCGTCGCGGAGTCGATGGTCTCGAGGGCCTCGCCCGCGAGCATGATCCCCTCGGCCTTCAGCGCGTCGGTGTACGTCCGGTAGTCGGCGATGAGCGCCGCCTCCTGCTCGGGCGTGCGCTTCGAGGCCTCGGTCTCGTTGCTGTAGATGAGCAGAAGGTACTGCATGTTGCTCTCCGGTCTCGTGGTGGGTCGTACCCCCACGACGAACGGGGCGCGGCCGGATCGACAGCCCGGGTGACTATTCGACGACCGTCGCGCGCTTGATGTAGTCGAGGTCCGGGAAATCCTTGCGCAGGTAGACGTTGCCTTCGCTCTGCGCCCGGTGCTGGTGCGGGCCGCGACCGCGCGGGGCGCCTTCGCCGTAGCCGCTGTGGATCTGCTTCATCGTCTTCATGTCGCGCACCTTCCCAAACGGGGTGAAGCCCATCCCATCGAGGTTCGAGTTGTCGTTCAAGTTGATGAAGAACTGAGTCGTCCGGCTGTTCGGAGCCCCCGTCTTGGCGAACGTCGTGAAGCCGGGCTTGTTGCCGATGCCGGCCTTCTTCGGGTCGTCCTTGATGCGGGCCTGGCGCCACGCGGCGTTGACCTTCGGGTCGCCGTTGATGCCGACCTGCGCCATGAAGCCGGAGATGACCCGGAAGAAGGCGACGTCGTCGTAGTAGCCGGCCTTGACGAGGTTGTAGAAGCGGTCGGCGCCGTTCGGCGACCACTCGCGCTTGATGTCGATGATGATCTCGCCCTTGGTCGTCTCGAGCTTCACCGAGTACTTCGCCGGCGCGGTGGCCTTGTGCTTGCTCGGGTCGGCGAGGTCGGCCTTGCTGGCGCCCGCCTTCTTGGTCTTGGCCGCCTCGGCGCTCTCCGTACTCGTCTTCGGGCCGTCCTTGGCGTTGGTCTTCTGGCAGGCCACCAAGGCCGCCGCGAGGCAAAGGGTCCAAACGAAACGCATCTTCTCGCTCCTCACGTCTGGCTCGAAAGCGGCGACACCATACGACCTTGACGGGTTGGACGCGAGTGCCCACGGTGTCGGTATGCGAGGCGCAGGCGGTACCGAAGGCGGCACGGGGCAGTTCCTGATGGGCATCGTGATGCTCGTCGGCGGAGGCTACCTTCTGCTCGAGAGCATCCGGGTTCACTCCCAGTGGGGCATGGGCGGCGGCGGCGCGATGTTCCACATGGGCAGCATGGGCGTCACCACCGGCATGATCCTGATCCCGTTCGTGCTCGGCGTCGGCATGCTCTTCTACAGCGGGCGCAACCCCATCGGCTGGATCCTGGCCGGGGGCTCGCTCGTTGCGATGGTCTTCGGCGTGCTGTCCAACGTGCAGCTGCACATGCGCGAGATGAGCGTCTTCTCGCTCATCACCATGCTCGTCCTCTCCGTCGGCGGCATCGGATTGGTGCTGAGCTCGCTGCGGGACCGGAGCAAGCAGCCCGCCGAGGAGTGATCCGATCCGCGCGCTCCTCCTGTTCACCGCCCTCTCGTTTTCGACCGCCCACGCCCACGAGCGCGCCCAGGCGACGCTGAAGATCGTCCTGGGCGCGAATGACGTCGTCGGCGTGGTGGCGGACATCGACGCCGCGGACGTCGGTCAGCTGATGGGGCGGGCTCACGCAAAGGACCACCAGGCCGGCGGCTTCGACCGGGACCTCATCGAGCACGCGCGGGGGAAGCTCCCGAGCTGGTTCGAGGTCAGCGGCGACGGTCGCCAATGCCCGCTCACGGTGGACCTCGCGAGCCCCAAGTCCACCCGGGTGATCCGCGTCGCCGCGACGGCCCGCTGCGCCGGTGAACCCGCGGAGCTCGCGCTGCGCTGGCGGGCCAGCGGCCACGGCCTCGACGTGCACGCGGCGGGGACGCTGGTGAAGGCGGACGGCACGCGCGCGGCGATCGAGTTCGACGCCGCCGCGCCACGCCAGGTCGTCCAGCTGCGCCGCGCTTTCCCGTGGACTCAGGCCATCGTGGCCGCCGCGGTCTTCATCGCGCTGCTGCTGTCCTGGCGACGACTGCGCTCGGCACGGTAGATCCTCTGCGCGCCCGGTGCGTGAAAGCGGCACACCCGAATCACGGAGATCCCATGCGCTACGCCCTGCTCCTGCTCGTTCTCGCCGGCTGCGGCTCGATGTCGAATGGCGACCCGGCGCCCGCGGCGAAGGCCAAAGCCGGACCTGGCGCAGACAAGGACGACTGCGTCCAACGCTGCGTGCAATCCCGCCAGATGGAGGCGCGCGCCGTCGAGGACATCGAGGCCGACTGCCGCAAGGAGTGCGCAGCCGCCAAGTGAGACTTCGACGGCCGTCATCAGAGCAGAGGGGGTCATCATCAGAGCAGAGGGGGGCAGGTGTAGCCACTTGACCCCGGTTTGGGCGGCTTGGCGAGGCCTCGCCATCGCAGCCTTCGCTCGGGAAAGGGGAGGGACAACGGGCAAGGGCATGGGCAAGGGCACGATCACGGGGACGGGAACGGGCACGGGGGTGCGCTGCGCGCGCTTTGCTTCCTGTGATGAGAGACCATGCAGCCAGCCCGGTCACGGGCGTCGGACCTCGCCGTCGCAACCTTCGCATTGCATCCTCGTCGCCTCCCGCGCATCGGTCGAGCGCGACCGGCGGGCCATCGGCCCGACTACGGCGCGCGCCACTTCGCGTGGAAGGCCTGCGAGGTGAACAGCTCGAAGGTGGCGCCCTCGCGCCAGGCGTCGTTCGGCAGGCCGGCCTTGCGGGCGAGGTGCGACAGGGTCTGGGCGCGGTCCCAGCCCTGCTCGGTGGCGACCTCGGGCAGATAGACCGCGCGGCGGCCGTGCTTGGAGAGCACCACGCCGTGGCGGCCGACCTCGAAGGCCTCGTAGGACGGCACGCGGCGAAGCGGGCTGAGCACGCTGACCTCGACGTCGAGCGTGGCCAGCTCGTCCGACTTGACCGGGCGGAAGCGCCGGTCGCGGAGGGCGGCGCTGACAGCGTTGCTGGCGACGGCGCGGTAGAGCGGCTCGTGGGCGACGATGTGCCCGATGCAGCCGCGCAAGCGGTCATCACGCTTGAGCGTGACGAACGCGCCGGAGGGCTTGCGCAGGCGAGGGTCGAGGGTCGCCGGGTCGACCAGCTCGTCCGCGCGCACCGCGCTCGCGCCTTCGTTCACCGCCCGGTGGAGCGCGCGCGTGGCGAGCCCGTGCAGCACCTTCATCTGCTCGTCCGGCAGCGCGTCGGGCCCGGCGCGCGCGCCGAACGGGCGCGCGGCGGTGAACGCCACCGTCAGGTAGCTCACGGAGTTCGTGTAATCGCCGCCGACCTCGCCGGAGGTGTAGTAGCGCAGCAGCGTGGGCTCGGCGGACGGCCCGACCAGGTGGAGCAGCACCGACACCGATCCGAAGCCGCAGGCGGTGATGCCCGTTCGGCGGCGGTAGTCGGCGAAGCCGCTCGCCGAGCGGGCCGCGATCTGCGCGTAGGCGCCCATGTCGAGGTCGCGCAGCGCGGTCGCCACGCCTTCGTCGGGTGGGAAGGGCACGTAGCCGTAGTTGGGGCCGTAGTGGGTGAAGTCGCCGGAGGCCACGAAGAGCGTCCGGTCGTCGGCGAGGGTCTTCAGCAGCTCGGCGGCGCGCGCGTAGTCGCTGGCGTCCATGCCCCCGACGAGGACCGGGACCAGCGTCCACCCCGGCTTCAGGACGCGCTGCAGCATCGGCAGCTGCATCTCGATGCTGTGCTCGCGCTGGTGGGCCTGGTCGTGAGCGCGTACGAGGGTCGCGCGGCGTAGCGCGGTGACGGCCTCGAGATCGAGTGGGATGTCGCCGAGCGGCGTGCGGTAGTGGGTGACGTTCGCGATGGACAGCCCGCGGAAGCGGCCGCGATGCGAGGGGCCCACCACCACCACGCGACGCGGCTGGCTCCGGCGCAGGAGGGTGTACCCCGCCGCGGCCCCCGGCCCGCTGTAGCGGAAGCCGGCGTGGGGGACGATGAGCGCGCGCAGCGGACCTGTGCCCCCCGGCTTGGGCGGCTTCGCGTCGGCGAGCAATCCGTCGACGAGCTTCGCGAGCGCCTTCGCGTCACCCGGGTACCACGAGCCGGCGACCGCCGCGGGTCGCACGACGCGCTCGATCTTCGGCGCCGGGGGCGCGGGCTTCACGGACGCGTCCGGCTTCGCGGGCGGCTCGTCACGACGGACGCACGCCACGAGCATGAGCGCCACCAGCCACGGGATCGCGCGCCTCATCTCACCCCGCCAGGTCATGTGGGCCGTGCAGGTCGGCTTCTTCGAGGGGCAGCTCCCTCGGCTTTCGCTCCGGCGCCGCGCCGGCGCCCACCACCAGCGCGCCCGCCCCGGCCACCAACACGCCGCCGATGAACGCGCGACGGTCGCGGCGGCGCGGCTCGGGCTCGGGTTGCTTCTCCTCGTCGCTCATCACCACACCCCTGGGATGGACTCGCGGCAGACGGGACAGGCCCCGTCGACCAGGTTGTTCTCGCGGATCCGGTAGCCGCTGCGGCGCACCAGCAGCTTGCCGTCGCGCGGGCAGACCGTCGACTCGGCGTCGTGCCCGAAGAGGTTGCCGACGTAGACGTACTCGAGGCCCGCGTCCATCGCCTCGGCGCGCGCCCGCACGAGGGTCTGCTCCGGCGTCGGCGGCAGGTTGCGCATGCGGTATTGCGGGTGGAAGCGGCTGAGGTGCAGCGGCGTCCCGGCGCCGAGCTCGTCGCGGATCCAGCGGGCCATGCGGCGGATCATCGCCAGGTCGTCGTTGAGCGTAGGGATGATCAGGTTCGTCACCTCCACCCAGACGCCCTCCTCGCGGAAGGTCACCAGCGCGTCGAGCACCGGCTTGAGGGTGCCGCTGCAGTTGTCGCGATAGAAGCGGTCGGAGAACGCCTTCAGGTCGATGTTGGTGGCGTCGAGCACGCTGCACAGCCGGCGCAGCGGCTTCTTGTTGATGTAGCCCGCGGTGACCATCACGTTCTTCAGGCCCTTGCGGCGCGCCTCCACGGCGGTGTCGTACACGTACTCGTAGAAGACGATCGGGTCGGAGTAGGTGTAGGCGATGGAGCGGCAGCGCTGCTCGATCGCCGCCTCGACGAGCTCCTTGGGCGGCGCGCGATAGATCTTCTCCATCTCCTCGCCGCCGCGCTGCGAGAGCTGCCAGTTCTGGCAGTTGCGGCAGTGAAGATTGCAGCCCGCGGTCGCCACCGAGAGGATCGGGGTGCCCGGGTGGAAGTGGAAGAGGGGCTTCTTCTCCATCGGGTCGATGTGGATCGCCGACGGCCGCCCGTAGGTGACCGCGCGCAGCTTGCCCCCGAGGTTGACGCGCACGCGGCAGTCGCCGGCGCCGCCCTCGGGGATCAGGCAGTAGCGCGGGCACAGCTCGCAGATGACCGCGCTCACCGTGATGGCTCGTCCGGCACGGCGCGGTACCAGTCGGCTTCTTTGCGCACCAGGTCGCCCTCGCGGATG
>PVBE012830310.1_pt1 | contig 13723 bp, 19 predicted proteins | sample 1631181 | NCBI WGS metagenome assembly PVBE01 (sample SAMN08397723, study PRJNA350692) | Marine metagenome, whole genome shotgun sequencing project. | isolation source: water | place: Pacific Ocean | collected 2012-04 | reverse complement strand
GGGGGCGGGCGCAGCGGGGGGCGAGTCGAGCTCCAAGACCAAGCGGTGATCAGCGTCGGACCCGAGGTGTCGGGGTTCGTGTTTCGCTTCGTCATCGCTTGAGCCGGACGGTGGCGGATCGCCTGGCACAGCCTCCGCGATCTTCCATATGACCTGGATCATACGGGAGCAGCTCGAACAGCCCTAGGATGTGGTGTTTCCTCGGCTCTACGAAGACTTCATGGCTCATCACGTTCACCCCAAAGGCACTCGGGCACGAGTGCTGCTCTCGTCCGTGTTCGGGCCCTTCGCGCAGGATGACGATTTTGGCAGCCGCTCCGTGAACCCCATGGAGCTCTACCACAACCAGGTCACCCGCGAGCAGGGACCGTTCTCGCTGCGGATGTTCCATCGGTCCTGGGGCATCATGCTCATTCAGGCGAACATCTCTGCTCCATCCACGGTCCTCGATTTCCCAACACGGGAAGGCTTCATTCAGGAGCTCGAGCGGGAACGCTACGACGTCGTTGGAATCTCCGGGATCATCGTGAATTTCGGCAAGGTTCGCGAGATGTGCCGCCTGGTTCGTGCCCACTCACCGCACTCACAGATCGTGGTCGGGGGACACGTCGCTGGGATTCCAGGCCTGGAGCACACGTTGGACGCCGACTTCGTCGTCAAGGGCGAAGGAATCGAGTGGTTCCGCCGGTTTCTCGATGAGCCCATCGATCGACCGATCCGCCACCCGGCGATTCCGTCGTCGTTCGGCTTTCGGCTGATGGGCCTACGCGCCCCGTCGGGCGGCGGCAATCCGGCAGCCACGATCATTCCGTCTGTCGGCTGCCCGATGGGATGTAACTTCTGTACGACGTCGGCGTTCTTCGGCGGCAAGGGGCGGTTCGTGAACTTCTACGAGCGCGGCGCCGACCTCTTCGACGTGATGTGTGACGTCGAGCGCAAGCTGGGCGTGTCTTGTTTCTTCATGATGGACGAGAACTTCCTGCTGTACAGGAGGCGGGCGCTCGAGCTGCTAGAGTGCATGAAGGCTCGGGGAAAGTCCTGGACGATGTATGTGTTTTCCTCGGCTCAGGCCATCGCAAGATACGACATGCGGCAGCTTGTCGAGCTCGGGGTGACCTGGGTGTGGCTCGGCCTCGAGTCGGCCCAGAGCACGTACGAGAAGCTCAAGGACGCTGACACGATGGCCCTGACGAGGACGCTGCAGCAGCATGGCATCCGGGTGCTCGGCTCCACCATCGTGGGCCTGGAGCACCACACTCCCGAGAATATCGGCGCGGAGATCGACTACGCCGTCGCTCACGACACCGATTGCCATCAGTTCATGCTGTATACTCCGGTCCCTGGTACGCCGTTGCACCGCCAGATGGAAGAAGAGGGGCGGCTCCTGCCGGGTGTGGATCTGGCCGATATCCATGGCCAGCACAAGTTCAATTTCCAGCATTCCGCGATTTCACGGGACGCATCGAAGGAGTTCCTCGACGGGGCGTTTCGGCTCGACTACGCGCGCAACGGCCCCAGCTTGTACCGGGTGGTCCGTACGATGTTTGAGGGATGGCGGCGCTATCATGACGACCCGGATCCCCGCGTCCGAGCACGGGTCGCCCTCGAAGGACGCCAGCTCCGAGGAGGATACGGAGCGACGCTCTGGGCCATGGAGCGATACCTGCGGCGTTCGAACGCCCGAGTTGCCGAGCGCATTCGCGCCCTGCGGCTCGACATGGAGTCCCAGGTTGGAGGGCGACTGGTGAATCGAGTAGTCGGACCAGTGCTGCTCTGGAGCGCCCGTCGCGATGCCCGACGGTTCTCGCGTGGGCGCCCGCTCGAGCCGGCGATGTTCGTCGACCGCAAGGGTCCAGGCGGATCAGACTGGACCGCCACGCCAGTGCCTGCGCGCTGAGCAGGCACAGATCGACCCGGTCCGCGCGGAGCTTCAGCGGTCCCCAGCCCTCGGTACGCGTACCACGCCGTCGACGTCTCTCGGTCCCTATCCTCGGGCGCTCCCTGACGCTCGCTCAGCGTTCCTCTGCTTTCGGTGTCTCGTCCGGCTCCTGCTCCTGCGGTCGCATTCCTGACATCATCGGGCACTTTGACATTCTCGACTGCATGGACGCTCGCTTTTCCTGGTCCATGCCCTGCATCGTGTGCCCCATCATGTGCGGCATCATGCGTTCTTGCATCTGCATCATGTGGCCACGCTCGGTCTTTCGCTGTTCGACGAGGGCTGTCAAGAGCTCCGCCACGGCGTCCAGCTTCGCGTCTCCCGCGGCGGCCTCCATCTGGGCCACGAGATCGTCCAGGCGCGCATCGGTGGACTTCATCTTGGCCATCATGTCCTGTCGCATTTGCATCATGTGGCGATCCTGCGCGGCCATGTCAGGGTCTTGTCCGGCGTGGTGCTGCTCCGACTGCTGGTGGGGGGGGTATCCGCTGCGACAGCCCCGACAGCCGATAGAGCCATGACGATTGCGCCGGCTAGTAAGGTCACGGTCTTCATGGTGTGCTCTCCCTCCGCGATGGGCTGGGTTCGCTGTCCAAGGCTGTACTTCCCACCCTGCAGCGCCCACAGGTGGCTGCTCAGGCTACCGGGTCACTGGTGCGACGCAAGACTTTCGCAACGGGCTGCTGGCCCACCTTGTTGAGCCTCTAGCAGGATCGATCGCGACCCGTCCTGAAGCCACACGCTGCCGCTGGTGCGCTCGGATCCGATCAGGCTCCCGCGTCGACGATCGGCCCCGTCCGTCGGGCGTAGGTGCCTTGGCTCCGACACTGTAGGATCCCAGCGTCGACAAGCGCCCCGAACACGGCATCGAACGTGACGCTGTCGAGGCCAAAGAGCCGCTGAGCCTGAGGTCGGGTCAAGATGAGGCCCGGCAACTCGCGGTACTCGTGCTTCACCCGCGCCGTGAGGTCCTGGATCTTGACTGAGGAATCCGCGCGAGACGGCGAGGCTGCCTGCTGCACAACCCACCTCCTGGCCAGACGCCAAATGGACTGGGCTCTTCAGAGGCTGGCCGCCACGCCGAGGCTACTGGCGGGGCCAGAGAAGAGCTGAAACGCGTGTACCAGCACGGTAGCGCGCGAACAGCCACGTGTCTACAGGTTTCGATCTCGACATGCCAGAATGTCACCGCGCGGCCACGAGCCCGATGGCGGTGCCCCCCATCAGCACATGGAACAGGATCGAGGGCCGGCCGAGACTGTAGTACTCTCTGGTCCGCACGCGCCATGAGTTCCCTTCCCGTGCCACCCGCCGACGCCGTGTACCGCGGAATGTGCGCGACGACGTACGACCTGTTGCTGCCCGGCGACCAGATCGGCGATGAGGACTTCTATCGCGAGGCCATTCGACACGATGGCCAGCCGGCTCTCGAGATCGGGTGCGGGACCGGTCGATTGCTGATCGCCTACCTTGCGGAGGGACTGGACGTCGACGGCGTCGATCACTCCGGCGAGATGCTCGAGATCTGTCGTGGCAAGGCGAGCGCGAAGCAGCTCGATGTCACGCTGCATCAGCAGGCGATGGAGGACCTCGATCTGGCGAGGAGGTACGCGCTCATCTACGTGCCCGTCGGGACCCTCATGTTGCTGAGCGCCGCCGATGCGCTTCGCGCGCTCGCGCGCTTTCACGAGCACCTCATCCCGGGTGGTCGGCTGCTCGTGCCTCTCCACGACCCGTCCCGCGCGGACGTGGCGACCGAGGTGGCGGCGGCCGGAACCTGGCGGGTGAGACGCGAGCGCGTAGATCCCACGGATGGTACCGGGGTGCGGTGCTGGGAGCTGGCCACCTACGACCTGCCCCGCCAGCAGAAGCACGCGTGGCTGCGGTTCGAGGTTCTCCGGGAGGGCGCGGTCGTCGCCACCGAACAGCATGCGTCGCGGGTGCGCTGGTACACGCAGCCAGAGTTCTCGGAGATGCTGGCCGGGCTAGGCTTCTCCGAGGTACGGGCCTGCCGGGGCTACACCGAGGAGCCGGCGAGCGCCCAGGATGCGGCGGTCACCTTCGACGCGCGTCGGGATCGGGAGCGCCCGCCGGAGACCGGGAGATGACGCGCGGGGTGCCGGTGACGCTACATCTGCGGCGGGATGGGTTGACGGCGAACGTGTTCGGGCCCAGGTCGCGGGCGACCTCCGGCCCCGACGGTTCGCTACGGGAGAGGTGCCGCACCGGGCAGCCTACGGCGTCGGCGTCGCGTCGTACTGTGCCGTCCACCCCACGGTTGCTACGGGGAGTACGGGGAGGGTTCCCTCTCCAGCCTCCTCCTCCAAGTCACAGAGCGCACTCGCACTCGATTCGTACAGGATTGTGAACCTGTCACCGAGGGCAAATGCAACCTCGTGCGTGGGGTCGATGTCGCTGCAGCTCGTCTCCTCACCCGCTATGGTGCAGGTTACAGCCGTGTCGGCTGCGACTGTAAGTTGGTCTGCCACCTGCTTACGGACGGTGAACGTGACAGTCTGGTCAGCCTCTATACATTCGAAGTCGGCGGCGGCGCCGGGAGGATACGACACAACAACATGGAAGTTCGATAGCGTGCCCGCCAAGGCCATCGGCACCTGCCACTGCGCCTCGAAAAAGGCAAGTTGGTCGGCGTCCTCTGTCGGATCGAACTCGTTCATGAACAAGAAGTCAGGGAGGACGAAATCCCCCTCCAGATCGACCTGGACGTTGTCCACGCTCCCGAAGAGACCCAGGAAAGATGCGCCCCCGTCCTCCCCGTTCCCTCCGAACCAACGCCCATGCGCGCCGATCAGGAGCACCGACGGTCCTGCCGCGCCCTGCGTGCCCTGCCCGCCCTGGTCGCCCTGGTCGCCCTGCGGGCCCTGCGCGCCCTACCCGCCCTGCGCGCCCTGCCCGCCCTGCCCGCCCTGCGCGCCCTGCGCCCCGTCTGGGCCTGCCGGCCCGGTCGCACCCGCTGGTCCCGCAGGCCCTTGAGGACCGGCGGTACCGGTATCGCCTTTCGGTCCGACCGCCGCCGTGCAGGTCCAGTCGGTGCCGGTCCATTGCGCGACCTGCCCGGACACACACGACAGGTTGCCCAACGTGGTCCCAGGCGGTACGACCGTGACGTCGACGAAGTCGAAGATCGCGAACAGGCCCGTGGAGATACTGAAGGCGGCCGCCCCCAGCGTATAGCTCCCCGGGGCCAGCGGTGTCGTGACGGTCCGGACGAACCCGGACAAGGGGAACTGGGGTCCGTGGGTGGCGGCGACGTCGAGGCGCTCGAGCCCCAGGGCCGCCTGGCCCAGATAGATCGGAGCGCCCACGGGCTTGGGCCACGCCCAGAGATCCACGACCCCGATCCCGGTGCCGGCGGCGGCCGCAGTATCGAGCGTGTAGCCTCCAACCGCGAAGGGAACCGTCACCTGCGCATATGCCGTCGGCGTCTCGATCTGGATCATCGTCGTGCCTTGCGCCCGCGCCGTGGAGACTCCACCGCACAGGAAGGCGACCACGACCAACGGGAGGGACCGCCGCAAATCGTTCTGTCGCATGTGACACCTCACGGTGATTCGAGAATACGACTTCGAGGCAATGCCATCGCTGTGTGAATCAAGCATAGGCGAGCCAGCGACCACCGAACTGTGAAACAGATCACAGAGTGAGTGAGAAGGTCTTGAAGACGACGACTCGCAACCAAGCGAGAACCATGCCAGACTGACATCAGTTCGGTTCTTCAAGAGAAGACGGGGACGACAGCTACCACGCGGACCGGTGAATCCATCGCGAAGGGGTAGTCTGGAACCTCGTGCGTGTACATCTTACCCTCCGCAAGAACGCGACATGCGACCAGGACCAAGCCCGCTTACGAATCCGTAAGCGGGTTGCCTGGGGGAAGGACAGGAGTATGGGATGTGTCCTGGCGCCAGTCTATGACGTCCGTCATACGCGTGCGGCTGTGCCGGACGTCGATGACCCGAAATGGGCTGCTAGGTCGCCTTCAGAACATTGAGCGGCGTCTCGGGAGGGAACCGCCGTTCCCTCTGCACATTCTTGAGTTTGACGGTGGCGGCCGTCTTGCCAGGTGGTATTGCCCGACCTCCCTTCGCGGCCTTCGTCGTTGCTCTACTCGATGCGCCGCAGCGTCATCGATGATCCGGATACGTCAGGCGCGGACACCCCGTCCATAGAGACCACGCTCTGCAGTGTCAGGGTCAGCACGTCACCGTCAATCTGAAAATCCATCGTTGAATCTCCGCCGACGAACTCGGGACTCCTGGCGATCATTGGCCTTGAGGTGATGGTGGAGCCGCTGACCTCGTAGGTCCCCGTGTTGACGATAATCGTGTCGTACTGGGCGATCTTCTCTTCCGGTGTCGGGACGAAGCGGTCCGCGGAGAGTGGACGCGGGGCGTCCCCGAGCGAGTAGACCGCGCTGTAGTGCCCCTCTGTGAAGATGATGAGACCGGGCTGTGAGGGATCGCTCGTGGTCCCGCCATCAGTCATCGCGGTCACCGACCACACGCCGAGCAGCGGGTTGGGCGGCGTCTGACCGTAGGACGCGGTGGTCACGAGAACGACGAGCGCGACGGCGGCGGGCACAACGCGTGAGCGGAGCGTCTTTGTCTTCATTGGGTCCCTCCGTGTGTTGGTGGAGAAGGACCAGTTATACGCTTGCCGCATCACGAAAGCTATAGCCCAAACTGGGCTATGTCACTTCCCTTGCCTGCCGTCAGATGGGCTGGGCTCCGGCCCTCGGCTTCGGAGTCTCGTCGAGGGTCGCTGCGTGCGCGTCGAAGAAGCGCTCCGGACCCGCCACCACGATTTCCTTCAAACCATCGAGACCGAGCGCACTCTCAAGTCGGCGTGCCATCAGCCCGCCCACTCGATACCAGAGCCGGTCGCCTTCCGACATCGGGGCAAGAATCCCCCAGTCATCTTCCCTAAGCGGTCTTTCCTCTTTCGCCACGAGCTCCTGGTATAGCTTGAAGTACTCCTCTTCAAGGCGCACCATCGTATCCGGGTCCCCGAGTGCCAGATAATCGGGATCGGCATCGAGAGCCCCGACTTCGCGACGCCAGTTCATCGCCGCATGCACAGCCGTTCCTTCTAACATCGTGAGATACTGAACAAGCGCCGCCAGATCGCGCGTCGACCGAATCTGTGCGAACTCTGGAATATCGTGGTATCGCTGCACACCGGCGTGATGGAGCTCATGAACGCAGTAGAACCACAGCTCCTGGGGGCGTGACGCAAAGCGGGGATGGGCGAGGTTGAGGCTCGCTTCACCGGAGACAGCCACTCCAATGTCGTATCCCACGGCCAGGAACAGGGCCGCGTCGTCCAGGGCGGCCCTCGGCAGAAAGGCTGACGCTTCCGACCAGCAGCGCTCTTGAGAGCCCACGTTCTGCTCAATGTCGTCGAGCCATCGCACCAGCCGCCCAACGTCGAGTCGGTTTCTGCCCAACTCGCTCAAGATCCGGTCAACGACTTGGCCAGGACCCGGTCCCGGTGGGACGATCGTTACCCGCTGTGCGTGCGCGGCAAGGTGCTTGGCGGCGGCTGTCTGCGCGATCCGGTCAGGTAGCGTCGAGTCACCTGTCATCAGGTACTCGAGACTGAGTCGGGCGAAGGAGCTATCGAGCCAAGCAGACTGCACCGGTCCGACGGCGTCACCGCCTAACGTTTGTCCCGTTAGGAAAGCCGCAGTGATAATCGCCAAGCGCGAATACACACCGAGATTTCCGATTTGACTGCCCATGAGGCAACCTTTATGCACTTGAGGGTCGCCGAGCCCACGATCTCGCGGAGCACTCGGGGCGAGATCAGTGGCCTGCTAGCCCGGCTTGGCCTTCAGGATGCCCACCTGGACCGGCAGGCCCGTGAAGGATCGAATCTCTGAAGTGGTCCAAGTCCGCAACATCATGCTCAAATCCAACGGAGTGACCCTTTTGGAGGATTGGCCACCATGCCCACGCGGATGAGGTTTCTGGTAGGGACAGCCGGGCCAGATGCCCTTGCCGCAGCAGGGGCAGTTCATCTACTTTCTCTTCCCGCTTCCGACGTACTGCCCCCGCCAGACAGCCTCATCATCCAAAGAGCTTCACCATGAGGGCTGAAATGAACCAGAAAAGCGCGCCCCTTAACCCCCACTTCGCGGCCGTCGTGATCCAGCCAAGGTCGCCCATCACTTCAGGGGCAGGGGGCGGGGGCGCCACGGTGTGTTTACCTGACAGGCCACGGCCGCAGTGCATGCAGGCGATCGCTGCATCTTGGATTTCTTCCGCGCAGTAGGGGCATTTCTTCATGTCTGCCTCATCCCGTTACGGGCTACTTCCCCTTGCCGCTGCCCACGTACTGCGCTCGCCAGACGACCTCGTCACACGGGGGTTCCTACTGGCACAACGTCCGGCGTTCGGGTTGACTGCACTCAAGACGCATCGCGAAAATGTATTCGGTACCCTCGCATAGTGCCCGGCCCTCATCCCAACCGGCAACGTCATTCCCCGGTCCAAAATTGACTGCAACGGGGCTGCAGACCCCGTTCCGCCAGAGCAACGCCAGCGGGATCTCCGGACCAGCCCAGTCGGACGCGTCGCCCGGTTGAATCGCCCACGTCGGTGGACCGAGCAAGGCGATGACTTCCGTCTTGTCCATGCCGAGGGTGAGTCGCGCAGCCTTCTGAGACAACTCGGTCGGCTCGGCGGGTGTCGGGGCGGCTTGTTCGCTCTCCGTTTGCTCGGATTCAGTGACCGTTTCGCTCGTAGTCACCGCTTCCTGCGAGCCTCCTGGCCCACCGCACCCGATCATGAGCAACAACAGCGCGACCTTCTTCATACGAACCTCCCGACAGAGAACCCGCGTCACTCTCAGCCACTTGAGCCCACACCCCGTCCCACATCGTCAGCGAGATCCCGAAGTCGAGCGGTGTCCTGATTATGGCGTACGTGCGGTTGGTGGAGGCGGTTTGAGCGCAGATCGGGGTTCTTCGCCATCGGTACGAGCGGCGGGTGGCGTAACGGATCGAGTTCTGGCGAGCCGCAACGGGTCAGGAGCGTGACGCGAGTGCACGCGGGAAGAGGATGTGGTTCTCCAGGTGGATGTGCTCGTGCAGAGAGCTCTCCAGCTCCTCGAGTCCGTGCCAGAGGGCTTTCCACGTAGCGCACGCCTCGGCTGGCACGGCGTAGTCGTTCGTGAAGGCCCGCAACCGGGCGAGGGCCGACCCGACACTCTCGTGCTCGTGCTCCATGCAGGAGATCGGATCGACGGCCATGTTGCCCTGCCCTCGCTTGATCATGGGGAACAGGATCTGCTCCTCCTTGGCCATGTGCTGTTCGAGCTCGTCCGTCAGGACCTCGTAGGTTGAGAGCACCTCCGACAGCATGGCCTCTGCCTTGTCACGGTGCGCCTCGTACACCGTGTGCGCCATCGCGCCGAGACGTGGCAGCTCTGCGTTCAGCGACCGGTGGTAGGTCGAGATGATATGGTCGATCAAAGCCTCCAGCGGGAGCTCGTCCCAACGACGGACCATCCCCCCGGCGCCAGCCACCTCCTGACGAATCTCCTCGAGGACCAGCGCGGTGTCGAGAGCTTCGGCTTCGCAGATGTCGCGCAGCGGCTTCCTTCCTCCGCAGCAGTAGTCGATGCCGTGGCGGGCGAAGACTCGTGTGGCAGGCGGATACTCGATCGCCAGCTCGCCGACGGTTCGATCCTCGTCGATCGTCATCGTTGTTCTCCTCGTCAATCTCAGGGGTCAGCCTGTTCCTACGTGGTTGGACGGTACATTGCACGCGTTGGGCATCTACCCACCGATGGCAGCAAGGCTTCAGCGGTCAGGGCGACCAGTTCGGCCCGCGCCTACAGATGCTAGATTGGAAGAGTATAGACAGTGCCTGGGCGTGAGCTTATGACGCCTGTCATACGCTCGAACGCACCCAAACCGGGCTAGGGCCCCGCGCACGTCTCGACCCGCTGGGGGACGGTCGTCAGCGTGGGCTAGCAGGCTGCTGAAGAACTGACTGTCAATCTTCGGCCTCGGCGCGCCGGCGGGATCATCTCACGTAGCCGAGCGACTGCAACTCATCCAGCGTCTCCTGATCCAGCTGAGGAGCCGTCGGCGTCGCGTTCAGCAGGATGGCACGGCGCTGACGCCCCTGCGTCCCGATGTCCAGGTCGAGCATCTCGTCGAGCTCCGACAGCGTTTGCCGCACCGATCGAGACAGCTCGAGAGGATGCGCCTCCGCGGGATCCGCCACGTAGTCGTACAGCGTGCGGGACAGCTCCGACCCGGACTGGTATCTCAGCATGGAGTGGTTCCGGTGGCGGACGGAGAGGCGCGACGGCTCGCCCTCGGCAGTCGGATAGAAGTGGTCGGTCGTCGCGGAGATGATCGGCCGCTCCGGGAAGTGGTCCTGACGCAAACCCTCGAGCAGGTCGAAGCCCTCCGTCTCCGGAGAGGAACCCAGGCCCGTGGCCTCGAGGAGCGTTCGGTGCACGTCGACCAGCGCCACGGGAGCCGAAACCCGCCGACCCGCCGCGGGGCTGCTCGGGCCTCCGGGAAGCCTCACGATGAGCGGGACCTGTAGGGACTCACGGTACAGCTCTGTATGTCCGATGTACCCGTGCTCGTTGAACTCCTCGCCATGATCGCTCGTGATTACCAGCAACGTCTCGTCGAGCTTGCCGTTCCGCTCGAGGTATTCCCAGAGACGATTCAGCTCCTGATCGGTGTAGGCGATGGCGGCATCGTAGAGCGCCCTGAGATGTTCAATGTCACGATCGCTGAATTGTGCACGATCTCTGAAGAGGATCTCGCTGTCCGCGAAAGCGTACGACTCCTTCAGGGGTTCACCGCGGCGGTCGGCGCGGTCTCGGATCAGATCTTCCACAGGCTTCAGGATGCCGTCGTAGGCTGGATCGAATTTCGCGATCCACTCAGCCGGTGCGGTGTAGGGTTGATGGACCTGATAGGTGTGGAGGAACAGCAGCAGTGGCCGCTCGTCGCGCTGATGCTCCAGGAAGTCGAGCGCGCGATCGACCTTCTGCCGGACTCCCTCGTAGCGCCCGTCGAACGACTCGAAGCCTTGAGTCAACCCGAAGTCCCCGCGGAGGACGGCGCCGTCGGTGATGGCAGCCGTTTGGTACCCGGCATCCTTGAAACGCTCCGCGAGCGTCTCGAACTCGGCCGGCAAGTGTGCGACTTGGCCGGCGTCGCTGTGGTTGTTGGACACGCGATGGACCCAGGGATTCCAGCCCGTGAAGAGCGTCGCGTGACTGGGACCCGTCTGAGGTGCCGGGGCGAACGCGACCTCGAACAGTACGCCGCTCTCGGCGAGCCGGTCGAGATTCGGGCTGGTGGGCCGAGGGTTCCCGTACGACGAGAGGCCGTCTGCACGCAGCGTGCCGCTCAAGGCGGCGCACGACGCCGGCGGCTGGCGCTGGTCCCGGGAGGTCAGAAAGCAATACGCCAACGACCTTGAGGCCTCCGAGCACCTGGTGGCGGTGTGGAAGCGGCTGAACCGGCAGAAGGGCGCGAAAGGCCCGGACCAGTGGCGGCCGCCCGATCGATCGGCCTGGTGCTGGTATGCCGAGAGCTGGCTGGCGATCAAGGAGCGGTGGGGGCTGTGGATGACGGTCCCTGAGACGCGGGCCCTGTGGGAGATGCTCGAGACATGCCGACGATAGTCAGGCCACCACCGGAGTGGGGGCTCTCGGTCGAGAGCAAGCGCAGGGTTTGCGCCTTCCTCGGCATCAACTTCGACGCGCTGCCCAAGACATCATTGCGTCTGGTTCGCATTCGGCAGGAGCTTGTACTCAAGCACCTCCAGACCGGAGCTCGAACTGATGCAATCGAAGTGGTTCACGGAATTCCCGAGAGTTGCCGGGTGAGTCAGGCAAGGTGGCTCGACACCGGAGAGCTGGAACTGCACGTGATCGGCCCGTTCGAGGAGAGCGACCCGAACTCGCTCGAGGTTGTCTACCAGAACGTGCTTCTGTAAGAGCCAGCAAAGCGGAGGTCAGCATGCCGCAACGAACTATCCGGTTCACAGAGGAGATCCTGCTCGAAGCCTTCACCACCGGCCACCGGATTCATTGTGCGCGCGTCGAGAAGGGGCTCCCGAGTGGCTGCGAGATCGTCGGGGTGGTCATGCGCGACCAGACGGTGGAAGTCACAGTGCGAGGCCCGTTCGAGGAGACCGACCCGGAGCCCTACAACATCTTGATGATGGGCGTCTGATGCCAGCGACCCAGACCGAGACATCCCCACGACCGCTCAAGACGAGCGAACTCGCCGATCGGATCGGCGTGTCGACCGAGTTCATCCGAAGCGAGATCAAGGCTGGCCGTCTCACGGGGGCGTATCAGATCGGGACCGGCCGCTGTCGACACTGGCGGATCCCGCGGGGGGTCTGCCAGCGCTATGCGGCGTCCCTCGGGGTGGACCTGGAGTAACGCGATGCCACGACGGAAGAACTACCCGCGTACCGACAGGGGCGCACGCTCTCTTGCGGAGGGCGGCCTCAATGCGGAAGGAGGTGTCAGGAACCGTTCCTGAAACGCGCGGGTCGGGAGCAGGCCGACCGCACCCGGCTGGCCAGCCCCGGCCTCGGTGGGCACGATGAAGCACGCGGCCACGTCTCGAGCCTCGGCCCAGCGCCGACCCGCGTCTGGTCCCATGACGTAGAGCGCCGTCGACAGCACGTCCGCCACGAGCGCCCGTGGGTGCCACACGACGACCGACGCGACACGGCTCACGGGCCGTCCCGTCCGTGGGTCGACGATGTGACCGACGCGGTCGCTCCCGACCCGGCCATCCCGCTCCGAGCCCCCGCTGGTCGCGAGCGAGCCCTCCGTGAGCCGGATCTCCCGTACCGCTTCGTGCCGCTGTCGTGGATGCGCGAGCGCCACGGACCAGCCGAACGGCGGCGCCCCCGAGACGGCGACCTGCCCGCCCAGGTCGATCAGCCAGGGCCCTGTGGCGCGCCCCCGTCGCGTGACCCGATCGAGGGCCTCGCCCTTCCCGAACGCGCCCGCATCGAGTCGGACGTCGCCCCGGCGCGTCACGTCGCAACGATCTTCATCGAGCGCCAGGTGCCGCAGCCCAGAACGCCGGTGCGCCGTCGCGATCGTGGCCTCCGAGGGACGTCGCCCACCCTGCCGGAGTCCCCACGCGTCGACCAGCGTACCGATGGCTGGGTCGAAGGCCCCCTCGGTCGCTCGGTGCCACGACATCAGCTCGGCCACGAGCGCGCAGAGCGACGCCGGCGCACGCCACGGGCGGTCCACGGGCTGGCGATTCAACGCCGAGAGCCAGCTGGCTTCACGCCACGTGCTGAGCTCCGCCTCGGTCCGCTCGAGTACCCGGAGCATCCGATCGAGCTCGCGTCGGCCCGTGACCCGATCGGAGGCCCACGTCACGAGCGTCGCGCGGGTCCCCATGAGGTAGACGCTGCGCTCGACGCGCGTCGAGACTGCCCGTGAGGGGCCGAGGTCGCCGGCGCTCCTGAGCGGTGTCGCGACCATCGAGAGCCCGCCGATGAACACGACGACCAACGCGATCGCCGTCGCGGGGCGAGTCGTCCGCAGCGGTGGCGGGCTCATGATAGACGCGTCACGGTGGGTAGCGGCGTGTCCATCGTCGCGCTGGCGATCGACCTGTGCGACAGGCGCCACCCGATCAGCAGGTGAGTGGTGTAGCCGGCGAGGAACACCAGGCTCGTGGCGACGTGGGTGACGGCCAGCCCTCGGAGCCACGTCGGGTCCGCGACGACCTGCAGCAGGTAG
>PVBE010884293.1_pt1 | contig 13724 bp, 9 predicted proteins | sample 1631181 | NCBI WGS metagenome assembly PVBE01 (sample SAMN08397723, study PRJNA350692) | Marine metagenome, whole genome shotgun sequencing project. | isolation source: water | place: Pacific Ocean | collected 2012-04 | reverse complement strand
CACCTCGAGTTTGCCGGACTTGAGCACTTCTATGCCAAGCGCCGGGCCGGTTGGTCGGGCCGGCTGAGATTCCGCCCCGCCGGCCAGCGCCTCGATCTTGGCCACCGCCGTGCGGAGCTTCTCAACGTCCTTCACACCGACCGTCAGGACGCTGCCCGTACCGTACCCGCCCAGGGATGGGGCGCTTAGCAGCGTCCAAGTGTCGCCGAGGTTGGCCAGAATGTCCCCGGACACCGAGACGCCCAGTTTCTCGTCCATCCAGCGGATCGCGGAAAGGAATTTCTCTTCGGTGGACGGGTCGAACATCTTGAGCATACGGCGGACTTCCGCATAAGACGCCGTCGGAGACAGTTTCATCACCCATAGACACAGGACGTCGTCGGGCACGCCGACCAAATCGGCCTCGGTAATCTGTCCACCGACCGCCGTAAACAGCAGGCCGCGATGCGGCGCGGGCGACAGCAGCCTGAACTTCGTGTATAGGCCCTTGTCAACGATGCGGATGCTTCCGGCCAGCTTGGTGGCTTTGCCCAGACCCAGTGTCTCCAGAGCACGCTGGAGTTTGTCCCCGCCTGCGGCTTCGGGATTCTGCCCGGCCGATGAGGGGGTCAGTTTCTCCAGGCGGGACTTGATCGCGGTCAGGTCCGCGTAGAAGGCAAATTGTTCGTTGGGGCCGCCGACGGTCCTTCTGGCAGGCTGCAAAGTTTTGTCGGCCTTCAGGCTACCGGCGGGCGGCAGGTTGATGAGTTTGTCGGGCGATTCCGGGCCGATGGTCAGGAAGAAAACGTTGCCTATGTAGCCAAATGCGAGCGTACCGGCCGGGGTAGGCAGCATCTTGTAGGCAACCTTACCGATGGTCGCCTCCGAGGGGGCCGTGCCGGTATTCAGCAGAATCGCATCCAGATGCTTGGCGAAAGCAGGTTTGTCCTTGCCCAGGTCAATCAGCACGGCGGAGGAGATGGTTGCCTTGGGTTGGGCGGGCCTGATGTCCATCAGAGAAACGGCGATGGAGTGCTGCCAGACGGTCTGGGCTAGCGACCAGGCGCTTTGCAGTGTGGCGCGGGCCGGCGGTGGGGAAGCTTTGTGGGCAGCCTTATACAAGGCGTTAAGGATGTTGCCGATAGCCGGGTCGCGGAGCAGTTGGCCGAACGTCGAGCCGTCGAGCGGCAGATTTCGGCCGGCCCAGCCCACGTACATTAGACACTGCCCTGGCAGGTGGTCGGCCAGCGGGGCTTTGGCGGCCACCGGCCCAACCAGCGCGAGACAACAGACGCCTAAGATCGTAGCGCGAAGTTTCATGGAATCATCTCCAGATGCAAGTGACGCCTTGATCGGTATAATTGACTCTGCGACCTAAACCAACGCACTACACCGGCGCATCCTAACGCGCCCGGCGCGGCGGTTGCCACCGATTTTTCCGGGAGGCTGGCAAGTTGCCCCACGCCGGTTCAGGCTGTTTCGATTACAATGAGCCCGATGATACGCCATGCTGTTTCCATTCTGTTGGTCTTGGCCCTGGCCTGCCTGGCCGGCTGCGCCAAACCGGGCGGCGAGGGCGCCGCGGTCGCCCGGCCGATTATTATCGACGCCCCCCCCCGCCCCTGGGATACCCCGCGGACGAAGGGCGTCCAGTTCATTTCGGATCATTATCACATCTACACGACGGTTGACCGCCAACCGTTGCGGAAGTACCTGCCCGGCTTTATGGAAGCGGCCCATGAGCATTACCTGGAGATGACCGGTCTGGCAGGCCGCCCCCGAGGTCGTCGAATGGTCATGTATGTAATGGCTACACGCCGCCAGTGGGTGTTGCTGACCATCGCCCGCCTGGGTCCACGAGCCGATGGTCCTTTGAACATCACCGCCGGAGGGTACTGCTACGCGGGCGTGTGCGTCCTGTGGGACATCGGCATCCGCTCTACGTTGTCGGTGGCCTCCCACGAAGGGCTCCACCAGTTCTTTGCCCACCGCATGTCCGACTCGCTGCCGATGTGGCTGGAGGAGGGCCTCTGCGCCATGGCCGAAGCACATATCCGCCGCCGGGACACCGTGGTGTTCACGCCTGAGCACAACCCCTCACGCATCACCTGCCTGCGCACCGCTATCATTAACAACCATTGGATACCGATCGAAAGGTTGCTGCCCATGGATGCCGGCGACGCTGTCGGAAAGAGCTCGGAGAAGTCCTTGGGATATTACGGCCAGGTGTGGGCGCTGTCATTGTTTCTGCGGAGCGTGCCGGCCTACCGCCAGGGGATGGAGCGGCTGATAAAGGACGCCCAGGCCGGGCGGCTGCATCGGGCGGCGGGTGTCTCGGCGCGGGCGCTGGCCCAACTGAGACGGCTGGGACGACCGTACAATCGCACCGTGTCACTGCCGCTGTTTCGCCACTACATTACCGGCGACATAGCCGCCTTCGACCGGGCATATCTGGCGTTTGCCCGCAACCTGTCGGGGCTTAAATAGTCTCACCGCAGGAATTCCGCCAGTTTTTCCACCACCTGCCCGACGACGATCTCGGGGCTTGAGGCCCCAGCCAGCACGCCGATGTGCAGGGGCCGCCGCCGCGGTAGCCAGTTTTTCACTGTTACCGGCCGATCCTGGTCCGTGTCCAACGCCCGCAGGCGGCTGGGCGACAGGATTGCGCCGGCGTCTTCAATGAATACCGTAGGTGCGTGGGCTTGAGCCAGTTCGTACAGGTGGCGCGTGTTGGACGATCCGAAACCCCCGACCACCACTACCAGGTCGCAGCCCGCCTTGCACAGTTCGACCGCTGCGTTCTGGCGGTCTTGCGTGGCGCGGCAGACCGTTGGCTCGAATAGGAGGCGCTGGTTCAGTTCCTCCTGGCCGTAGCGCCGGGCGAACCCGCTGCGCAGGATATCCCGCAGCGCCATCGTGTGGTCGTAGAGCATGGTGGTCTGGCTGACTTGGGCCAGACGCTCAAACGGCTGTGGCGACTCGGCATTGGTCGTCGCCGGACCGAACCGCTCCCTAAATGCCTGTGGCGGCTGATCGGAAGCGACCATCTCTGCGAATTGTCGTCCCTCGGCCAGGTTGCCGATAACCAGGTACTTCCCTCCGGCTGCAGCCAGGCGCGACTTGGTCACCACCGTCTCATCGTGCTCGGATCGCCCGAAAATCAGTATGCCGAGTCCGCCGGATGCGGCGCGACAGGCCCATCCCCACAGACGGCGAACGTCACCACAAGAGGTGTCTACAATTTGGCAGCCGATGCTTTGCAGGTGAGCCTCGATGTCCAGCGGTACCCCGAAGGCCGGAATCACCGCGCAGTCCGAGGCGGTGATGAAGGCCTCCGGATGCCGGACTTGGTCGGGACGGAGGATTTGCACGCCGCGGCGGGAAAAGTGGTCGTTGACCCACGGGTTGTGGATGATCTGTCCCAGGAGGAACAACCGCGTGGTGCTGTCGGTGTGTCTCTGGCAGGCTTCTTCCAGCATTACCAGGGCGCTTGTTACACCGCGGCAGAAGCCGAACGTCCTGGGCAGGCAGATTTCACCGCCCGCCAGGTGCAATACCCCGCCGTCGGCACGAATGGCGTCGATGATCTTGCTGGCGAAGGCTTTTGGCTGTTTCATGGTCCTTGGCGCCGAACTACATCGCCGCCACCGCGGGCGTGGGGCGGGTAGCGCTGGCCATCCCACGTGGATTGGGCGGGGGCCCTGTCGACCCGGCGCCTGCCTGGGCTATCATACCGCCCGTAGCCTCCCGGCGGAAGTGCGGCGGCTCTCGGACGGCGCGGTGCTCTCCTCCCCCCACAGCCGCCAGAACTCCCGGGCCTCGTAGTCCGGGTCCTCCTCCCACATCTCGACAAGGGTAGATTGGACTGCGTCAAGTTCCGCCAGATCGTTGGCCAGCATTTCCGTGGCGGCCTTTTGTTTGGGCATCACCCACCGTTCCCAAATCTGCATGGAGACCGCGTCATCGGGCAGGACCGACCCGGTGACCATGAGGTTGGCCAGGCCCATCGCTATGATGATCATGGCGGCGGCCGACACGCCCGACAGGAAGGCTACCCGCACGTGCTTCCACATGTTTCCACCGGCCAGTGCGGCGGCCAGTCTCCGCCTCGCTCGCTCTGCAGCCTTGGGACCGATGGGCGTTTGCAGCGCGCCCGACAGGTCCGAGTCCATCCGGAGAATCTCGTCGGCCAACTCGCGTTCGGCAGGGGTCAGATCAACCGCCTGCCCGTCCAGTGCGCGGGCGACCCGTTTGAATTGTTGTTCGTTACATTCGGTCATTTTGTCCCTATGGTTTCTCGCAGTGTCTTTAGGCCCCGGTGCACTCTAGCCAGTACTGTGCCGATGGGACAATCAAACAGTTCGGCCAATTCCTTGAAAGTCAGTTCTCCGAAGTACCGCAGAAGGATCATCTCCCGCGTCGTGTCGTTCAGTCTCTCCAGCACCTCGTTCAATTCGCCCCGGGCCTCTTCGGCTATCAGCCCCGCATCGACCTCCCCTTGGCCGTCCGCCACCTGTTCGCCCGGCGTCCGGTTGTTAGTGCTTTGCCCCGAGAGGCTTATCAGCGGTGGATGAGCCTTATGGCGGCGGATCCGGTCGCGAACCATGTTCGCGGCTACCCGAAACAGCCACGGCTCGAACCGCCCGCGGTGGTCGTAATGTTTCAGCGTCCGAACCAGCCGCAGCGTCAGGTCGCTCAACAGGTCTTCGGCATCGTGGTGACTTGCCGTGGCCCGCAGAAAGTATCCGTACAGCCGTTTGGAGTACAATTCCAGCAACCTCTCAAACCCCCAGGCCTTGCCGGTCTGGGCGGCTGCGATCACGGCGCGAAGCGACTGGGATTCCATAGTCCAAATCGTATAACGTTTTACAGGAAGCGATATTGCCAGAATTCTTTACCGGCCTTGCCGCATTGTCTCGCCGCGGCAATCGACAGGCAAGCAGAAACGCTTGGTCTGTCATTGACACTCATCGCAGGTGTCGTGACAATGCGCCCATGGCGCAAGTGGGCCTGCCTCCCAGCGTGAAACTGTTTTGCGGCATGATCTGTGCCCAGGCTGAACTGTTCGCCCGCGCGCGGAGACGGCTGGAAACGGCCTTTGGGCCGGTTGACCTGGAAAGCCCTGTCATGCCCTTTGACATGACCGACTATTACGCCAAGCAGATGGGCCGCAACCTGCTGCGACGCTTTGTGAGTTTCGAGCGGCTGGTGCGTCCCGACCGGTTGGTATCGGCCAAGGTCCGCACTAATAGGATCGAGGCGGACCTTGCCCGGCGATACGGGCAGGTGACGCCCCGGCCGATCAACCTTGACCCGGGCTATATCACCGAGGCGAGCCTGGTGTTGGCCACCATGAAAAACTTCTCGCACAGGATCTACCTCGCCCGGGGCGTTTACGGTGACTTGACGCTGATGTATCGCAGGGGGCGATGGGAAAAACTCCCCTGGACCTTTCCCGACTATGCCTCGGGTCGGTATGATGAGTTTCTAGTTGAGGCGCGCCGGCTACTGAGCGCCCGGAAGCGTGAGGAGTAAAAATGATCTTGTGGGTGGCGTTCGGCGGCATGGTGGTGGCTTTTGGGATTTCCATACTGGCCACGTCCCTGTCGCGCCGTGTGGCCGTGCGGCTGGGGTTGGTGGACGTGCCTGCCGGCCACAAAACGCACGTCCAGCCGACGCCGTTGCTGGGCGGCTGTGCGATCTTCGTAGCCGTGCTGGCGCCGAGCCTGCTGTTGATGGCCTTGGCGCGGGAATGGGCGGCCACCACTGTGCCGGCGTGGTTGCCCGGAGACTTGGCGGCGTATGTTGCCGGCGCAGCCGACAAAGCGCCGATGGGGCTGGGGATTCTGGCTGGGGCGTTTGTGCTGCACGTGGTTGGGTTGCTCGACGATCGCCTGGCTCTGGGTCCGGTATTCAAGTTAGCTGCCCAGTTCCTGACCAGTGGCTGGGTGGTCCTGTTCTGTCAGGTTCGCGTGTTGACTATGATCAGCGAACCGCTCAGTTGCATCGTGTCGATTCTGTGGCTGGTCACCATTATCAACGCCTTCAATTTCCTGGACAACATGGATGGTTTGGCGGCGGGCGTGGCGGTGATATGCGCCGCGGCGCTCTTGGCGGCAGCAGTCGGCTTGGGGCAGATGTTCGTGGCGGTCTGGTTGTGTTTGCTGTTGGGGGCGCTTCTGGGTTTTATGCCGCATAACTTTACCCCGGCCGGCAGTTACATGGGGGATGCCGGTTCACTGGTGGTGGGTTTTTTGTTGGGCGTGATGAGTTGCCTGACGACATACGTGCGCCCCGACAAGGCGGCCTCAATGTACACCATCTTCATGCCGCTGGTGCTGATGGCCGTGCCGCTGTACGACATGTTCACTGTCATCGTGCTTCGGGTCCGTGACCGCCACAACCTCATGGTGGGGGATAGGCGTCACTTTTCACATCGCCTTCTGAGGCGCGGGATGAGCGTCCGTGCGGCGGTGCTTACCGTCTACTTGTGCACTGCTGCGACGGCAATCGCCGCTTCCCTGCTGCCGCACGTGTCGAACTGGACCGGAGCAACGCTGGTGTTTGCCCAGACGGCCCTGATCCTGTTGATTATTGCGATGCTGGAGTCGGCCAACGGTAAGCCATGACCCCTTCGGTACCCAGCGCTGGTGAGGTAACGCCAGTGGGGCGAATGCTGCACGCGGCCGCCTTCGCGCTGCTGCTGGCGTCTCTGGCCGGCCGGATGATGCTGCCGGAAATGCCGTTTCGCACCTCCGCGCTGGAAGGCCTGCGCTTCTCGCCCCTCGCCGACGGCAGCCAACCGTTGCTTCCCGACAAATTCGAACTGGCCGGGGTGACCTATAGTGTGGTGATCCTTGTCGCCGGTGCGCTGTGGGCGCTGGGGTGCGCCCTGGCTGGGCGGATGTCCATTCGGGCCACTTGGCTGGGCGCGGGGGTTCTTTTATTCGCCGCTTTGTCGCTCGTGTCGGCTCTGAGGGCTGGTGACCGGCGAGCGGCGTGGGAATTCTGGACCCACCAGGTAACGTTGATGGGGGCCTGTTGGCTGACGGTGCAACTGTGCGCCGACCGGAGGCGCCTGGGAATTCTCCTGGCCGTGCTGGCAGCCCTGGGGGCCATGCTGGCCGTCAAGGGGCTTTGTCAGTATTTCGTCGAGACCCCCCAGCGCATCTCCGGATTTGAAATGTACATTGACCAGACCTTGGCTGATTGGGGAATCAGGCCCGGATCGCCCGAGGCGCTGGTCTTCGAGAACCGGCTGCGCGCATCGGGGCCGTTGGGATTCTTCAATCTGGCCAATCCGTTTGCCTCGCTGTTGATCGTGCTTTTGGCGGCTGCGGCGGGCCTGGTCGGCGACAGGTGGCTCCGCGCCTGGCGCGATCGCAAAGAAACCCATGCATCGCGGCCTAAAGGGGAGGTCCATCTGCCGACGGTGGCGGCGGTTGTCGCCACTGCCGTGCCGGTGGCCATCGCTGCGGTGATCCTTCTTACGCGCAGCCGCGGCGCCATTGGTTCGGCGGTTGTGGCGGCTTTGGGGGCCGTCGTGGTGCTGCGATTCGGCAAGTCCCTGGCTGGCCGGTGGCGCACAGCCGTGCTGGTGGCGGGCCTTGTAGCCGGCGCGGGGGTGGGGGCGGTGGTCGCCTGCGGGGTGGTCCACGACCGCCTCCCGACGACCACGCTGAAGTTTCGATGGTATTATTGGACCGGCAGCGCGGATATCGTTCGCGAGCGGTCGGTTTGGGGCGTCGGGCCGGGCAACTTCTCCCCGGCCTATCTGCGCCACCGACGCGCCGAGGCGGATGAAGCCGCCAAAACGCCGCATAACTTCATCATGCATGCCCTGGCGCAATATGGTGTGACCGGGGGGGTATGCTATGTACTGATTCTCGGCGGTGTGCTGGCCGGGGCGTGTCGGCCGGGGAGGCATACGGATTTGCCGCCTGATTTGCCGCCGGCAGGCCCGAAAAACAGCGTTTCGTCGTCGCCTGCGATGGTAATCGTATGGGTGGCGGCGGCTGTGATCGCCGCGCCCGCGCTGTTCGCCGCCGCCCGGGGCCACTGGGGGCTGTTGTGGCTTGACGGGATCGAACCGGCGATCGTGCTGACTGTCGCCTTGGTTCTGATGTTCTGGGCGGGGGGACGAGTTTCAACCGGCGCGGCCGCCGCCGGCCCCGTCGCGCGCGTGGCGCTGAGGTGCGGGGTGATTGGCTTTGTGCTGCATAACCTGGTGACGTTCAGTCTATTGATGCCGGGGGCGGCGATGGCGTTTTGGCTGGCCGCCGGGGGGGCGGTGGCCCAGGGGTGCGGGAAACCACGGAATGTCTCGCGATTGCGTTGGCCGTTGGCCTTGGCTGGGTTGGCTGCGGTGGTGCTCGTAGCCGCTGTGCTGTGGCGCCCGGTAGCTGCCAGGGCTCGGGCGACTGAAATGGTCGCCCGCCGTCTGATGGTCGACGACGGAGATGGTGCACTTCTCTGGGCCCGCCGGGCCATGCGGGCAGATACGCTGGATGCAATTTCGGCGGCGGACGCAGCCAGGCTGTGGCTGCGCCTCGGCGGACCGACCAGCCCGGACCGCTGGCAGCGGGAACAGGGATACCAGTGGGTCTGCCAGGCGATCCGGCGCCATGACCAGAAGGCGGCCTATCACCGCTTGGCGGCCGATATCCTTTGGGGCGACCCGTGCCGCAGGCCGAACCGGGCGGATGAGGTGGTCGCTGCGATGGACCACATGGCTGCGGCGGTCCGGCGCGATCCCCAGGACCTTCGGATGCGAATAGGTTTTGCCAGGATGCTTGTGGCTGCGGGCAAGGCCGAAAAAGCGTTGGTGCAACTGGCCGCCGCGGAGGAAATCAACCGCCGTCTTCTGCCGAGCAGCGCCTACCGCTTGCGTGAAAAGGAGCGCCGCGAAGTTGAGCGGCTCAAGGCCACCGCCCAGTAGCGAACCCGCGGCCGCGCTGAACGAAACAACCGCTCCATTCCTATTCCGCCTCGACTGGGATTTCATCGGGGATGTCGAAATTGGCGAAGACGTTCTGCACGTCGTCATGGTCTTCGAAGGCTTCCATGAGCCCCAGGACCCTCCGGGCCGTACCGGCGTCGGCCACCGCCGCGGTGTTCTTGGCCACCATGCCGATTTCCGCCGCGGCCGTCTCGATCTCCTTGTCGGCCAATGCCTGTTTGACCGCTGAGTAGGCCCCCACCTGGCAGGTGATCTGGAACCCGTTATCGTCGCTGGTGACGTCGTCGGCGCCGGATTCGAGGGCGATTTCCATTAGGGTGTCCTCATCGGTGATCTGGGCCGATACCAGAAACGTGCCCTTCTGCTCAAATAACCAGGCCACGCAGTTGGTTGCACCCAGGTGTCCCCCGGCACGTTCGAATATCTTGCGTATCTCCGATGCCGTGCGGTTGCGGTTGTCTGTGAGACACTCCACGATGAACGCCACGCCGGACGGGCCGTAGCCCTCGTATACGATATGCTCGAAACTCTGCGCGCCTATCTCGCCGGTGCCCTTTTTGATGGCGTTTGAGATGGTGTCATTAGGCATGTTGGCGGATCGGGCGTCGTCGATGGCGTAGCGGAGCGTCAGGTTCTCGGCGGGGTTTGCCCCGCCGTCCTTCGCAGCTACCATGATTCGCTTGGCCAGTTTGCTCCAGATGCGCCCGCGCTTAGCGTCGTTGGCGGCCTTGCCCCGTTTGATCTTCGACCACTTGGAATGCCCTGACATATTGAATCTCCATTGCTTGGCCGTATCAGTTGTCGCGCTTTTTCAGGGCTACGCCTTTTCCCAAAGGGTCAACCTTCGCTGGCTTGCCGGCTTTCGCCGCGGCGATCTTGGCCGGCGCGTTGGCTTTGACCAGACGGGTGTCATACGAGTCCCATTTGTCGTCCTTGGCCAGTTCCAGCGCCTCCGACCACAGCGCCACGGCGCGCCGGGTCCAGCCGAGCCGATAATGCACGTCCCCGGCATGATTGAACATGACCGGGTGGCGGCTGTCTTCGTCGCGGCGCCCGCGGCGGACCACCTCCAGGAACACCTTGCCGGCTTGGTGGAGCTTGCCCCGCTTGTACAGCACCCATCCCAACGAATCAAGGTAGGCCAGGCCCTGGGAGGCCATACCCGTGCGCTGGGCTCTGTCCAGAGCGAAGCGAATCATTCGCTCCGCGCGGTTGAGGTCTGTCCCCTGGCAGGCCAACTGGTAGCCGAGGTTGTTGTTGGCCCCGGCGGTTTTGGGCGCAAGTTTGTGGACCGTCTTCAGGTCGATTGTGGCCTTGTTCAGCCGCCCTAGTTCAACCCAACACGTCGCTCGCAGGTCCAGCAGGTCGATGTTCTTGCTGTCCTGCTTGAGGTACCGCTCTACGCGGTCTAGAGCCTTTTGGTAACCCTTTTGCCGAAGTAGAATTCTTACAGCCGTTTGGCGGCACCAGGTGATTGTCTCGTCCTGCCGGTCGCCTCGGCCTGCAGGCCTGCTGGTCGGTTGAGTTTCCGGGCGACTTGACGCCGCCGGCGCCGGCTGGGTGGCGGATGTCGCGGTCAACTCTTCCAACCACCGGTCAACAATTTCAAGCGCGTCTTCGTGCTTTTTTTCGTCGAGAAACCAATGAACCAAGGCGCCGCGCAGGGGCGAATTCTCAGGGCGATTCTTCAGGAAAACTTGGCTTTGCGTTCGCGCGGCAGCCCACTGTTTGGCCTTGGTGTACGCGTACACCTTCAGTGTTTCGAGCGTCGCGGCCTGGCGATGCGCCTCTTGGCTGCCCTGCTTGTCATAGTCGGCCAGCCACCCATCCAGCAGTGCGTGGGCCTTGTCGTGAGATTCGGCGTCCACCAGGGCGTGAATCAGGACAGCTTTGACCGGGTATTCCTTGGGTGAATCGGCCAGCCACTTCCGCGCCAAAGCCACAGCCTTATCATGTTGCTTGGCCTGGCTGAACAACCGGACCTTGTTGGCCATAAGGGCCGAGGCCTGCGCCCCGCCGACCACCAGCCAGTCATCCAGAAGTTTCTGCCCCTGATCGTATAGTTTTCCGTCCGTGCATACTTCCAACAACTCCACGCGAAGGTTGTAGGCCTTTTTGGCGTCGGTGGCCTCTTGAAGCCACGCCCGCAGGCGTTTGGCGGCGTGGTGGTGTCGGCCGCTGCGTTTCAGCGCGTCGATGAGCGCGTCGCGCGCCCACGTGTTGCCCGGCGTGCCAGCCAATATCTCCTCGAGCACGCCCGCGGCGAGGGCATATTTCTGAGCCTTCAGAAGAGCGACCGCCTGGGCCTTCTGCGCGGTGGGATAAAACCTTCGCGCCGGTAAACGCTTCCACGTTTCGGCGGCGCGGAGGTACTCCCCGTTTTGCTCGAGCAGTTTTGCCAGTACTTGCGTTGCGGCCTTGTCATGCCCGCTGCTCCGGTCGGCTGCAAGCCGCTCCAGAGCGTCCACCGCCTGGCGGGAATCCTTCTTGAACATGACCGCCGACGTGTCGAAAAGATCCGCCTGGATGGTCAAAAGCCGCAGTTGGGGGTCGTCACCGGCCTTGGCCTTCAGTTCGGCCAGGAGGCGGCGAGCCCTCTTTATGGAATCCGCTTGGCCCCCAAGCACCAGGGCCCTTGCCAGCATCGCCTTTCCGCGGCGGCCTTGCTCGACGGGCTCGCGGCGGATGATGGACTCGGCCATCGCCTGGGCATCGCCGTAGTTCCGCATGTCGAGGTAGACCTTATAGAGGCGTTCGGTGAGTTCTTCCCGGCGGTAGTTGGGGTCGATCTTGGTCGCGGTACGGTATGCCGAAGCGGCTCTGCGGGCCTGCCCGGTCAGGGCCAGAGCCTCGCCAAAGGCCGCCCACGTGGGCGCGTGCGTGTGATCCATGCCCAGGGCCTTGCGCAGTGATGCCGCTGCGGTTGCTCCGTTGCCTTGGGCCAGATGGATCTTGGCCCGAACGTAATGCAGTCCCGGCGAATCAGGATCGGCGGAAAGGGCATTGAGCCGTTTGAGCAGAACAGCGCACTTATCGTGCTGTTCTAGGGAGGTGTAGAGTTCAGCCAGGGCCTCGTATGGCGGTAGGAAGGATTTCTTGTGGTCCGCGGCGATTGACTGTTCGTACTGCCGGCCTGCCAACGATCGGTCGCCCTGCAGCCTGGCCAGTTGTCCGGCTAGAAAGCGCATTGCCGGCCTGTCGGCCACCTTGGCTTTGGCGGCCTGATGGACCAGAGTCTTTGCTTTCAGCCCTGTGGCGCGGAGTTTGTCCAATGCGGATCGGACAATCCAACTCTGTCGCGGGTCAACCTCTAGCAGCCCGGCCAACAGGCGCAAGGCCGGAGGGGTCTTTCCTTCCTTGATGTACACGTCCACAAGGAACCGCACCACCAATGCGTCGCCCGGGTCAATTCCCATCGCCACTGCGGCCTGGAGTATTTTGGTCGCCTGATCGTCGGCGCCGAGTCGTTGGGCGGCCTGCGCCAAGGCGACAGCCAGTTTGCCGTTGCCGCGACCTTTTGCCCGGCAAGCTTGCCATATGCGCAGCGGGAGGTCCTTGTCGCCGGCGGCCTTGCACACACCGGCGGCAATCGCGGGCACCTTTGCCCGCTGGTTTGGCTGAGCGGTGAGCTCCACCACCAGCGCCTGGGCCCGGGTAATCTGCCCCGCCGAGGTGAGCGCCTCTGCCAGCAGCCTGGCCAAGTTGGTGGCAGAGCGGTTCCGATTGAACGCCCGCCGGAGCAGTTTGGCCGCCCGGGCGGATCTTCCCAGCTGCTGCAGCAGTTTGCCGCGGAGCATCAAAAGCCGCTGGGGCCGAAGCACGACCTGGCGCAGCGCCGGGCGTGTGGCGTAGGCTCGACCGTGTGCCTCGATGTGTTTGCTCAGCCGCTCGTAGCACTCCAGAGCGGCGGCCCAGTACCCCTCATTGGTTAGCAGGCCGCCCAGGCGGAAGACGGCCTCGCCGGTCAGGGGGTTGTTGCCGCGGGCCTGTGTACAGTTCAGCGCGGTCCGCAGGTGGCCGATGGCCTTGTCGTGCTGCTTCTGTTCGGCGTACAACCGCGCCAGCATCACGTGCGAGCGCAGGTCGTCGCCGTCCAGTTGCACGGCCTTGCGAAGGTGAATCAGGGCCTTGTCGGGATTCGGCAGGCGGGTGTAGGCCAGTCCAAGGATGCGATGGACGCGGGAGCTGGTAGGCGCAAAGTCCACAGCCCGGTGGATCAGCAGGTTGACGGCGGCGGCGTATCGGCCGCGGTCGATCAGGCTCTGGGCCTTCGCGACGGCCTGGGACGCCTGCGGCGGGAGTTCATCGCCCTTGGCCGGCGCGGTGGTCGGTTTGAGCGTCTTGGGTATAGGGGGCTGGAGTTGATCCAATCGCAACAGGGCCTTGGCCGACAAGGGCGCCGGCGGCGGGGTTGGACGGGACCCAGACGGCGGTGCGGCCGGTTGGGGACTACCGCAGCCTGTGAGTAAAACCACCCAGACCGCGCATACCTTTATCCCCGGCTTGCCGCTGCCTCGCGCCACTAATGGATCACCTTGTTCAGCGGATAGGTAATTATTCCGGTGGCCCCGGTCCGTTTGAGTTGTGGGACCAGTTCCCGTTCCACATGTTCTTCGACGATCACCTCGACGGCCACCCAGTCTTTGTCCGCCAGCGACGAAACTGTGGGCGACTTTTCAGCCGGTAGGAGTTTCATGATTGCCTCGAGTTGGGCGGCCGACACGTTCATCTTGAGCCCGACCTTGCTCCGGGCGTCGAGTGCTCCGGCCAACAGCATCGCGATGTT
>PVBE011552033.1_pt1 | contig 13726 bp, 13 predicted proteins | sample 1631181 | NCBI WGS metagenome assembly PVBE01 (sample SAMN08397723, study PRJNA350692) | Marine metagenome, whole genome shotgun sequencing project. | isolation source: water | place: Pacific Ocean | collected 2012-04 | reverse complement strand
TGCCGCACCGCCAACCTGATGATCCGCGGGCATGGTGAGGACGCCTCAACAGAGGCCGCGATGAGGGCCGATCAGATGCTCGACAAGGGCGACTTTGACGGCAAGGCCGTGTGGCTGAGGGTGCTGGGGGCGGTGCGGGAGCTACAGGATCGGAAGTCGGTTGGTACCGTGCATTGAAGGCATGAAACGCTGTGAAATGTGCCTGATATTTGGGGGCGATAGAGCCTGTATCCACACCCCGAGGGGGCCCGGGGGTCTAACACTGAGTCTGAAACGGCAACGGCGGCGTGCGTCTTACCAGCCTCGCTTTGTGTGTAAATCCTGTGTAATCGCGCATGGATATTCACAGAATGTTCCGGTGTCTTCGCCGTTGTAATCTTCCTACAAAACCCCTCTAAGTCACTGAATTTCATGCGATTATTGTTAAACCGGTAGTTTCCAGAACAGGCTGCGCTTCGACTGAAAATCCGCTTGTCGGTGGTTCGACTCCGCCCTTGGGCACCAACCTCTCCAATGAAATCAGACGATCGCGGCGGCTCGAATACATTCGTTTTTTTGTGGCCTGCGGCAATCCCCAACCACCTATCCGGCCACCTAACCAGGTAACACGAGCCGACACGAAACGAGATCGGACAGGCCAATGGATGCGTCAGAGGCAGAGATACTGGACGCTTCAACATGAACCGAGAAGACGCGGGACGGCTGCGACCGGTTGTCGAGACCGCCCCGATCGACCACTCCGGCACCCCTCCGCGGGCGCGCCTGTTCAGGCGGGCGGCGGACCCTAGCGCAGGCCGAGCGCGCCGGGCAAGGGCTGAGGAAGGCCGGGCCCCTTCCTGGGACACGTTCACAGGGGTTGCCGCCGAGGCCGCCCGCACGCCCGCGGCGGCCGCCTTCGCCGCTCGCCTCGCCATCCCTGCCAAACAGGGCACTTTCCCGCCAATTCCGGACAAATCCGTTGACAGCCGGGGGCGCGCGGTTATAGTGCCTCGCCTTCAAAACGGGGCGAAACCGGGGGCTCGAGGCACAGAACCGGGACGGAATGATGGCCCCGAAGCAGCGCCCGCGCCCGAGTAAAAGAGTTCATCGATGTTCGCAGTCATTCGCACCGGCGGTAAGCAATACCGCGTCCAGCCCGACGACGTGATCCGGGTGGAAAAACTCGCCGCCGAGACCGGCGCGTCGTTCGATTTCGACCAGGTGCTGATGGTCGGCGAGGGCGCGACGGCGACCGCAGGCACGCCGCTGGTGGCGGGCGCGCGGGTCACCGCCGAAGTGCTGGAACAGGCCAAATCCGACAAGATCATCGTCTTCAAGAAACACCGGCGCAAGGGTTACCGCCGCCGCCACGGCCACCGGCAAGAGGTGACCGTGCTGCGCGTGACCGGCATCACCGGCGTCGACGGCAAGACGGTCAAGGCCAAAGCCAAGCCCGAATCCAAGGCAAAGGCGAAGCCCGAGGCGGACGTGGAAGCGGCCGAAACCAAAGCGGACGCGGCCGGAAAACCCGCACCCGAGGCCAAAAAGGCCGCGCCCAAAAAGGCTGCGGCGAAGACAGCCGCACCCAAGAAGGCCGCACCAAAAAAGGCTGCACCCAAGAAAACAGCCCCCAAGAAGGCGGCGACCGCCAAGAAAGCGCCCGCGAAGAAGGCTGCTGCCAAGAAACCGGCCGCCAAAGGCAAATCCGGCGCTGGCAAGGAGAAAAAATAATGGCCCACAAGAAAGCCGGCGGCAGTTCCCGCAACGGCCGCGACACCATCGGGCGCCGGCTCGGCGTCAAGAAATTCGGCGGCGAAGAGGTGGTTCCGGGCAACATCATCATCCGCCAGCGCGGCACCAAGTGGCACCCCGGCCAGAACGTCGGCATCGGCAAGGACCACACCATCTTTGCCCTGGTCGAGGGGCACGTGGCGTTCGCGCGGAAAGCCAACGGCCGGACCTACGTTTCGGTGACGCCGGCCGGGTAGATTCACCCCGCCATTCGCTTCAGACAAAAGGGGAATGGCGGCATTCCCCTTTTTTGGTGGCGCATTCCGTTTATCTTGCGCCGATGAACCGGGTTCGGTTGCGATGAAATTCCTCGATCAGGCCAAGATCAACGTCCGCTCCGGCGACGGCGGCCCCGGCTGCCTGAGTTTCCGGCGCGAGGCCAACGTACCGCGTGGCGGTCCCGACGGTGGCGACGGCGGGCGCGGCGGCAGTGTCATCGCCGAATGCGTGCCCGCCCTCAACACCCTGATCGACTTCCGCTACCGCCAGCACTTCAAGGCCGCGAGCGGCCGCCCCGGCATGGGCCGCAACCGCTCGGGCGCCGCCGGCGAGGACGTGGTGCTGCGGGTGGCGCCGGGCACACAAATCCTGGGCGAGGACAATGAAACCCTGATCGCCGACCTGACCGTACCGGGCGCGCGGATTGTGCTGGCCCGGGGCGGTGACGGCGGATTCGGCAACACCCGTTTCAAATCTTCAACCAACCGCGCACCGCGGCGCGCCGACCCCGGCTGGCCGGGTGAGGAAATGTGGCTGTGGCTGCGCCTCAAACTGATCGCCGATGCCGGAATCATCGGCCTGCCCAATGCCGGCAAATCGACGTTTCTGGCCGCCGTCAGCCGGGCGCGGCCCAAGATCGCGGACTATCCCTTCACGACGCTGCATCCGCAACTGGGGGTCGCCGGAGTCGACGACGAGGAACTGGTGATCGCCGACATCCCCGGGCTGATCGAGGGCGCCCACGAGGGCGCCGGGCTCGGCGACCGGTTCCTCGGCCATATCGAACGCTGCCGGGCGCTGCTGCACCTAGTCGATGGAACCGCCGAGGACGTGGCCGCGAACTACCGCGCCGTGCGCGGCGAGATGGACGCCTACGGGCACGGCCTCGCCGGTAAATTCGAAGTGCTCGCCCTCAACAAGTGCGACGCCCTCGATCCCGGCACGGTTGAATCGCGGCGCGCCGCGTTGTCCGCAGCCTCGGGCCGCGACGTTCTGGCGATCTCCGCCGCCGCCGGGACCGGCGTCACGGATGCGCTGCGCGTCCTCGCCGCCCGGGCCCGCCTGGATCACGATGGCGGGGCCGATGACGCCATCGCCAACGGATCACGCTGATGCCCCACCGTCTGACCACCGCCAAACGCATCGTCGTCAAGATCGGGTCGGCGCTTCTGGTCGATCCCGAACGGGGCACGCTGCACCGCAAATGGTTGCATGGCATCGCCGAGGATATCGCCGCCGCCCGCACCGGCGGCCAGCAGGTGACAATCGTTTCGTCCGGCGCCATTGCGCTCGGGCGCAGCGACCTCCGGCTTCAGGCCGACGCGTTGCGCCTTGAGGAAAGCCAGGCCGCCGCCGCCGCTGGACAGGTGCGCCTCGCCCACGCCTACCAGGAGGTTCTGGGCGCGCACGGGGTGACAGTGGCGCAGGTCCTGCTGACGCTCGACGATACCGAGGAACGCCGGCGCTATCTCAATGCGCGTTCCACCATCAACACGCTGCTGAAGCTGGGTGCGGTGCCGGTCATCAACGAAAACGATACGGTCGCCACCACCGAGATCCGTTTCGGCGACAACGACCGGCTGTCGGCGCGCGTCGCGCAGATGGTGAGCGCGGATTGCCTGATTCTGCTGTCGGATGTCGACGGGCTTTTCGAATCCGACCCGGCCGCCAGTACGGACGCCACCTTCGTCGCCGAGGTGACTGAAATAACGTCCGAGATCGAGGCGATGGCGGGCAAGGCCAGGACCGGCACCGGCGGCATGGTCACCAAAATCATGGCGGCGCGCGTTGCCCTTGGCGCGGGCTGCCACGTGACGATCGCGCGCGGCGATATTGACCGTCCCTTGAAGGCGATTGCGGACGGAGCCCGCTGCACCTGGTTCGTGCCCCAGGCAACGCCCCGGTCGGCGCGCAAACAGTGGATTGCGGGCGCCTTGGCGCCGGCGGGTCATCTCACCGTCGACGCCGGCGCCGTCGCCGCCCTGAAATCCGGCAAGAGCTTGCTGCCGGCCGGTGTGACCGGCGTTGGCGGCACCTTTGAGCGCGGTGACGCGGTGGCGATCCGCACGGCCTCGGGCGATGAATTCGGGCGCGGCCTGAGCGCCTACTCGGCCGACGACGCGCGCCTGATCATGGGCCACAAAAGCCGTGAAACCGAGGCCCTTCTCGGCTACCGTGGCCGCGACGAAATGATTCACCGCGACGACATGGTTCTGTTTTGAGGCCGTCATGAGCGCCCAGCCCAAAACCACTGCGACCGCCGAAAGCGGCATTCCCGACCTGATGCGGGGGATCGGCAGCCGCGCCCGCGAGGCCGCGCGTGTGCTGGCGCGCACGCCGACGCAGACCAAGAACACCGCACTGCACTCAGCGGCCGCGGCGCTGCGCGCGAACGAAGGCGAAATCCTCGAGGCCAACACGAGTGATCTGGCCGACGCCGATGCGCGCGGGATCAGCGGCGCCCTGCGTGACCGGCTGGTGCTCAATCCCGACCGCATCGAAGCGATGGCCAAGGGACTCGAAGACGTCGCCGCTCTCGATGACCCGATCGGCGACGTGATCGCCGACTGGATCCGCCCCAACGGTCTTCGCATTACCCGCGTACGGGTCCCGCTGGGCGTAATCGGAATCATCTATGAATCGCGCCCCAACGTCACCGCCGATGCCGGCGCGCTGTGCCTGAAGTCGGGCAATGCGGCGATCCTGCGCGGCGGATCGGAAAGCCTGCATTCGAGTCGCGCGATCCATGATTGCCTGCGTCACGGCCTCAAGATTGCGGGACTGCCCGAGGGCGCCATCCAGGTCGTGCCGACCCGCGACCGCGCCGCGGTCGGTGAAATGCTGCGGATGAGCGAATTCATCGACATCATTGTGCCGCGCGGCGGGCGCTCCCTGATCGAACGGGTCCAGGCCGAAAGCCGCGTCCCCGTCATCGCCCACCTCGAAGGCCTGTGCCACGTCTATGTTCACGCGGGCGCCGACGCTGCAATGGCCCGCGAGATCGCCGTCAACGCCAAGATGCGGCGGACCGGTGTTTGTGGCGCGGCGGAAACACTGCTGGTGGACCGCGCGGTGGCGGCCTCGCACCTGCCCGGCATTCTCGATGCCTTGATCGAAAAAGGTTGCGAAATCCGCGGCGACGAGACCGTGTGCGAGATCGAATCCCGCGCCAAATCGGCCACGCCCGAAGACTGGGATACCGAATATCTGGACGCCATCTATTCGGTGCGCGTCGTCGGCGGAATCGACGAGGCCATTGCCCACGTCGAAGGCTACGGTTCACATCACACCGATACCATCGTCACCGGCGACGACGCGGCGGCGAAGAAGTTTCTCGACGAGGTGGATAGTGCGATCGTGCTCCACAACGCCTCGACTCAATTCGCCGATGGCGCCGAGTTCGGCATGGGCGCCGAGATCGGCATCTCGACCGACAAGTTGCACGCCCGGGGGCCGGTCGGCGTCGAACAGTTGACCAGCTACAAATACGTCGTTCACGGCACCGGCCAGGTGCGACCCTAGTTGTGCGACTCTGACAAATCGATCCCTTGATTTCAGCCCGCGCCGCCAGAGCAAATCCCGAGCCGGTGGAATCGCCGGCGACAACGATTTGCGTTCTATGTCAAAGGGATAGAGCTTTTCGCGTGAGCGCATGCGAACGGGAAAAGCGCTAGGCCAACTTTTTGATCGTGTCCAATTCTTTTCGACGTTCGGCCCCAATCCCGTCGGGTCCCAACGACGGAATTGAACCCCGGGAGCCGGGTGCGCAATTCCTGGAACCCGGGCGGAACAACGACCCGAACGGCACCCGCGACGTGCTGCCGTCACGCGGCGGCTTGCGCCGGATCGGGATTCTCGGCGGCTCGTTCAACCCGGCCCATTCCGGCCATCTCCATATCAGCCTGAGGGCACTGATGGCGCTTGGCCTCGACGAGGTTTGGTGGCTGGTAGCGCCGCAGAATCCGCTCAAGCCGGCCGCCGGGATGGCAACCTTCCGCGACCGCCTCGCGGCGGCCCGGCAGGCGGCGGTTCACCCGCGCATCAAGGTGTCGGACTTTGAGGCGCGGCAGGGGACGGGCTACACCGCCGATACCCTCGGGCAACTGCGCCGGCGCCACGCCGGGGTCCGGTTCGTGTGGTTGATGGGTGCCGACAACATGGTGCAGATTCCGCAATGGAAACATTGGCCACGCATCTTCGAGACCGTGCCCGTTGCGGTTTTCGACCGCCCTACCTATTCTTACAGGGCACTGGCGGGTGTCGCGGCGCGCCGTTTCGAGCGCGCGCGGCGGCGCGGCGATGGGGCCAGGGGTCTGGTCGATTGCCGGCCCCCCGCATGGATTTACGTCTGGGGCGTGCGCGATCCACAATCCGCGACCGCGCTGCGCCGGAAGGGAGTACAGGATTGACCTATCAGTGGCCGGGCCAATGGCCGGGCGCGATCGCGCCGAAAGGGAATGCCCTTGAGCGATAGCGACCCCGGATTTCGCCCCCCGCCCGTTCCCGCTGTCTCCGGACCCACCCCGCACTCAAGCGACAGTCTGCTCGAACTGGTCTGCGCCTCGCTCGACAGCGACAAGGCCATCGACACCGTCACCATCCCGCTTGCCGGCAAGTCGTCGATTACCGATTACATGGTGGTCGCCAGTGGCAGTTCGCAACGGCACATTTCCGCCATGGCCGAACATTTGGTCGAAAAGCTGAAGGCCGGAGGACAGCCCTCGCATACCGAAGGCCTGCGGCAGGCGGACTGGGTGCTGATCGATGCCGGCGACGTTATCGTTCACCTGTTCCGCCCTGAAATACGCGACTTCTATAACCTGGAGAAGATGTGGTCGATGGACCTCGTCGCCGAACCGCCCGGCGACCCGGCCGTGCCGTGATGCCATGGACATCCACATTCTCGCGGTCGGCCGCTCCCGCCGGGATCCGTTGGCCGGTCTTTACGAAGATTATTCGAAACGCCTTCCGTGGTCGGTCCGGCTGACTGAAATACCGATTGCCCGCGGGCGCAGCGCCAAGGAACGCCGGCGCGAGGAAGGCAAGGCCATGCTTGCGGCGCTGAACGGAGGCGTTACCCTCGCCCTTGGGTCGACCGGCGCGCGCCTGTCGAGTGAGGATTTCGCCGCCAGGATCGCCACCTGGCGCGACAGCGGCGCGGCCGTGTTGACCTTCATCATCGGTGGGCCGGACGGACTCGACGCGGGCGTGCGCGGGCGCGCCGATTTCGTGCTGTCGCTGGGGCCCATGACCTGGCCCCACCTTCTGGTGCGGGCAATGCTGGCCGAACAGCTGTTCCGCGCCACCAGCATTCACTCCGGCCATCCCTATCACCGCGGCGGGAGCCCGGCTGCGCGCTGACGCGCCGCCCTCTCGTCCCGCCTTCATGACGCGCCCCGGCTGCGCGCGACCGTCCCGCCCTCCTGCCGCGAATGAGGGCGTATGATATGGTATTGAAATGAAACAGGAATCCTGTCTGCCCCTGGTCCTGTGCATCCTCGACGGCTGGGGCCACCGGGCCGAACGCGCCGACAACGCCATCGCCCTCGCCGAGACGCCGGTGTTCGACCGGCTGTGGGAGGAGGCGCCGCACGCCCTCCTCAAGACCTCGGCCGAGGAGGTCGGCCTGCCGCCGGGGCAGATGGGCAATTCCGAAGTCGGGCACACCAATCTGGGCGCTGGCCGAATCGTTCAGCAGGACCTGCCGCGCATCGATGCCGCCATCGCCGACGGCACCCTCGCCGCCAACGCCGCCCTCGCGGAATTCACGGCGGCGCTGAAAGAATCCGGCGGCACCTGCCACCTGATGGGGCTGGTCTCGCCGGGCGGTGTCCATTCGCATCAGCGCCAGATTGCGGCGCTCGCGGGTATCCTCGCGGCGACCGGCATCCCGGTCGCCATCCACGCCTTTCTCGACGGCCGCGACACCCCGCCCCAAAGCGCATCCGGCTACCTTGCCGACTTTGAGCAAGCACTCGCCAGCGCCCGCGGGGCCCACGGGGCATCATTGGCGACGGTGTGCGGGCGTTATTACGCGATGGACCGCGACCGGCGCTGGGACCGCAGCGCGCGCGCCTATGCCGCCATTGCCAACGGCGAGGGCATTGCCGCAGCAAATGGCGCGGCCGCAATCCGCGCCGCCTACGACGGCGGACTCGGCGACGAATTCGTCGAGCCCACGGTGATCGGCGCCTACCGCGGCATCCAGGAAGGCGACGGCGTGCTGATGGCGAACTTCCGCGCCGACCGCGTGCGCCAGATTCTGGCCGCCCTTGCCGACCCGAATTTCGAAGGCTTTGCGGTACGCAGCCTGTCGCTCGCCGCGCGCTGCGGCATGATCGCCTATTCGGCCGACCTCGACCGCCACTACGAAGCATTGTTCGCGCCGCTGCATCTGAAAGACACGCTCGGCGAAGTGGTGGCGGCGGCGGGGTTGCGGCAATTGCGGATCGCCGAAACCGAGAAATACGCGCACGTCACGTTCTTTTTCAATGGCGGCGAGGAGCGAGTGTTCCCCGGCGAGACGCGGATTCTGGTCCCCTCGCCCGCGGTCGCCACCTACGACGAAGCGCCGGAAATGTCGGCGTCCGAAGTGACCGACCGGCTGGTCGCGGCACTCGACAGCGGCGACTTCGACGTTGCCATCGTCAATTACGCCAACACCGACATGGTCGGACATACAGGCCAGCTTGGCGCCGCGATTAAGGCCGTCGAGGCGGTCGATGGCTGTCTCGGCCGCCTCCAGCAGGCCGTCAGGTCGGCGGGCGGCGTTCTGGTCGTGACCGCCGATCATGGCAATGCCGAAAAGATGCAGGACAAGGCGACCGGCCAACCCCATACCGCCCACACCACCGGTGCGGTGCCGCTGATCGTCATCGGCGGGCGCCGACTTTCCCTGACGGACGGGCGCCTGGCCGACGTGGCGCCGACGCTACTCCATCTGCTGGGGCTCAAGCAACCGGCGGCGATGACCGGGCGCTGTCTCGCCAACGAGAGCACCGCCGTTGGGACGGAGCGGGCCGCCCATGGCTAGAGCAATATCCGCAGGGATTGAACCGGCGCGGGTCAATCCGCCGGAAAAAATTGCTCTAGTTTTCAAGAAATTGGAGCAGCTCTATCCGCTCAGTGATCGCCGAAAGCGATTCCACCTGAACGGATGCTGCTCTAGGCGTGCGGGAATCCTGTGGCTTGCCGCTGCGCTCGTCTGGACAGGGGTGGTGGCAGCAGACGAGGACCCGCGCACTCAGCTTGAAGCCATCGAGCGCGAACTGGACGAGGGGCAGTCCCGGACCCAATCCTTGCGCGACGAAGAGCGCGTGCTCGGGCGCAATTTGTCCGAGTTGCAGCAGGAACTGGTCGTCTCGGCCGCCCGCGCCCAGCAGCAAGAAGACGTGGTGGCGGCGTTCGAAGACCGGCTCGGCACCTATGAAGCCGAAGAATGGGCGCGCCGGGCGGCTCTGGCCGCGCGCCACGCCACCATCCAGGAGGTGCTCGCCGCGTTGCAGAGGATCAGCAGGATGCCGCCCGAAGCCGTCTTCGCGAGCCCCATTTCGGCGATCGATTCGCTCCGCACCTCGATTCTGTTGGCCGCCGTCGTCCCCGATCTCGAGGCGCGCGCTGGGGCGCTGCGTATGGAATTGGTGGCATTGAGCCGAATTCGGGCCGAAATCGGCGCCGAACGGGACGAACTCGGTGCCGCCCGGGCGCGCCTTGACAGCGAACAGCGGGCGCTGGACCGGCTGATTCAGCGCAAAGCAAATCTTCGCGAGCGCACCGCGGCCGAGCGCCGAGAAACCGAGATCCGGCTGGCCGCGCTGGCCGCCGACGCCGCCGATCTGCGCGGGCTGATTGCGAAACTGGAAGAGGACGCCAGCGCCGAAGCGGCGGCAGCTCGATTCGCCCCGGGGCCGGAGATTCCCTCGTTTTCAGCGGCGCTCGGGAGCTTGCCGCTGCCGGTCCGGGGGGTGATAATCGCCCGTTTCGGGGACCCGAACTCGGTCGGCGGGACCGCCAGGGGCTTGCGAATTGCGACCCGCGAGGGAGCGCCGGTAATCGCGCCGCACGACGGGCAAATCGTCTTCGCCGGCGCTTTCCGAAGCTATGGGCAACTCTTGATTATCGCGCATGGCGAGGGATACCATACGTTGCTGGCAGGGATCGCACGGATCGACGGATCGGTGGGCCAGCTTTTGCTGGCCGGAGAGCCCGTTGGCCAAATGGGCCAATTGCAGGACGGAAAGCCGGAACTATATGTTGAGCTTCGGCACGATGGTGATCCGATCGACCCATTCCCATGGTTGGCCCCATCAGAACTAAAGGTCAGTAGATGATACCCAGGATACTTGCCGTAATTGGCGTCGTCGCGTTTCTCCAGATGGCTCAGCCGACGGTTGCATCGGCGCAAGGTGTATCGGATACCTACCGCCAACTCAACCTGTTCGGCGACGTGTTCGAGCGCATCCGCGCCGACTACGTGGAGGAAGTGAGCGACGAAGATCTGGTCGAATCGGCCATCAACGGCATGCTTTCGGCTCTCGACCCGCATTCAGGCTATCTCAACGCCAAGAATTACCGGGAAATGCAGGTCAATACGAGCGGCGAATTCGGCGGCCTCGGCATCGAAGTGACAATGGACCGGGGCTTCGTGCGGGTCATCTCGCCGATTGACGACACCCCTGCGTTCCGCGCGGGTATTCTGGCGGGCGATATCGTCACCCATATCGACGGCGAAGCGGTTCAGGGCCTGATCCTGCGCGAGGCGGTGGACCTGATGCGCGGGCCGGTCAATTCCGACGTGCGCCTGACGATCGTGCGTCAGGATGTTGAACAACCGTTCGACGTCACCATCACGCGCGCCATAATCAAGATTCAGTCGGTTCGTTTCCGTCCCGAGGGCGACGCCGCCTACATCCGGATCAGCCACTTCAACGAGCAGTCGATCGGCGGCCTGGAGCGCGCGATGACGGAATTGAATGAACAGCTCGGCGAATCGATGTCGGGTGTGATCCTCGATTTACGCGACAACCCGGGCGGATTGCTGGACCAAGCGATCCGGGTTTCGGACGCGTTTCTGGAGCAAGGCGAAATCGTTTCCACGCGCGGGCGCCGGCCGGGCGATTCCCAGCGCTTCAATGCCAAGCCGGGCGACGTGACTGACGGCCGGCCGGTCGTTGTCCTGATCAATGGGGGCTCGGCTTCGGCTTCGGAAATCGTCGCCGGGGCGCTGCAGGACCATGGCCGCGCCGTGATCCTGGGCACCGATTCTTTCGGCAAGGGTTCGGTCCAGACGATCATTCCGCTGGCGGGCTTTGGCGCAATCCGGTTGACGACATCGCTCTATTACACGCCGTCGGGGCGTTCGATCCAGGCGGTCGGAATCGTGCCCGACATCGTCGTCGAGCAAGCGCGGCTCGAGCCGATCGGGCCGCAACGCCCACGCCGCAACGAGGCCTCGCTTCGTAACCGTCTCGGCAACGGCGAGCCCGACTCAAGCGCCGATGAAGAAGAGGGAATCGACGTCGAGGAAGTCGAAGCGCGCCCGTTTGACTTCCAGCTTGCGCGTGCCGTCGATCTTCTGCGCGGCATGAAACTGTTCCAGCGCAGGGTCGTGAACTGACGGGCATGTCCCGCAAATCCGGGCCGCAACGGCGCAAGACGGATCGGCCCATGGCACTACGGGTATTACGCTAGGTGGCACGACGCCCACGATCAGGGTTGAAAAAACGGCGCCGGGCGAAACGCGAAGAGTCTGACGAGCCGACATTCGACCCGACTGACGACGACGCGGACGGCGACGCGGCCGATGAGGGCGAGCCCGACGACGAGTATCTCGATTATTCGGAGGACGAGGACGGCGGCGGTGACGGTCGGCGGCCGATATGGCTAAACCCGCTTGTTTTGACCTCGACCGTCCTGGTCCTTCTGCTGGGCGGTCTGATCGGTTGGCTCGCACTTTCCTACCAGCCCGCGGAACCGGAGACGGTGTTGTCCGCAGTGGTGACGCTCGACCCCCCGCCTCCGCCACCGGCAATGGCGGCGGTGCCGCAACCCGTGCCCGCAGGCGGCGCCACGCCTGAAGCCGGGGACGCGCCGGCCGAAACCGGCGAAGGGAACGTCGTCGCAGCCTCGGACGAGGACGATTCGTTTTTCGAGGATGACGATGATGCCCCCCCGGCCACCGCGTCTGCGAGACCGGGCGAGTCCGGGGAAACCACCGTCGCGGCACTCCCTGAGGAGCCGACCGTCGCCCCGCCGGCCCTGACCGAAGAAGACATCAAGCTCGCGCCCGTCCCCGATCCGGCCTTGATCGCAACCGGCAACAACGGCCCGGTGCCGGTCATTGCGCCCGACGGGCGCCAGGCCTGGCAGGTTTATGCGCGCCCCTTTGCCGCCGATGAACCGCGCCCTCGGATCGCCATTTTGCTGGCCGGTCTCGGCTTGTCGCAGTCGGCCACCAGCACCGCAATCCAGCAATTGCCGGGTCCCGTCACGCTCGGCTTTACGCCCTATGCGCCGCGGCTGGGCGACTGGATTGGCGAAGCCCGCGCCGCCGGGCACGAAGTGTTTCTGGAACTGCCGATGGAGCCGTTCGATTACCCGGCGAGCGACCCGGGTCCGCATACGCTGCTGACTTCGCTAACCCCCGAAGACAACCTGGCTCGACTCGACTGGCTGTTGAGTCGTTTCGCGGGCTATGTCGGCGTGACAAATTTCCTCGGCGACAAGTTCACTTCTTCGCCCGACAGTCTCGAACCGGTGCTGGCCGACTTGCGCGACCGCGGCCTGATGTTTCTGGATGCGCGCACCTCGCGCAACAGTGTCGCCGCCCAGGTGGCAGTCGAGATCGATCTGCCGCGCGCGGTCAACAACCGGTTTCTCGACAACGAAGCCTCGCGCGTGTCCATCGACGCCCGCCTGTTCGAGCTGGAGCAGATTGCGAAGAACGTCGGCTTTGCCGTCGGCGTAGGCTTTCCCTATCCGGTTACGCTGGAACGGCTGGCGCGCTGGGCGCCGACGCTGGCCGAAAAAGGACTGGTGCTGGCGCCTATTTCCGCGCTGGCGAATCTTCAGACGCAATGACCAAACCGGGCGTTCCTGCACCGGCCGCCCCTGTCGAATACCGGCCCGGCGTTGGCATCATGCTGGTCAATTCGAGCGCGCGGGTATTGGTCGGCAAGCGTATCGACACCGTGGCCGAGGCCTGGCAGATGCCTCAGGGTGGAATCGATCCGGGTGAAACGCCGCAACAGGCGGCAATGCGCGAACTTCAAGAGGAAGTCGGCACAGACAAGGTGGAAGTCCTTGCCGAAAGCCGCGACTGGTACCGGTACGAGCTGCCGGAACACCTGATCGGCCAGCTTTGGGGCGGGCGCTATCGTGGCCAGGTTCAGAAATGGTTCGTGATGCGCTTTGTCGGCAGCGACGCCGACATCAACATCGCCACCGACCAACCCGAATTCGACGCCTGGAAATGGCTTGAGCCCGCACGCCTGCCGGACGCAATCGTTCCCTTCAAGCGCGACCTCTATCGCGAGTTGCTGGCGGAATTCGCACCCTATCTGAGCACCGGCCGCCTCTAGGGCACTTTCCGGCCGGATTGAATCGATTTGATGGCGGCAAACAGGGTTTTCGGGGAGGCGCGCCGTGAAGCGCGATGCCGGTGCATCGGGCGAGCGCCGCAACGCGCCCGAGGAGCCTGTTGGCCCCACCGAAGGCCGAGATTCGTTGCGCCGTGGCG
>PVBE011516624.1_pt1 | contig 13726 bp, 14 predicted proteins | sample 1631181 | NCBI WGS metagenome assembly PVBE01 (sample SAMN08397723, study PRJNA350692) | Marine metagenome, whole genome shotgun sequencing project. | isolation source: water | place: Pacific Ocean | collected 2012-04 | reverse complement strand
TCATGCGGAAGTATCCACACGAATTTTCAGGAGGACAAAGACAGAGGATTGCAATTGCCCGAGCACTGGCTCCCGAACCAAAACTCATTACTGCTGACGAACCGGTCTCTGCCCTTGACGTTTCCATTCAGTCCCAGATTTTAAACCTTCTCAAGGACTTGGTAAATGAGCTCGGACTGACCATGCTTTTCATCTCCCATGATCTTAGTGTTGTACGTTACATAGCCGACCGAATAGCAGTCATGTATTATGGGAAAATCGTTGAGACCGGAGAAGCTGAATCGTTAATGGAAAATCCACAGCACCAATACACGAAAGAACTCCTCGAGTCCGTACCTAAAGTCCTAAGCAATGATTAATTGATTATGCGTCCATTAACAATGTACCGGTCCCTAGTCTCTATTCTCTTAGTCCTTGCAATAATAGGACCTGCTCTCAAAGCACAAGAACCAAGGAGTAGTAAAGTCACCGAGACCCTCAAAGCCGTGTTCGGTGACTGGACAAAAGCCATGAAAGAAAAGGACCTCTCTTTGTGGCAGAAAAGCACAGCAAAATTTCGGCAGATCGGAATGCGAAACATGATTGTTTCGCAAAAAAATAAATGGCCCGAAGCACTCTTCGAAGGACCAGTAAAACCACCCAATCTGAGTTCTATGAAAATGGCCAAGACCATGATCAACGGGTCCACCGCGCAGCTCGTTTATTTTGGCAAGGCAGACTTCGGCATTAGTGAAGAGGTCAAGGCCCCTGAAGGACTCTTGTTCCTTATGTTCATCAAAGAAAACAATGATTGGAAATTTAGCACATCGCGTTTCATGAATCTCAGTAATGCTGAAGAAATTTCTACAGCCGCACAATCAGGGAACTTCGCTTTCTTAGAAAGTCCGCAATTCAAACCTCCAGGCAAAGTACCACCAATACCAAAGTTGTGCCCGTTACCTGAAATGGTTGGTTATCTTGAGATTGTTTCAATCGGATACGAAACTAAGGTGGACGTTGCAGAAAGATCCAAGCACATGGTCATTAATAATGTGCATAAGGGACTCATCATCGGAGGACTGAAAAAAGGTATCAATCCAATTTTTATTGAAACGCGGCCACTGAACAAAAAGAAAGGCCCTAAGTCAAAGACTCACTTTGAAATCAATGTTTACCGTGAAACTGATCAGGAAAGAAAGCCCCTGAAGCTAATTTACGGTAGTGGACCAAAAAAAGATCCGGGAAATTTCAGGATCATTGTTCGTGGAGACAGTTAGTAGCTAATCATCGACTCAATAGTAATCGTTAGTGATTTTACGACTCCAGAGAGTCGCTCATAATCAATTTTATCAGGTGTGTCCGTGCCCTTCTGATAATGTGGATAACGATAAATTGAGTTATCTGACAATTGCAGCACCGGATAACCTTGCCCCGTTAAAGATACAAAATTCTCACTCTGGTAATCCAATAAATCCCTCGAAATAACAATCTTCCTTACCGGCATTTCATATTCCTCAGAAAATTTGGAATAAAAAGATTCTATAAATTCCTCAGATGACAACTCACCGACCAAGGCAAGATAATTACCTTTCCCCTGGTATTCTTTCTTCAATTGAAGTGGGACTCTCTGGTCGTCTATTTGATCCGTATAATAACCAAGAGAATCCAAATAAATCATTCCTATAATCTGCTCGTTTATTTTCTTGGATGACTCAGCGAGAAAAGAAATGCCTGATCCTTGGATCCCATCGCCAGTTCGAAATGTCCCCACACAGGCAACGAATCGAATCGTTTTGGAGTGCTTAGTACTAACAAAATACCTGGCCGTGGCCAAGAGAGCAGCTACTCCTGTCCCATTACAATTCGCTCCAGGAGAATCCGCTGCAGAACTGTAGCAAGTTCCTACAATGATGATTTCATTTACCTTATCAGTTCCAGGTAATTCCACTTCAATGTTTCTATAATTACCGCTCTTTCCATCAAGGAACGTTACCTTGGGACGATAACCAATATTCTCTTCACTCAGTTCTGACTCGATCCACTTTGCAGTAATCCGTGTCTTTTTCTGATCAATGCTTGGCCTTGGACCAATATCATTGACCTGCCTAGCTACCCAAGCCTTAAGATCTTTCTCGGTGACGCTGACCTTGGAATTCAATAATGTGCGACTCCCATCACGGACCCGTGAAGCAGGAGAAAAAAAAGAATAGCTAAGTGCAATGACCCCAAAAAAGAACATGCCAAGAGGCAATCCAACCAAAGCGAACTTTATAACATTGGACTGCTTCATACTAGGTAAATAAGAATTATACCCTGCCTCGCACGTCATCCTTAATGACTCCTAGCGTGGCAATCGCAGCCCGCTCATAAGATCCGGGCTCAGCTAACGGTTCGGTAATTGACTCCAATTCCTTTGAGAGCAAATCCCTCTTCTCTTTGGACTCGATGAGTCGCAGAATTTCTGAAGCAATTTTTTCAGGACTAGCATCATACTGAATAAGTTCACGGACCAGTTCTCGGCCCGCGAGTATGTTCGCCATCCCAAGAAAATTAACCGCAATTAGGCCCTTGGCTAAGTAATAAGTAAAACCGGAAACTTTATAGACTAGGCAGTATGGGAGTCCTAAGAATGCCGCTTCGAGAGTGGCCGTTCCTGAAGCCACTGCACCGCAAGAAGCGACAGACATCAATTCATGAGATTTCCCAACACTCACCTTGCAGGACAACCCGGCACTCTGAACCATGCTTTTCATCTTTTCCTCACAAACAAGATTAGCCGCCGATGCAGCAAAACGCATTTCAGGCCTTATTTTCCTTATTTCATTAGCAGCCCCAAGGAGGAGAGGAAAAATCTTTTCCACTTCCCGGTTACGGCTACCCGGTAAAAGAGCGATGAGCTCATTGTCTCTTTTAGCTTTCCCTCTAAATTTTCCCAGAGCCTCGGACAAAGGATGGCCAACGAACTGAGCCTCGAGTCCAGAACGCTCATAGAAAGAGACCTCAAAAGGGAAAAGACAAAGCATCAAATCTATTACTTTGGCCATTCTGGTCACACGCCCTCGCTTCCAAGCCCACACCTGTGGACTAATATAATAAACTATCTTCGTCTCAATTCCTCTCTTCCTGATCGCCTCAGCTAACCTCAGGTTAAAGCCGGGATAATCGACTAGGACAACGGTGTCGGGAGCAACGCTTTCAATTTCATCAAGAACTTGGTCAAAGACCTCCTTAAAGAATCTATACTTTTTTATGACTTCCCAGAAACCAACGACTGCTGAATCATCTGTCCAGTTTCGCACAGATTTAGACACTTCCTCCATACAAGGCCCACCGATCCCTGAAAATTGAACGCTCTTATCGTGTGATCTTATAGCCCTCATGAGGCCAGAACCATGATTGTCCCCACTCACCTCACCAGCCACAATGTAAATCTTACGAGACATAGGGCTAACCCTTATTACCAGAATCAATGAGGTTAGTTATTTCGATTGCAAGCTCAAGTGCCGCAGTCGCTTCGTGACCTGAAACAGCAGGTTGTCGCCCCATCGAAGCGCACTCAACAAAGGATTCAAGCTCACGCTTAAGAGGTTCATCCTTCTCTACTTCGACAGGCTCCATTTTGATTTCCATACCGTCTTTCCAGTAGAACTGACCTTCCTGCGCCTGATAATCAAGCGAGAGGTAACTCTCACCCTCAAAAACGCGTAACTTACGCATCTTTTCGGGAGAAATCCTACTAGCGGTAATATTTGCAACACAACCAGACTCAAACCGTATACGGGCATTTGCAATATCCTCGCGTCCGGTCAGAACGGGTACTCCGACAGCATCAATACTTTGGATCTTGGACTTCACCAGATGCAGAACAATCTCCAAATCATGAATCATAAGATCCAAAACTACCCCAATGTCCATGGAACGGTTCGGGAACGGAGAGAGTCGATGCACCTCGATAAAACGCGGATCCTTAAGCCGCTCTTCAATTTCTCCGAGCACAGGATTGAATCGTTCAATGTGTCCAACTTGTAGCACGCAATTCATTTCTGTAGCCAAATTAACTAGTGCTTGGGCATCCGGTGCACTGTCAGCTATCGGCTTCTCTATCAGAAGATGCTTCCCCTTTTCCAATAAAGATTCACCAATGGATCTGTGCGTATTAGTGGGCGTTGCAACTGAAACAACTTCGACAAGACTCGAAAACTCTTCAATTGAACCGGCCAGCACTCCTCCGTAAAGATTCACAATTTCTTTCGCAGCATCAGTGTCGGAGTCAAAAACAGCGACAAGATCAGCAGAATCAATTTCTGAATATATGCGTGCATGATTTTTACCTATCGCTCCCACCCCAATGACGCCCGCTTTAATTTTATTGCTCATTATAATTTTGTATATTCTCTATTCTTCATAAGCAAAGACAGTAACTCCTTTGTCTCTGGCCAGTTCTTCTATTTTATCTTTCCCGAGCATAAGAGTCTTCCCTGCTTCGACCACAATCGCAGAAATATTAACTGAAGCAGCAATTTCAATAGTTTCAGGACCAATACAAGGAACATCAAACCTAAGATCCTGGCCAGGCTTAGAGACCTTAACGACTACGGCTCCATCCCTCCCAAGATCTCCTCCCCTCTTAATCGCAGCGTTCGTTCCCTCGAAACCTTCGACGGCAAGTACGGTCCCTTTACTTACGACTACCGTTTGTCCGATGTCCAAACGGCTAATTTCTTTTGCTATCTTATAACCGAACGCTGCTTCATCCGGCAAACGTTTCCCGGGCTTCGGTCCGCACACATGTCCCGGACTAGGCAACAAATCATCTAGGTAGGTAGTTGCAGGAATTAATTCTATGCCATGCTTGGAAAGCTCTTCACCTATGCCATTAAAAATTGATTCCGCATTGCGTTCCTTGAGCTTGCCGAGCAGCATCAGTGTTCTCATGTCAGGCCTTAAATCGAATAAATTTTTTGGCTCAATCTGCCCAACCATCGCTGCCTTAGTAATTTTTTCGCCCTCAAAGAATTTTATTAATTTACCTAACTGACCGACCCTCATCCAAGAAACGGTATCAGATATTTCTTCGATTATGGGATCCGTTTCCCCCTCGAATGCAGCCGAAACTAGGCGTTTTACACCTGCAGAACGTGCCCCATGGGCAAATATTCCGGGATAAATACCATTACCGGCAATCATTCCAATGGCTTCATTTTCACTCATTACTGATCAAAAAGCGCGATGATTGGAAAATGTCCAATTGAAAAAAGATTCACAAACCGCAAACCCTTACTAAAATAGGGTCCGTGAGCTCTAGTTATCAGGTCTTCGCACGTAAATATCGACCCCTTACATTCAAGGACATCCTTGGACAGGATCATGTTGTCCAGACCCTTTCAAATGCCATTGAACAAAACAGGTTAGCCCATGCCTATCTCTTTGTTGGGCCGAGGGGAACAGGGAAAACATCAACCGCAAGAATCCTTGCCAAGGCACTCAACTGTGAAGGCGGTCCAAAAATAGATTTTGATCCTAATGAAAGTATTTGCCAGGAAATTGCAGAGGGGCGGTGCCTTGACGTGTTAGAAATTGATGGGGCAAGTAACAACGGAGTCGAGCAAGTCAGAGAACTTCGCGACAATGTAAAATTTGCTCCGACTCACGGGAAATATAAAATCTACTACATTGATGAGGTTCACATGTTATCTAACGCTGCCTTCAATGCGTTACTGAAGACACTAGAGGAACCTCCCGAGCATGTGAAATTTATTTTTGCAACGACAGAAGCAACAAAAATATTACCAACAATAATTTCTCGCTGCCAGAGATTTGATTTAAGAAGAATCCCAACCAGAATCATCGCAGAACAACTCAATCACATCGCCAAACAAGAAGGCATCGAATTAGATCCGATCGCGGGCACAGCAATAGCAAAAGGAGCAGAAGGAGGAATGAGAGATGCTCAATCAATGCTCGACCAACTCGTTGCCTTCTGTGGTGAGTCAATCCATGAGTCCGATGTGTTGGAAGTCTTTGGATTTACTGGAATTGAAATCATCGCAGGCCTAGGCTCAGCAATTTTGAACAAGGAAACTGTCAAAGCCCTTGAGACTATCTATGAACAATCCGAATCAGGAAAAGATCTAAGCAAACTCCTCACAGACCTGATCGGCCACTTCCGTTCAGTTCTCGTTTATCAGGTCGATCCTTCTGGAGCCTCAAAAGAACTGGCAACAGAAATACTTAAGAGAGTAGAAAATCAGTCCAAACAAATTGATACGGACAGGTTACTCGCACTGATTGATCATTTAGCAACAGTAGAAGGCCGCATGAAATGGGCACCCAATAAGCGACTCCATTTGGAGGTAGCCATTATCAAAGGAATCCAGATCATAGAAGAAACTAGGCTAAGCGATGTCATTGATGCTATTGACGGTGCCATCTCCGAAATGCCGGCGGAAAAGACTATTTCAACAGCAAATAAAGATACCAAACCTACTCCCGAGCCTACTCCCGAGCCTACTCCCGAGCCTACTCCCGAGCCTACTCCCGAGCCTACTCCCGAGCCTACTCCCGATGGCTCTTCCCTATCCGGAAATGATATATGGGCAGCAGTCATTGAGCATATTAGCAAAGTAAAACCCTTAGCAGCTGATTCAGCCGCAAAGGGAATATTCGAAAAAGATGATGGTAAGAAATTCACCGTTGCGATGTCCCCTGATGAAAGCATTGCCCATGCAATGATTACCAGTGACCGCATTAGACCCGTCATCGAGAAGTGCCTCGGAGCAATGCTTGGTATCAGAAAATTTCAGGCCATCCTCAAAGAAGGAGTAAATCCCCCAGACTCTCCACCACATATTGCCGAGTTCGAGGAACCTCCAGAAGATCACCAAGAATCTGCAAGCTCCAAAGAACCGGAAGATGCCAATGAAGAAAATCAAGAAGAGGAAAATATTCACGATGACCCGCTCATCAAAGAAGCTCTTGAAGTCTTTGAAGCCGTCATTAAAGAAGACTAGTCTTATTAACGAATTTAGAAAAATATACCAACTAAAAGCAAATCAATGAATATCGCTAAAATGATGAAACAAGCCCAGCAGATGCAGGGCAAAATGCAAAAAGTTCAAGCCGAGCTAGCCGAACAGGAAGTAGAAGCTTCTGTAGGCGGAGGCAAAGTCACGGTCACAGCCACTTGCTCAGGCGACATCCGATCAATCAAAATTGATCCGCAAATCATTGATCCAGAAGATTCTGAAATTCTGGAAGATCTCATCCTATCAGGTGTCACTCAGGCCATTGAACAGGGCCGCAAAGTAATGGAAGAGGAAATGTCCAAAATTACTGGTGGACTCGGAATGGGAGGAGGAGGCCTTCCCGGTGGCCTCATGTAATCGGACTCTTAGGCAAATGCTCCGCAAAAAAACTACGTACATTTTCACCCATCAATAATTGAATATCCTCTTCAGAAATACCTGATTCTAGGAGCATCTCTGTGATCTGGTGCCAACCAGAAGAATCAATCACTGTCCTGACCGCACCATCAAAGTCAGATCCAAAGGCCACATGACGAACACCTTCAAGTCCGGCCTTATTCAGGATTCCAATCAGATGCAACACGACTTCCCCAACTGCTTTGACTGAATTGCGAGGCAGTGCAGGACTGAAAAATGTCACTCCTATAAGACCCCCGGCCCTAGCCACAGCAATGGCCTGTTCATCAGAAATGTTACGTCGGTGATTATGCACTCCCTTGATCCCGGTATGTGAAACGATAGGAGGCCTAGTCAAATCGCCTTTATCATACATATCGATAACATCACTGATCAATTGCTCTGAGCAGTGAGCCAAATCAATGATGATACCATTGTTATCAAGATCCTTCACAAGGTCATTCCCCGCTGATGTGAGCCCGGACCGACGCCATCCGTGAGCCGAATCTCCAAATCTAGTATCATTAAAATGCGTAATTCCAACTACCCTGAACCCCTGCTCCACGAGCCAACTCACATTGAACCTACCTCGCAATACGTGAGCTCCTTCCAGACCGAGCATGATTCCGATGCCCTGACGACCGGCACTTTGATCTTCAGATAGGCTCTGAAGGTCATTGGAATTCCTTATTAATTTTAAGGAGCCTCGAGAGTTTTTAATCCAAGAGCTGACTCTTTCCAACTGCAATTCAGCACGCGCAGAAACAAAGAACCATGTTCTAATCCTTTGTAAACTCATCATCGCACTCCAGAAAAAAAGATCAGTTAAAAAAAAACGTGGCACCCTACGGGTCAAAACAAGCTTCGTTGGAATCGTCACAAACTGTAAAGATACGTTCCCCTCAATGAGCCGAGGCAAGTCCACGTGCCCTCTTTTGTTTTTTCCCATGTGATTGCGTCTCCACAGACAAACGTCAGCGTGCAGATCAGCAATAAACAATTGGCCATGAAAATCTGAAACTTCTTCTTTCAGATTCCTATCAGATCCTTTAACTACCCGGTTAGTGTAACGATCAAAGAACCAGTATCCGAACGCAGAGAATAAAAGAAATAAGCCAAATAATGGCCTTCCACTCAGGAGAAGATAAGCACCTGCCAAAAGAACAACTGACTGGGCAACTCTATACATAAAAAGTTATTCTTTTTCTGGTAATGGATCAGGCACCTTGCGACGCCAATAGGCAGCCAAGAAACTACCAATAATGCAATGATAAACGGCCGAGATCGCACAAGGGGCCGCAGCCGTCACTGAGATGTGTTTTTTTGCAAGCTCACTCCCGAGCCCCGAATTCTGCATGCCGACCTCAATGGAAACCGTTCTCCGGTAATCTTCCGGATAACCTAAGAGTTTTACGAGCAGGTAACCAAGAACGAACCCGCCCAAATGGAGGAGAAGGACGGCAATAAATAAAGAGATCCCAGCGCTCTGAATCTTTTCTTTGTTCAGTCCAATGATACAACTCACAATCAAAACAATGACGATCACGGAAACTAAAGGAGCCGCGTCCTTGGCAGTCCTGACCTTATTTGGGAAATATTGATTGAGAAGTATTCCAACAACGATAGGAATCAGAACAATCTGTACCGTGGTCAGAAGCATCTTAGTTGCCGATACTTCCATGTACTGGCTTGCCAAAGTATCAGTCAATAATGGGGTCATAAAGATAGCCATGAACGTGGAACACATAGTCATGAGAACCGAAAGGGGTAAGTTTGCACGACCAAGAAAAGCAATCACATTGGACGCCGTGCCACCGGGGCAGCAACTTACTAGGATCAAACCAACAGCTAGATCACGCTCCAGTTTAAACAATGTTGCTAATGACCATCCCAGTAATGGCATAATGATAAACTGTGCTCCGACACCAACCCCAATGGCCCCTGGACGTTTGAAAATTTCCTTGAAATCCTTAAAACTCAATGTGATCCCCATGCCCAGCATAATGACTCCAAGACCAGGCCCAATGTATGGTGTGAACCAAGTGAACAGATCGGGGTTCATCCAGGCCAGAACAGCGCCAAGAGTAACCCACAAGGCGAATCCATTCGTAAATAACTGAAGTTTTCGTGACAAGGTAGCAATGTAATACAGAACCAATGACTTTGGCAACTACCTCTAAATTGATCTCTTTTGGACCGAGATTAGAAAAGGAGCATTGTCTGGAGCACTCGCGTCCTGGTAATTCTTCGTTAGAAATTGAGACTGATCCAAGGATTCCAGAAAAGTCAAAACTTTCACAGATTCCTCAAGTCCCTCGTCATGACCCGGATAGCAAAGGGTAGCCAAAAATCCGTCTTCCTTAAGACATTCAAGAGCCTTTCCAAGAGCGATTAACGTTGTTGACTGTAGCGTTGTTATGGAATGATCACCTCCTGGAAGGTACCCAAGATTAAACATGATCGCGGAAACATTTCCCCAGTCCGATGCACTGATGACTTCATCCATATTCTCATGGCCGGTATTGCACATAATGACTCTATCAGATACCTTTGCCTCTTCGAGCCTCGACCCGGTTATTCGGATCGCTTCTTCCTGCACATCGAAGGAATATACGGTCCCGGACGCTCCTACCTGCTGGGCAAGGAACAGGGTGTCGTGCCCGTTCCCCGCAGTGGCATCAATCACTACCTCGCCTCCCACGAGCTGATCACTGACGAGCTGATGAGCTAAATGTATTGATTTCATTTATCAATGATCATTTTTACTTTATAGATTCCCACGCAGATTAGCCTCTTCATCAATTTCTGCTTCTCCGCAAAGATGCGCTGCAAAGTTCTCCGCAAAGAAGGGCGCCAACAAAACACCTTTCGAACCTAATCCATTAAAGAAGCCAACGTGTTCATGGCCAGGATGAATACCTATTAAAATTTCCCTTGTTCCGATCACGGGCCTGACCGCTGCCCGCTGATCCAAGACTTCATAAGGAACCTTAATCAAGCCCTTAAGCCGTAACTCTATAAGTTCCCTCCCCTCAGTAGTGACATTACAATCATTTGAATCCCAGTCATAGGTTGCGCCGGCACGAAAGACACCATCACCAATAGGCAATAACCATACCCTCCCACGGTTCACTATGCGGTCCTCATTGAGATCATTGATCCGGACCGTTAATATTTCTCCTTTAGCAGGCCTAAAATGGACCCAATCAAATAGAGGGTTATGCAAGCCGTTCACTCCCTCACAAAAAATAGTGACCCCTTCAGATTCGGGCTCAAAAATTTCCCCAACCTGCCACTGATCACCCATAAATCTTTTTGTTGCTTCAATGAAATCCGTCGTGAGTAAATGACCAGCACTTTTAATTGTAAAGCCACCAAATTCTGAATGAAACTCATCCCCTATATGAAAAGAATCATCCGTTAGACATTCTTGATAGGAGGGAGACTTGAGTCGGCTCTGCCATTTAGTCACCTGCTGTTCAGAGTCCAAGAGTCGAACCATTCTCATTTCGCGAAACAAAGTCCTCCCCACTAAACCTTCAAAGGACCTGTAGAATTTTAATGCATGTGACCAGTACTCATTGAATCGTAGCCCCTTCGTGAGATACGGACCGGTGATGGGATTAACGATGCCGGCTGCCACCTTAGTGGAAGTCACTGAGTCACCACGATCTACGACTCTTACATTTTTTCCCCTCTTATGGAGGGCAATAGCCAGACTGCAACCGGCTAAACCACCACCAACTATAGTAAAATCAGCCATCACCGCCCACGATAATTGAAAAGCTCATTCATTTCCCTCTTCTGTCCAGTAAGGTCATTCCATGCGCATAGAATCTTTTTTTGCATTCTTTGTGTAATCCTACGACCTTTCCTTGCCTTAGAAACCTGCTTATGTGTTAAACCCTCCTTAGAACACTTAACTAAATCATTATTCTTTAAATCAGCCTCATCCATAAACCGGTCCAAGGGCTGCTGACCGGCTTCCATTTTCATTTTATCGTTCACTTTACTTGACTGAAGACTAAAAATCGAAACTGAATATAGCCTACACTATGCGAATACTGTTAACCACTACATCTTATCAAGACACTCCAGGGCCACACCATGACCTTCTATCCTCAACTGGCTGGGAAATTGCCAGAGAACGCGGACCTCTACCCGAAGAAAAAATGCTTGAGCTGGCGGGAGAATTTGATGGTTTCCTTTGTGGTGATGACGCGATAACTGAAGAGGTCATTAATAAATCCCTGCCACGGCTCAAGGTAATTAGCAAATACGGAATCGGACTCGATAAAATTAATGTCGAACATGCCACCGCAAAAAAAATACCAGTACTATTCACTCCAGGAGTCAATCACACAACAGTCGCGGAACACTGCTTCGGCCTCCTACTCGGCCTGACTAAAAAAATTCACTCGAACGCGAATGAAGTCTCTTCAGGTGCCTGGAAATCGGGTTGGAAAAAACCGGTCGGAAATGAAATACTTGGTAAAACGATAGGCATCATCGGGCTCGGAAGGATCGGCAAAGAAGTCGCTATCCGTGCAAGTGCTTTCGGATTAAATATCATTGCTTATGATCCCTTCTTTGATGAGGATTTTGCTAATGATCACGGAATAAGAAAATGTTCAAACATGGACGAGGTCCTTTGCGGTTCTGATATTGTTTCTTTGCACTGTTTTCTTAATGATGAAACGCACGGAATGATCAACTCCTCAAAGATAGAGCAAATGAAGGATAACGTGATTGTGATCAACTGCGCGCGAGGTGAACTAGTCGAAGCTGAAGCCATGAAGGAAGGGTTGTTGAGTGGGAGAGTCGGGGGATATGGGACTGATGTCTTGGACAGCGAACCACCTCAGGAAAATCATCCACTTCTAGATGCCCCTAACTGTATTATCACTTCACACATTGCCTCTAGAACTCATGAGTCTGTAGAAAGACAGGCCGGAATGGCCACTCGAAACCTGATATCATTCTTAAATGGAAAAGATGATTACACTCAGGCCAACAAATTTGATTCATAAAAATATGAAAGAAAAATTCTATATCGTCCAAGAAAATGAACACAATTCGCTAGTCAGTAAGGCCTACCAACAAAGGGGATTTACTGAAGCAGAATCGAATGATGCTGCCAGATTCTGCTCCTTCGCATCAACCCACGGCGTTCGAACGCACAATGCACTTAAAGCGATTCATCTGGACGAGTTGTTTGGATCAGGCAACGACGGTTGCGCTCCAGGAGCCGAGATCGAAATAATAGAAAAGAACTTTGAGGCAAGTGAAATATGGAACTGCAATAAAAAACTAGGACAGAGCGTTGCTTACCAGGCCATCGAAAGGTGTATCGAACTAGCAGATAAGTACGGAATCGGGCAAGTATCCGTCGACAATGCCTTTCATTATCTCTGGGGAGGAGGATACGTTCTGGACGCAGCAAATCGAGGATACATCGCTTATACGAACTGCACGGCAGGACTGGCCGAGGTCGTGCCATTCATGGGCAAGCATCCGACACTTGGAACCAATCCTCATAGCTGGGGATTTCCTACAGCCGATTCGATTGGATTTCCCATCGTCATTGACTGGGCAACGTCAGTTGTAGCCATGGGAAAAGTCCAACAGCTGAAAAGAGAAGGTCAGCCGTTGCCCGAAAATGCAGCCGTCGATGAGAACGGGAATCCGACCACTGATCCTGAAAAGGCCGCTTACCTTGTCCCTTTCGGTGCGCACAAAGGTTACGGCATGGCACTCATTAATGAGATACTGGCCTCATTCATTGGAGGATCTCTACCAACGCTCAGGTCTCGAGAAATTTCTGAAGGAGAAAAGCGAACTCCTAGTTTTTATTTTCAGGTCATTCATCCTGATGCAGTCAGTAGTGGAGCCTTCGCTTGTGGACGAAACCAACAAGAAAATGTCAGAGCTGTGATTGAAGATATCAAGGGTCACGGCAATGAAAGCATTTTTCTGCCCGGACAGGACTTTGCAGAGGCAGCTACCCGGACCAAAGAGGCCGGAGGACTGCTTTTTTCTGCCGCAGAAATTGCCGAATTTAATGATCTCGCAAAACAGATCAATGCGGATCCCTGGGACATTGAAGCATTACCTAATTTCGATAAATAGTCCCATATTTTCATAATAATGACGCTTCTTAATGAAGAAGCAGTTTACATGGGCAATGGAAGCGCTATTATCGGCGCCCCATGGCACTCGATATAAAATCACCTTCTGAATGCAAATATACCGAGATTTCACTCGGTGAAATCATGCTTAGGCTCGATCCCGGAGAGGGCAGAGTAAGAACGGCCAGACAATTCAAT
>PVBE012969594.1_pt1 | contig 13727 bp, 11 predicted proteins | sample 1631181 | NCBI WGS metagenome assembly PVBE01 (sample SAMN08397723, study PRJNA350692) | Marine metagenome, whole genome shotgun sequencing project. | isolation source: water | place: Pacific Ocean | collected 2012-04 | reverse complement strand
CCTTTTGACTGGATATGTGCCCTTGCCCGGTCGACTCTTGCCTGGTCTGTATCAATTACGTGCACCAGGTATGAGCCCTTTGAGCCCAGTTCAGTCGCCAGTTGAGTATCGTCACCAACAATAACGACCAGCCCTCCCGTTACACCCGAGGCTTTAACCAGTTCCGTTTGCACGGCTTTGCGCCCATTCGCTTTCTCCGCGATGGAGCGGGTGGTGCAGGCCACGAACACAACCAGGACGATTGATAGTGATTTCATAACTGTGTTTTCCTCTTAATTCTGCATTCTGAAGGCATGGGCGCCTATACCCTGCAGTTTCAAATCTCTGGATCCCACTTTTAGACTGGGTGTCTCAAGATTCTGCAGCTTGGGATCGATTTGATAGACGCCATCGATTTCCTTGGCAGGCAGCGAGGGACGACGGTTCCCGTCACTGCAGAACCAAGCGTTTTTTCGGAACACAAACGTTTCGGGCTTTGTGTTTGGCCCAATGTTGACGAATGTCCGTACGCGTTTGTCGAAAACAACCAGGTTGGCTTCGAAGACTCCCTGCTGGCACGGCTGAAACTTGTCAGCCGGCTGTTCCTGGAGGATTCGCAAGACCCATTTCCCCGGGTTGATGATGGTGTTTTGACGCACCAGGCATTTGATCGACGTGACGTAAGCGACCGGCACCATACTGCCGCCTATATTGACCGCACGTCCGCCGGCATTCTTGAAGAAGTTCTGCTTGATCAAAACGTTTTCGGACCCGCCCTTTACCTGGATTCCTGTATTCTGGGAAAAGCCCCGCTTCCCGATGATTTGGCATCCTTCGATGACACCATCATGACACCCTACCATATCGATTGCCGACCCCCCCCAGCCGGAGATCCGACAGTTCCTCACCACGAAATCATCCAGCCCGGATAGCTTCAGGCCGTCCCGATTGCCGGTTGGCCCGACATCTTCAATGGTGACATTCTCAAAAACCATCCCCCTTGACGGCGTATCAAAGCTGCCGCCATCGTCGGCATTGATCCCGTTTCCCGAACATCCGGAAACCCTGATGTTACGCAGCGTAATGTAATTGCAGTCGACAAAGTGAATGGCTTCGTTGCCGCCGGCAAACAAAGGTTTATTCCGGGCGTCTGCACCCGCAATGACGATCGGCTTGTCTTTCGTGCCATTGAGGCCCTTGACCCCAATAGCACTACTGTAGTTCCCCGGGGCCAGCCTGATCGTGGCGCCGGGTTGCGCCCCACGCAACCCGTCCCGCAATTCTTTCGCATCACGAACCATGATGTCAGCACCTGGCGCAGGGGCTTCAAGGGTCAGGAAGATGAGGATCGACGGTATTGCTCGCAAGATACGGTTTGTAAATCGTCTTTGTGTGATTCTCATCGAACATTCCTTCATGCGGAGTTACGAGTCGTCGCTCTCGGCTTCATTGCCGGACAACCTTTGCTTGTCTCGTTCGAGCGTTTCCTCGTGACCTTTGGAATAGTCACGCACTATCTCTGATGCCCTCTCAAACTGCTCGTCGGGCACCCAAAGTTGCGGCCACGCAAAAGCGAGCGTCTGCCCGGAAAGCAACGGATAGCCTATTCCCGCGAAACGCGCATTGCTCTCATTTCGTACCGCGCACTCAATACCTTCACCCTCAAGCATAGCCTTGACGAGGTCGCACTGTACGAGACTGGGGCTTGACCACACTTCTTTCATACTCTCACCTGTCATCGCGCCTATCGAAAATCGGCGGGGTGCTCCCCGGCTCGGCACGGTCTCGCCCTGCATGACCACATTCTTAGCCATTTTAGACAACGCATGGAGGGCAAAGCTGCGCTGAGCCGTGTTCTGCCTTGCCGGTTAGTTCTTCAGCAATTTGATGCGGACGTTTCGATAAGCGACCGGACCGTGATCACCCTGGAACATCAGTGGGCCAAGAGGTTTCTCGTCATTGTACGCAGACGCGCGGGTGGGGCCGGAAAGTTCCTCGTTTTCGTGCACCACAACTCCGTTGTGAACAACCTTCACAAAAACCGCGTTGGCTATCTTCTTCCCGTCCTTATCAAAACGCGGCGCACGGAATATCACATCGAACGACTGCCACTCCCCAGGCTTGCGCGAAGCATTGACCCGCGGAGGACGACCTTCATATCCTTTGCCCTGCTTCCATCGCTGGTAAATACCGCCGCAATCGCCATGCTTGAGTTTCTCAACACCCCAACTGTCCAGCACCTGGATTTCATACCTTCCCTGGAAATAGACACCCGAGTTTGATTTGGCCGGAACCACGAACTCAATGTGAGCCTCTATGTCCCCATGCTCAATCTTTGAGAAAAGATGTTTAGTCCGACCCTTGGGCCCGTTTACAACAGTCCCCTTGCCGGGCTCGGAGGCCAGTAGACGTTCGTTCTTCGTGTCTTTCGACACGTCGCCAACAACCGTCCAGTCTCCCGTTGGCTCACGAAATGACTCCAACCCTTCAGCTTTCATCAGGTCAATCCATTCCTCATCAGCCGCCTCTGCCACCATTGCGAGACCGAAAGATACAACACTCATCACCATGGCCAATGCGTACATACGACTCCTCATCTTGATCCCCCTTCTCGTATTACCTCTACTTCAGCAAATCCGCCAATCCCTCTTTAGGGAGAAGCTGCCTGTCTATCAATTTTGTCTTCTTGGTTTCCAATTTTTTCTTCTTCTGGGTTATTTCTACGTTCTACAGATCAAAACACCCGAACGTGGAGCATGCAGGACAGAAGAATATGTCAAACTCAAGAGATGCCGGTTTCTGTCCTGTCAGAGGGGTCAGATGATGGAGAGTCTTTAGATTCAGTCCCTTCAGGTCATGCACCACCTTGTCGAGATCTTCCGGCATTTCGTAGCTCATAGTTTTTGTCGGATCCTTGAACCACACAGTGCAGTCAGGGCAGCAGATGTATGAAGTAAGCCCACCGCGAGCCATGTAGATAGAGCCTCCTACAATCATCAGACCTTCGGCAATCCAGACACACGCCAGCTCCAGGCCGGCAACATTATCTCCGCTGGTCATTCCCCAGGTCCCTTCCTCCATAACCACACGTGCTATGTTGAGAAGGTGCATGGGACTCAGCACAACCGCCTCGTGTCCTGAAAAAACGAATACCCATAAAACCCAGTTGAGATACTCCGCAACAAGGCCGACGATCAGCCCGACAACCACGTACATGGCAGCACTCTGCATGTTGCCCTTGCGCCCACCCCACCCCGCACACATCCCTGCAATCATACCGAGAATGATAGTTGCAACCACATTGAAAAAGACCAGCGGGATAAAGATGGTGATATAGGCGTACGGTATGCAAAGAACCGCAGCTGCCGCGCAGCCTGCTACCAGGCCCAGAACTATACCCTGTGGGGTCACCTTCCCGGAATACTGATAATTCTGCTCCATGATGATCTCCTTTTGGTGCTTCGCAATTCACCAGCCAACTTCAGTCTAGAGCGTAGACCATGAGTTGTAAACGGAAAGACTCTTACAAGGAACTTGCGCTGTGGGGCAAATCCGCAACGTGAAGGTTGACCATTTCGTATCACTTATAGTATAGGAGAGCTTTCCTTCACATTGTCCATAAGGGAGGATCATGAATCGACGGCGTTTTCTGAGAACCACCCTCGCTGCGGGAACTGCATCATTCGGCCTGCCCGCGATTATCCCTGCACGCGCTCTTGGTAATGACTCCTCGCCGTCTCCGGCTAACCGAATCGCCCTCGGATTCATCGGACTGGGAGGCCACGGTGTTGGGGTCAACCTGAACTCCTTCTTGCACCATCCGGACGCTCAAGTGGTCGCACTGTGCGATGTTGATGCGAACCGGCTCAAGTCGGCCGCCGAGAGAACACAGCAGCATTACTCCAGACAGGGGCAATCGGAGCGTCCTGTAACAACCGGCGACTGGCGCGAAATCGTCGCACGCGATGATATTGATGCCGTCGTTGTTTCCACACCTGATCACTGGCACGTGTTACCTGCCATCGCGGCGGCTCGCGCCGGAAAAGATGTGTTCTGCGAGAAGCCGCTCACCCTGACCATCCACGAAGGACGCGTGTTGAGCGATACAATGCGCCAGTACGGGCGGATTTTCCAGACTGCCAGCGAAAACCGGTCGAAGGGGAATTTCCTGCGAGCATGTGAACTGGTGCGCAACGGCCGTATAGGTAAGCTGCACACTATTCGCGCCGAACTGCCGCAGGGGGGCAGCAGACAGAACGTCAGCCCGCAAGCCCATCCACCCCAGCCGGTACCCGACGGTTTTGACTACGACATGTGGCTGGGCCAGGCACCGGAAGCTCCGTACACGCGCGGACGATGCCATTTTGACTTCAGGTGGATCTTCGACTATTCCGGGGGCCTCATGACTGATTGGGGTGCGCACATCAACGACGTCGCCCAGTGGGGAAACGACACCGAACACACCGGGCCGGTCAGCGTGGAGGGTCACGGTGTCTTCCCAGAGGACGGACTTTACAACACGGCCCTCACGTTTGACATACTTTACGAGTATGCGAATGGTGTACGCCTGACCTGCAAAAGTGGCGTTCCAGGTATCCGTTTCGAGGGCGATGAAGGTTGGGTGCATGTCCCAAACTGGGAGGCGGCCATGCAGGTTTCGTCGGAAGAGATCCTCCATTCTGTGATAGGCCCGGATGAAATCCACCTGCGCACCTGCAAGGAGCGAGAACACCGGGACTTCCTTAACTGCGTGAAAAGCCGTCAACCAACGTATGCCCCGGCAGAAGTTGGACACCGTACGGCGACCATCTGTCACCTGGGCAACATTTCGATGCGTTTGGGAAGAAAACTGCGGTGGAATCCTGACACCGAAACATTCTTAAACGACGATCAGGCCAATGCCATGCGCTCGCGCGCAATGCGCGCGCCGTGGTCACTGGCGACAGTGTAGAAAGAAACATGATGCGGATACTTCTGAAGCCTATTCCTTTCTTTTCCCTGGTTGCGTTGCTGTTGGCGTCCGCCACAGAGGCACGCGAGGCCAACAAGTTCTTTGCCATGGATACGGCTATTAGCGATGCCAAGCACAGGACACGCGAGAGTCAGGTGAAAATGGTAGCGGAACTCGGCTACGATGGAATCTCCCTCGGACCTGGGAACATCGTCGATCTGAAAGAGACACTTCGCCTCCTGGATGCCAAGAAACTTAAGCTCTACGCGATCTACCTCACCGTTTCCGTTGATGCCGAACAGATACCTGGGAACCTGGTCGAAGCCATGACGGTGCTGAAGGGCCGGGGTACTTGTCTCTGGCTGGCAGTGAACAGTTCTTCGAGCCGGTTCTCTTCTCCCATCGGCGATTTGCCGGCCGTACCCTATCTGCGGGAGATCGCAGACCTGGCTGCGAAGAACAAGTTGCGTGTGGCGCTTTATCCGCATGCCGGATCATGGATCGAACGTGTGGAGGACGGCCTCCGCGTAGCGGAAAAAATCAACCGTCCGAATGTCGGCGTGACATTCAACCTGTGTCACTGGCTGAAGGTGTCACCAAACCAGGATCTCGTGACAATCATTCGAAAAGCGGCGCCACTACTGACCATGCTCTCGATAAACGGCGCAGATCGCGGGGGCAAAGACTGGAAGCAACTGATTCAGAGGCTTGATCGCGGGAACTATGATGTCGGGAAGGTCATGGCCGCGCTGAAGGACGTGGGGTACAAGGGCCCGGTTGGATTCCAGGGCTTCGGTATCGGAGGTGATGCACAGGCTAATCTCGCCGGGACGATGGATGCCTGGAGAAAGCTCACGCCGGCTGCACCTTCCTGGGAAGGCGAGCTGCTCGGGACGGACCTGATGAAGGAGATCGCTTCGTACAAGGCCGGCGGCAGCCGGAAGGCCTTCACTGTTCTGGAAGAACGCCTGCGCGACGCGCTACCGGAAGGACGGGATATCATACAGGGCAAGTTGCTGGACATGCTGGCCTCGAAGAAAACAACGCGGGACGCGAAGTGCCGCCTGATCGGGCTACTGGGCAGATGGGGAAACGTGGGTGCCAAGTACTCCACATCGTCCGTCCACACCGAGCGCACGCGCTCTCGCTTTATCCCCTTCAGAAAGCGCCAAGCCCCCGCAAACACGGCCAAGACGGACGGCGGCTCTCGGCTGGTTTCAGCACTTGCCTCGCTGATGGATGAATCCGCCACGTTCCATGCCGCGCTGGGTGCATTGAGCAGTCTGTCGGGGCCGGAGAGTGAGGGGGAACTCAGAGCCGCGCTGGGAAGACTGAAGGGGAAAGAACTGGTCGGCGTGATTAATGTTGTCGGCGAACGCGGCGACACTCAGGCCGTGGGCAAGTTGGCCGCACTGGCCGGCAGCCCGGACACGGCCGTTGCCTGCGCGGCGGTGGGCGCCTTGGGATCCATGGGTTCCGAGACAGCCCTCGCGGCACTCGAAGAAATCCGCTTGCCGAAGGAATTTGCGGTTGCAAGAACGCATGCAAGGCTTGCCTGTGCAAATCGTTTGCTCGCAGGCAGCGCCAGGCAGAAGGCACAGAGAGTTTTCGAGGATGTGTATGCAAATGGCGGGACAACGGCACTGCGGGTAGCGGCGCTTGACGGCCTTGCGCGTCTCGACAATGCGGAGGCAGTGAAATCGGTAATCGCGGCCCTGGATTCAAAGAACGGCGGGATATGCCTGGCGGCAGCCGGCCTGTTGGTGAAACTCAGTGGATCGGAAGTCGCAAGAATCGCGGGCGAACGGTTGCCCTCCTTGCACGAGGATGCCCAGATCGTGTTGCTCGCGGGACTGGAACAACGCGGGGACCGCGGTGCTGCGGATGCAGTGGCAAAGCTGGCCATGGATGGCACCAACGCCGTCGACCTCGTAGCGATAAGAGCACTTGGCGGCCTCGGCGGCCCGACACATGTTGCATTACTTGAGCAAAGAATGCTGGAAGAGGGCGAGGCCGGAAAACTCTCACGGGAAAGCCTGTGTCGCCTTGACGCACCCGGTGTTGGACCCGCCATCCTTGCGAGGCTGTCCGGGGGACAGGTCACAAATCGTTGCGAAATGATGGGCGTCGTGGCTGATCGTGGTATGTCAGAGGCAGTCCCTTCCCTGATTGGGGCTGTACGAAAGGGAGGCGACGAAGAACGTTCCGCAGCACTGCGTGCTCTGCGCGCACTCGTGACCAATGAACACCTTGATGACCTGGTTGACCTGTTGCCCGTGGAGATGACCGAATCCGACCGTTCCCGTCTTACCGCCGCAATGAAAGCAATCGTGGCAAAAGCTGGCGTTACGGACAAACAGATTGAACGCCTGATAGCGGTGCTCAACAAGATCGACTCAACGACGAAGCCCGTAGTGATTGAGGTCCTGGGGCGTTCCGGAACGGACCGCGCATTTGGAGCTATCAAGGAGTCGCTGGACAGCAAGGTCGTGGAGGTCCGAAAGGCCGCGATTCGGGCCCTGTCCGACTGGCCTACAACGAAGCCGCTTCCTCTTCTTCGCGACACGGCACGCGATGATCCGGACATGGTTACCGGCGTACTCGCGTTTCGCGGATACGTAGACATGCTGGCGCGCGACTTCAGCCCCGGCAATGACCGTGTTCTGCCGAAACTGGAAGCGGCGGCTGAATTCGCGCGGCGTCCTGAGGACAAACAGTTTGTCCTTCAGAAAGTGAAGAATCTTCAGAATGCCGTGAAGGAGATCGGCGGTTGCATCTGCACCTGGGAATTGGCCGGACCTTACACGGGTGGCAACAGGCAGTCCCTCTTCAATACCGCGTTCCCGCCCGAAAAGGACGGCAACACGGAAGTCGAGTGGCGTTCGATCGATACGCTGGCGGGTCCCTTCACCAAGTTGCTTCGGCCGGGGGATATCAATCTGACCGCGATTGTCGGCGGGAATAACCGCGTGGCATACCTGAGGACCCGTGTCTTCTCGACAACTGAACGTGATGCCGTCCTGGAACTGGGAAGCGACGACGGAATCAAGGCCTGGCTCAATGGGGAAGCAATCTGGTCAAACGATATCGTGACGGCACACAAGCGCGGCAGAGACAAGGTGAACGTGCGCCTCAGGAAGGGTACCAACGATCTTATGCTCAAAATCATTCAGCTCGGTGGCGAGTGGGGGGCATCCGCGCGAGTGGTTGAGAAACCGTAGATCAGTTCCTGGGCCTGGAGAACCATCGGAAGCAAAATACCAGGCCCACTGCGACGACAATGGTTGTCATGGTCAGAACAGGATCGCTCAATTGCAGATCCATCTTCTCAATACCGAGCCTGTACAGTATGGCAATTCCCACCCCTATAAGAGATTCACCGGCAATGGCACCCGAGGAAAAAAGCACACCGCGCCGGCTTCGTTCCTGGGCCTCCTTTTCTTTCCGCCCTTTAACGACCGCATAGTTGATCAGACCGCCGATCAGAATCGGGGCTGCCAACCCGAAAGGCAGGTACATGCCGACGGCCACCGGCATCAGGTGCATGCGAAAGGTGGACTTCCGCGATTCCAGGATTCTGTCGATCACAAGAAACAGTATCCCCAAGCCCCCCCCCACCCCAACCAGGTTCCATGGCAAAGCACCTTTCCCGAAGAAACCCTTGACGAGACCGGCAAACAGGGCAGCCTGGGGGGCCGGTAGCTCGGGACCACCGATTCCTCCATCGGCCGCTTCATGCAGAAGCTGCATGACCGGCGCCATAACCAGGCATGCAACCGCCACCCCGCCGATCTGCATCAGTTGCTGGCGCATGGGCGAGGCACCGACCAGTTGACCTGTCTTGAGGTCATTACATATGTCACCAGAAGTGCAGGCCACGCAACAGACTATGGCCGCCACTCCCAGGACCGCCACCATGCCGGAAGTCCCAGAGAAACCCAAAACCACCAGCAGCAACCCTGTAAAAAGTACCGTGGTGATGGTCATGCCGGAGACGGGACTATTGGAGTTGCCAACCAATCCAACGATGTAGCTGGCTACGGCGGTGAAGAAGAAGGACATGACAATCATGACAGCGGTTATAATCAAGGTCAGACCCACGTCACCCGTGAGATGAAAATAGACCCCGCCGACCATAAGAACAGCCACCGCGCTCAGGACAACAATGACACCCTTGGGCAGGTCCCTGTCTTCATCGGATGTCCCTGCCGAAGCGGCAGGTGTTCTCCCCATTTCACGTACGGCGCGAACCAATCCCCCGCGAACCTTCCATATGGACGATACGCCGCCTACCGCCATGCAGCCGACCCCGACATAGCGAACCTTGGTGGACCACAACGTCCAGGCACCGTCCAGGGCCTCGCTCGTCATCACAGGATCACCGCTCAGAAGCGGAATGCCCACCAACCAGGCAATGGCGCCACCGATAAAGATCAAGATGGCCACGTTGAGTCCCACGATGTAACCCACGGCCAGGAGGGCCGGTGACACATCGGCACCAAGATAGAAGATTCGTCCGCCCAGCCGGGTAGCTCCTTGCAGAGTTCCGTTGACGACGCCGGCCAGACCCGCAAGCAACTTGACTGCAGCTCCTATGACGCCGCCCTGAAGTATAGCGAGTGCCGAGCCCTTTTCGGCGTCCTCTTGACCCGCCTGCAGCACTGCGGCGCAGGCCACGCCTTCAGGGAACTTGAGATCGGAATCTTCAGAGACCACGAAGACCCGTCGCATGGGGATCATGAAGAGAATTCCCAGCAATCCACCAGTGAAAGCAATAACCGTGGTCAGAGCCCAATCGAATTCCTCCCAGGCCCCGATAAGAATCATGGCCGGCATGGTGAAGATGATACCGGCCGCCAGAGATTCACCTGCCGAAGCCGCAGTCTGCACCTGGTTACACTCTAGAATAGTACTATTGCGAAAAAGACCGCGCAGAAAGACCATGGCCAGCACCGCGGCCGGAATAGACGCAGACACAGTCATACCAGCCTTCAGCCCCAGGTATACGTTGGCGGCGCCCATCACCACCGACAGGGTCAGCCCCAGAATGACAGCCCGTATGGTCAATGCACTCCTCTCTATCTCCGTTTTTGTAGCTGAATCCGTGAGGATTCAGAAATCTTGCCCTCACCCGTCTTTCAATGCGCAATCCCTCCTGCCAGCAAGTGTGAAACGATCCATCCCAAAGCGTACAACGGCCAGATTGTGAAGAAGGTGAGATAGGCGCGCCCAATCCACGTCTTGGTCCGCAGACGAAACAGCGGCCACAGCGTAAACCCCCATATGATGATGCATAGCGCGATCTCAACCTGCGGAAACGGAATGAACATTGCCAACCAGATCCCAGGGAGGCGAATCGCGAGAAGACAGGAGTCCAGTGCATATTCGACAAGGCCGGGACCGGGGCCCATTCGCCTGTACATTGGGCAAGCTAACGCAGCCATCGCCAGAAAGCTCACGGCGTGGGCAACCCACGGATGCACCAGTATCCATTTTATCCTGTTGTTCATGGCAGTGGCGTGTTGGGTTTTACCGCGTCTTTCGGATAGGGGTTGTCCGGTCCGAAAACGAGAAGGTCTTTGTACTCTTCCGGGACCACAAAAGATTCGTCTATCTTCCCTTCTGCATCCTGAACTTTCGTTATGTCAAGTTGCAGGTGTTCAGCCAGGAAAGGATACGCTGCCATGCGTTTGGATGTTCCGTAATCATGTTTCTCTTTAGGGAAATGAGCATTCTTAACTCTGTCACCTGCCCCGTAAAGTTCGTAAACGTGTTTTACGTATGGGTATTCAATTCTTGGGGTGTTCAGCGTCCAGTCTGAACCATTGGAGATGAGAAGTTGTGGACGAGGTGCTGCAAGGGCCGAGATCTCCGCATTGTTGGTTTTGTGATCGGGGCCCTGGTGGATGGGCATACCGCTCTCGCATACACAGCCACCAAAGAAATGGGCGGAAACCTGGCAGACCGGCACGGTGACCGCTATTCGGTCATCAACTGCCGTCAGGAGAAATGTCTGTGTCCCGCCCCCGGAACAACCGGTCATGCCAATCCTTTGCGGATCTACGCCCGGTAGTGACAGAACGAAATCCACGATCCGCATGCTGTTCCATGTCTGCAGCCTGAGTACCTCCGGCGTATTCCTGTGCACCCAGCCCGCCTCTTTCCAGTCTCCATAGCCAACCATATCGTACAGAAAGGCCACGGCTCCCATCCGGGCAAGTACGGCGCACCTTTGTTGTTTGCTGGCCTTGAAGCGGCCACCGTGCCCGTGCGGACAAAGGATACCGGCGAGAGAACCTTTGTGGTCGGTTGGTCGGTATAATGTCCCGGTCACATAGAAACCAGGCGAACTTTCCAAAGCAACACTCTCAACAATGTATCCATCGTAGATCCGCTTCTTGAAATACTTCGGATTAAGAGGTGTTTTCTCGGGCAGTTTTGTAAGCTTTGCCCCTTTCAGGATTCCCGCACGGATTCTCTTCTTTCGGGCCTCCCAGCCGGCCAGGTCGGAATAGCTCTGCTTGAATTCCTCCAGTTCGGCCTTCGCCTCCTCCTGTTTTTGAGCATGTCCCATGCGTAACTTGACCTGTTCCGCGCCCGCAACGTCAGTGAGAGACAGTATCGCTGTCAAGGTGATGGTGATACTTTTAATGACCATATTTCGCTCCCTTTTTCTTTCCATTGCAACACCTACGGCCGATAAGGGTATTCCGCAAATTTCACCGGTTTACCCGTAAAGCGAGGATCCCCTGTTGCCTCCAGGTACTCGACCAGTTGTGAACGAAGTTTATCGATGGTTCCGGCATGCTTCGGATCGGCCGCCAGGTTATCAACATGGTCGGTGTCCTTTTCGCAGTCATAGAGTTCCACCGCTCCGCGTTTGGCAAAGCATAGATCGTAGAACTTCCCGTTCTGGGGATCGTCTTTCATTTTCATGATGACAGATTTCGTAGGCCCGCCATCACAGTCAGCGAACTTTCCTATGCTGTGAGTTGCACCCTGTGGCACACCGGCGGGCCAATGATCAGGCTCAAGGTTAAGGATGAGCAGCCACTTGTCAGTACGAATAGCGCGCGCGGGATAGCCCGCCATAGAGGGCTTCTTCTGGGCAGGAACATGACGTTCCCGTCCGAAAACCATGAAGTTGCGTTTTCCGTCTGCGCGGCCTTCGCCACCTTCTTTGAGGATGGAAAGCAGCGAATTTCCCGTCATTCTTTCCGGCACCTCAACGCCGGCTGCCTCGAGAAATGTTGGAGCAAGGTCTGTAAATGAAGTGAAGTCCGTCACCGTGCGACCGGGCTTTGATCCATTACCCCAGCGGATTGCCAATGGTACGCGCGATCCCCAGTCGTAGAGATTGCCCTTGCAGCGGGGGAATGGCATTCCGTGGTCACCGGTCATCACTATTATCGTGTTGTCGAGCTCGTTTTCATTCTCGAGCAGCTTTATAGCGTTGCCGACATCGCGATCCCAACGCTGGACTTCAAAGTAGTAATCGGCGATATCACTGCGTACCTCCGCATTGTTCGGGTAGAATTCCGGCACATGTACCTTGTCGACTTCTATTCCGCTCTTAGCCCCGCTTCCCTTGGCATAGCCGCGATGCGGGTCGCTGGTGCCGAACCAGAAGCAGAAGGGTTTGCTTTTGTCGCGATTCTTCATGAACGAGTCAAACTTGCTGTCGGGTCCACATGGATGTTCGGTGTATCCCCCTTTCCTGAAATTGCCCGGACCCCAGGCCTTTCGCCAATGCCCTATTTCATAGCCGGCTTCTCTCAGGAGAAACATGAAGTTCGGATGGCGGGGGCTTAGCATGCTCCAGAGGTTTGCCCCTTCCTCGAGCCGGTAGAACTGCTGCCCTGTCAGGAGCGCGTTGCGACAGGGTGTACAGGAGGGACTGGAGATGAAGGAATGCTTGAAAAGAACGCCTTCCTTTGCCAGGCGGTCAAATGCTGATGTCTTGACTACCTTGTCACCGTATGCTCCAGCATGCGGCCAGCCCCAGTCGTCTGCCAGGCATAGCAGGATATTCGGCCTGGCTCCGGCCTTCGGTTCTGCTGCCAGAAGGCTGCGAGAAGTCATCGCCATGACTCCGATCGCCGTGGTGTTCTTAAGAAAACTGCGACGATCAATCTGTTTTTCTCTCATTATATCTCCTATGCCAGATACCATGTGCGGTTAGTTGCCGTCGCCGGCATCCTTCTGTTCTTCAAATTGAAGTTCCGATTCTATGAGTATTGGCTTCAGCGTGTCTCGCCAAATGACATAACCATCTCTTGTCATGTGCAGATTGTCCTTCTTGAAAATAGTCTTCTCTGGGGTCCCTTTGTCATCCAGCATGCCTGAAGCCACATCCACAAAGGTGAGTCGCTTGTCTTTTGTGCATTTCGTCGCGATGAGACCGTTGGCTTCCTTCATCCTGGGCCACATGTGCCATCGGCTGATGCTGGGCTTGATGGCTAAGAAGTAGATGCGGCACTCCGGTAGTTCCCCGTGTATCTTATCGGCGAGTTTCTGAAACGTGTCTGCAATCCTCTTCGGAGAAACCCCCTGGGCAGTATCATTGTCGCCTTCGTAGAGAACTACTGCCCGCGGTTTGTAAGGAAGTACTATTCTATCGGCGTAATGAAGTGCGTCGTTCATATTGCTCCCGCCGAATCCACGGGGAATGAGGGTCAGGGGAGCCAGATCATTCTTTATGGTCTTGTGCCAGCCTCGCATGCTTGAACTGCCGACACAGGCGATAGCGCCCTCACGCGGCGGGTGCCGTTTGTCCTCGGCCCCAAAGCGTTAGATG
>PVBE012045660.1_pt1 | contig 13727 bp, 11 predicted proteins | sample 1631181 | NCBI WGS metagenome assembly PVBE01 (sample SAMN08397723, study PRJNA350692) | Marine metagenome, whole genome shotgun sequencing project. | isolation source: water | place: Pacific Ocean | collected 2012-04 | reverse complement strand
TCTACAGCTGGCCACTCTCGAGCCTGATATTGCCATCCTTGACGAGACTGACTCTGGCCTCGACATTGATGCACTGAAGATTGTAGCTGGCGGGGTCAACCAGCTTGTCGGCCCCGACCTGGGCGTGCGGGTGATAACGCATTATCAACGCGTGCTGAGATACATTCAACCTGACCGCGTGCATGTGATGTTTGAGGGCCGCATTGTTGAATCTGGCGGCGCGGATTTGGCTCGGCAGCTCGAGGAGCACGGCTACGAGTGGGTACGCGCTGCTCATGGAAATGGGGTTGGCGCATGATGCATGCGGTCACGGAATTTACCCTAGAGATCTACGGAAGTTGAGATGTCTTCACGGGAAAAGGCCGTCGTAACTGCCATCAACGAGAGTTATACTGAAAAGTACGGCTTTCACGAGAAGGATACGTACACATTCAAGACGCGAAAGGGTGTCGACCATGACGTCATTGACCAGATATGCGACTTGAAGGATGAGCCCGAATGGATGCGCCGATTCAGGCATCGGTCGCTCGATATTTTCCTGAGCAAGCCTTTGCCTGAGTGGGGAGGGGATGTTGCCCAGATAGATTTTGACGACATCTATTATTACATCAAGCCGCCGGATGAGGGGGCGCGGAGTTGGGACGATGTCTCTGATGAGGTGAAGAATACTTTCGACCGGCTAGGAATTCCGGAGGCGGAACAGCGTTTTCTTTCCGGTGTTGGCGCGCAGTACGATTCCGAGGTGGTGTATCACAATATTCAGAAGGATTTAGAATCGAAAGGCGTTATTTTCCTTGGTATGGATGACGGGCTTCGTGAGCATGAAGCGCTGGTGAGGGAATATTTTAACACGCTCATTCCACCGACCGACAACAAATTCGCAGCGTTGAATTCTGCGGTGTGGTCAGGTGGGTCATTCATCTATGTGCCACCAGACGTGCATGTGGAAATGCCTCTTCAGGCATACTTTCGAATTAATTCCAGCAACGCAGGGCAATTCGAGCGAACACTAATCATAGTGGACGAAGGCGCTAAGGTGCATTACGTGGAAGGATGCACGGCGCCAACATATGCTGCTGACTCTCTCCACTCCGCGGTAGTGGAGATAGTGGTGAAAAAGGGCGCCCGGTGTCGCTACACCACTATTCAGAACTGGTCGTCCAACGTGTATAACCTGGTGACGAAGCGGGCTGCCGCGTATCAAGATGCGGTGATGGAATGGGTGGACGGAAACCTTGGCTCTAAACTTACTATGAAATATCCGTCTGTGTACTTGCTGGAACCGGGCGCGCACGGGGAGGTTCTCTCGATAGCGTTTGCCGGGCCGGGTCAGCATCAGGATGCTGGTGCGAAAATTGTGCACGGCGCGCCAAAAACGACATCAAAAATCGTCTCGAAATCGATTTCGCGAGGGGGCGGGCGTGCGACGTACCGGGGGCTGTTGAAGGTGTACGAAGGCTGCGGCGGGGCGCGGTCGAATGTGGTGTGTGACGCGCTCTTGATTGACGACCAATCGCGCTCTGACACATACCCGTATATCGAGATTGACGAAGACGACGTTTCGGTAGGACATGAGGCCTCCGTCTCCAAGGTCGGCGAGGACCAACTTTTTTACCTAATGAGCCGCGGTCTCTCCGAGGAGGAAGCTTCATCGATGGTGGTGTCGGGGTTTATCGAGCCGTTTGTAAAAGAACTTCCGATGGAATATGCGATTGAGATGAACAGGCTGATTCAGCTGCAAATGGAAGGTTCGATCGGCTGACGCGGCAAACGAGACGCAGAAATGGGCGTTAACGGGGCACGGCGATGCTCTTACCCCGCCCCGTTTTGCGGGATGGGGCGGGTAAAGCCGACTGAGAGATGATGAAAGCTAAGAGAACTGCAATCAGGACGCAAGAGGCGCGGGGCGGCAGAGGAGCGGACCTGCCGCTGGAGAAAACTGACATCCAAAAACTTTCGCAGGTGCTGCATGACGGCGAATGGTACGCGGCTGAGCGCATGCGGGCATGGCGGGCGTATCAGGGCATGCCGATGCCGACGCTCGAGGACGAGGCATGGCGCCGGACAGACATAAGGGCGGTGCGGTGGAATGAAGTGGTGCCAGATACGCTCTTGGGGAATGTGGTGCGGTCCGGATCGAATAGACACGTTCCTGCTCGCTTTAAGAAAGCTCTGGTGGGCAGAAAGCAAGGCGGCCAGATTATTGTTGCCAATGGACAAATTGTGGAGCGCGCTCTGGATGATGAAGCCGCGGAGCAGGGTGTGCTATTCACCGATTTGCTCGCCGCTACTCGCACCCACCCAGAGCAGGTTGCGCGTCACATCGGGAAACTGGTTCCGATCCGGGACGGGAAACACGCTGCCATGGCTGCGGCGCTCACCGACCAGGGAGTGTTCGTGTTGGTGCCGGCTGGTGTCGTGCTCGAGCGACCACTCCATTCGGTCCTGTGGGCCAATGGCCTCGCGCAGTTTTCGCGCGTCGTGGTGATAGTAGAGCAAGGCGCAGCGCTTACATTTGTGCATGAATTGTGCTCAAGAACGATGAAGAAAGAGCAACTACACGCGGGCACTGTGGAGGTTTTTGTCGGGGACGGCGCTGAACTCACTTTTATAGAGCTGCAAACGCTCGGGGGCAGCTGCTGGCATTTTTCGCATGAGAGAGCGAGGGTCGGGGCCGAGGGCAACTTGGACTGGATTTTCGGATCAATTGGAAGTAAATTAACTAAGTCCTTTCTCGACCTTAATCTTGCGGGCAGAGGCGCGCGTGGGCGCATGTCAGGGTTTTATTTTACGGCCGGAAAACAGCATTTGGACCACGATACTCAGCAAAACCATCTTGCCGAGGGGCAGACCAGCGATCTACTTTTCAAAGGTGTTTTGCGTGATCAGAGCCGCTCCGTCTGGCAGGGTATGATTAATGTTGCTCCCGGCGCGCAAAAAGCGGACGGCTTTCAGGCCAATCGCAATCTGCTGCTCAGCAGCGAGGCGCGGGCTGATTCCATTCCCGGGCTTGAGATACAGGCGGATGACGTTCGCTGCACCCACGCTGCGACAGTGGGAAGACTCGAGGACGAGCACCTGTTTTACCTCATGTCACGGGGCATGGCATACAAAGACGCGCGCAGATTAATCGTGGAGGGATTCTTTGATCCGATCATGCAGCGTATCCCTTTCGAGGGTGTGCGCAATCGACTCAAGGACACTGTCATCGAAAAGATGGCTTCATAGAGGCATGCGCTCCTGATAGGGGCTGCTTCAAAAAGCGCTCATGTTGAACACAGAGATCACGGCGCAGGTGACGACACTGGACAGCGCTAGAATACGCTCGGAATTCCCGGTGCTGAATCGGGAGGTGCGCGATGGTGTTCCGCTTGTCTACCTTGACTCGGCGGCGACATCGCAGAAGCCGAGACAAGTACTGCAAAAGGTGGAGCGCTTTTATCACGATTACAACGCGAACGTGCATCGTGGCATCCATACTTTGGCCGAGGAGGCGACCACGCAATATGAGGGTGCGCGTGAGCGCATAGCCGGCTTCATCAACGCGAGGGCTGTTCGGGAGGTCATTTTTACGGGAAATGCCACCGAGGCCTTAAACCTAGTGGCACAATCATGGGGCCGGGCCAATTTGCGCAAGGGAGACAGGATCGTCTTGACGGAAATGGAACACCACTCCAGTCTTGTGCCATGGCAGATGCTCGCTACCGAAAAGGGTTTGCATATCGACATTATCCCCGTGAGGGACGACGGAGAGCTTGACCATTCTGAGTTTGACAAACTACTGCGCAACAATCCGAAGGCGGTGTGCATTACGCATATCTCCAATGTGCTGGGAACTGTAAACCCACTCGCGCAGATTGTCGAAAAAGCGCGGTCGGTGGGCGCGATGACGGTGGTGGACGGGGCGCAATCTGCGCCACACCTGCCGGTGGACGTGCAGGCGCTTGGCGCCGACTTTTTCGCGTTCTCCGGGCATAAAATGTGTGCTCCTACCGGTGTGGGTGTTCTGTGGGGGCGGGCCGAAATTTTGCAATCGATGCCGCCATTTCTAGGGGGAGGAGACATGATAAAGCGCGTGTACCTGCGCGATTTCGAACCGAACGAAATACCCTATAAGTTCGAGGCTGGGACACCTCCGATCGGGGAAGCGATTGGTCTTGGTGCTGCGGTTGATTTTCTCACCGAAGTCGGCATGGACACTATCTGGCAGCACGAGCAATGGTTAATTGAATACGCTCTCGAGCGGCTGGAGGAGTTTCCCGGAATCACCGTTTACGGGCCGGCTGTCGGGGTGCGGGGCGGTGTGGGGGCATTCACCCTTGAGGGCATTCACCCGCACGATATTGCTCAGGTACTCGATACTCATGGCGTCGCGATTAGGGCGGGCCATCATTGCGCCATGCCGTTGCACGACCGGTTTAAATTGGCAGCAACGGCGCGAGTATCTTTTTATTTGTATAATACGCGTGACGAGATAGACGAACTCATCCGCGGGCTTTACAAAGTGAAAAACCTGTTCGGATAATTGGGATTGGTGCTGTGCACGATATGTATCGGGAGTTTATCCTCGACCACTATAAGAGCCCTCGTTTTCACGGCGTACTGGATAATGCGGACATAACCTACGAAGACGATAATCCGCTCTGCGGGGATGTCATTCGTATTGACCTGCGCGTGAATGAAGACAACCGCGTGGTTGATGCAGCCTTCTCGGGCCAGGGATGTGCTATTTCGCAGGCATCCGCCTCGATGCTGATGGAGGAGATTCAGGGAAAAACTCTGGATGAAATCAAGGAGTACACGCGCGATGACATCCTCGAAATGCTTGGAATTGAGTTGGGGCCCGTGCGCTTGAAATGTGCGATGCTGGCGCTCAAGGTGCTCAAGGTGGGCGCATACGGCGTGCAGGAATGGGTGGAGGACTGATGATGACGCCGCGGTTTATCGGCACAAACCTGCGGGCGAGAGCTGTCGGAACGAAGGGCCGGGGTTGAGGGTGGAGTGCGCGTCACGCTTGCAACAACCGGGGAATTGGCGCCCGGAGAACGGAAGCTTGTTGAGCTCGATGGGCGCCGAATTGCGCTTTTCAACATCGCCGGGAAATATTACTGCATCGCGGATGCTTGCTCGCACGATGGTGGCCCAGTCGCGGAGGGCGAGTGCGATGGCTTTGAGATCGAGTGCCCTCGGCATGGGGCTCGCTTCGACGTGCGTGATGGGAAAGTACTGTCGTTCCCGGCGATAAGGGGCATTCCCTTTTACCCGGTCTCCGTGGTTGACGAGAAGGTTCAGATTGACATTGACGAGAGTTGATGTCAATCTCGCCGGCTCCGCATACCAATAGCTCCGTCTTAGCGAACAAGCACAAACTCTAAAGGGCTAAAGTGCGCTCGTAAACCGAGCGGGTGGCGCGTGCTGCCGAATCCCAGGTGTAGGCGGCCGCCCGACTGCGGCCGCGGGCTGCCAGCTGTCGGCGCATGTCTTCGTGGCGGAGCAGTAGTGTTATCTCTTTTTCCCATGCACTTGCGTTCCCGGGTTCGCAAAGAATGACTGCGTCTCCGACGACTTCAGGAAGGCTGGAAGAGTTGGAACACACTACCGGAGTGCCGCAGGCCATAGCCTCCAATGGTGGAAGTCCAAAACCCTCATAAAGTGATGGAAAGGCAAATATGGTCGCGGCTGAAAGTAAGGTAGGCAGGTCGGTTTCAGGCACCTTGCCCAACAAGCGTACATGATGCCGAACGGGGGAGTTCTGGAGCTCATCAAGAAAGCCGCGATACAGCCAGCCGCGCTCGCCTGCCAGCACGAGTGCGACGCGCGGATGAAGGGGGTGGAGCATTTCAAAGGCACGCAGGAGCGTGGTGTGGTTTTTGCGCGGCTCGATGGTGCTGACGCACAGGATGAAAGTTTCGGGTAGGCCGTAAGCGGCGCGCACGGCGGCAAGGTGTTTCTCGTTGGCCACCGGGCGGAAAGAGGGAGAGATGCCTTCCGGTATGACGGTAATGCTTTCGGGGTTAATCCCGAGCAAAGCGACCGCATCGTTTTTTGTGTTCTCAGAAACGGCAATAATGGCATCTGCGCGGTGCAGGAATCGCGGAAACATTTGGTGGAGGAATATGCGATTGAGCGGGCGGTGGTATTGGGGCAGAAGCATTGGTATCAAGTCGTGCAAAGTGAAGACGGTGCGGACGTGGCGAAACCGGGGAAGCAAGTGGCCGGTGCTGTGGTATAGCGCGACGCCACTGAAAGAGGCGTCCATATGAGGCCCGCCAAAATGAGTTAGCGCGGTGCGCAGACGCCATGGTTTGTTTGAGAGCGTAAAGGAGTACTGGGGCATTTTCCCTAATGGCGCCGGCAGGTCGGCGCTCGCGCAATTGTTGTAGGCGATGGCATAGTCTCCGTCGGCGTGCGTGCTGAGAAGGCCGCCTATCAAACCCAACGCGTAGCGTCCCATCCCGGCCTGGCGTTGCACGGCAGGGGAGGCTTCGATGCATATTCTCGTTCTCATTCTAAGGCTGGCCCAACATGTCTTTGATTTTAGCAATGACGGGGCTGATGTCGGCGTAATTGTCGTCGGCGCCGTAAATAACGATGTCGGCGAATTCACATCCGGGTTTGACGAATCGGATGTGGCCGGGCCGGACGGTGGCAAGATACTGCCGCAAGACTGACTCGACCGTGCGCCCGCGCTTGGCGACATCTCGCTGAAGTCGGCGCGCCAGGCGTATATCCGGCTCGGTGCGAACGTATATTCTCATGTCCAACATTGCGCGCAGCGCTGCCACGGCGTAAATCAGGATGCCCTCTAGGATGATAATTTCCCTGGGCTGTACTGCCTCGGTGGCGGCAGCACGTACATGGTGTGCGAAGTCGTAAACTGGGACGGCGGCGGGCTGCCCTTGCCTGAGAGCCTCGAGATGGTCTATGAGCAGGGTTGTCTCGAGCGCATCAGGGTGATCGTAATTGACGGCTGCGCGCTCGGAAGGGAGGAGATGGGCAAGGTCCGTGTAATAAGAATCGTGCTGTATGCTCCCAACGAGGTGTGGGCCCAACCGTTCAATTAACGCTTGCACCAGCGTGGTTTTGCCGGAGCAGCTGCCGCCGGAGACACCGACGAGTAGGGGTGTTTTGCGTGTGGTTGGCATGTGCGGCACGGGTTTAGGGCTGCGCGTGGTGACCGTCTCTCCACGTATACGCGCTTAATTGGGGCGTCGCCCATTCTCCGGTTTCATCGAAACTGACGTGGCTTGAAACGCCGGAAAAATCTGTTTGCGTGAGCGCCTCGGCGACATATGTGGCGGTGGGCACCGGGGCTGTCGACAGAGCCGCGAGCAGGACGCGCGTAGCTTCATATGCGTGCAGAGATGCCCACCCCACAGGTTCGTCGGGGAAGGCATCGCGGTGATTCGCGAAAAACACGGATGCTTCCGTGACTGCGGACGGGTGCGGACCGGGTGTAACAAAGTAGCTCCCGTCAGCGTTGTTACCGGCAAGTCGGGCGAATTCCCTGAGCGACCAGAGGGGGCCACCGACAACCGCCGTACTGAGATTATCAGAGTGTCCAATTGCCAGAAATTCCGCACCGGTCACGACGTCGCAAAGGCATACGGCTCTCAGACCGTACTGCGTGGCAGTTTCTTCCATGGCAGTGGCGAGCACTTCTGTTGTCGGATAAAGTCGGAAGAATGTGCGCCCGCCGTTTTCCGGAGCGGGGGGCGCGGCGCTGGTGGCTAGAATAGGCAGTCCGACGCGAGCATAGATCGGGGCGGCTGCGCTGGTGGCGTCGTCCAACCAGTGGCCGATGACCGCCACAACGGCGGAATCGGTGAGCATCCTGTTCGCCTGCTCGATAGCGGTGTCACCGTCGCCGGCGCCGTCAAGAGCCAGTAGTGCCACCGGGCGGCCATGGGCGCCGCCGGCTGCGTTGAGTTCGGAAAGCGCGAGACGAACGCCGTGAATAGCTTGATACCCGACTTCGCGATATCGACCTGAAAACGGGGCAACCAATCCTATCTTGATTGTTGCGGGCGCGTTAGGAAGGCATGCGGTCAAGCAGAGCATGATGGCTGCAATGGCAGTGGTCCGCGACCAACTTTCGCGCAATGGGCGTGCGATAAAACGTATCAGGGTTCGCATTGCCATAGCAAATGTTCGCGGTATGTGCGCGAAAAATTATGACGGCCGCTCCCATCGCAGGCAGCTCGAAAATACAGGAATTCGGTGGGGGCGGGATTGGCGACGCTCTCGAGGGTGCTTGCGCTGGGGCTCGCGATGGGTCCGGGTGGCAGTCCGGACGGCAGATACGTGTTGTACGGGTGCTGTACCAAGCGGGGGTCGATGGAAATGTGCGGCCACCAGTCTGTTGGTGTGGCCAGCGCGTATTGCACGGTTGGGTCGGCGGCCAGTGGCATCCCTAGGGCGAGCCTATTCAGGAAGACGCCCGCAATGAGGGGTGCTTCGCTTTCGCGCATAGTCTCGCGCTGTACTATCGATGCCAGCGTGACGAACTGATGCAGGGATAAGTTCCGGCGATTGGCCAGGCGGTTCAGGTTTTTGGATTCTCGGTCGAATGCTGACAGCATCATGCTGAGTACTTCGGGCGCAGTGGCGCGCGGCGCCAGAACGTAATCACCGGGATACAGGAGGCCTTCGAGAGTGGCGTCGGCAGGTAACGCTGAGAGAAACGAATAATCTCCTGGCAAGGGCAGCTCACGAGCACCCAACGCCAAAAACGTATTGCGATCAACCGCGAGGTGCGGGTGCTGCGAGAGTGCATCGGCTGCTTGCTCGAGCCGCCAGCCGGCCCACATGTGGAAACGTACTTCGGAGGGCATTGCGTCGGTGAGCGCGGCGGCGACATCGATGGTCGTCATGGTTGGGTGAAACTGGAAAAAGCCGGCTTCAATTTGCGAGTCTAGTCCCTTGTAGACAAGGTAATCTCGGAGAAGGCGCGCATCGGGCACGATGTTCCGTGCCGCTAGGCGCCGGCTGACGGCGCTCGCCGACTCACCTGGCTCGACAAAAAAATCCCCCGTCTTGAAGTTGCGCCCCTGACCGGATGTCAGCATCGCTATGTTGCGACCAAGCCGCGCGCGCAGCCAGTAAGCCTGCAGCACGGGCAGCTGCGGATGGGAAGGTCCCAGTGGAGAGGCAGGAACGGCGAGGCGGATCCAGGCGTAAGCAAGCAATACCAGCAGCCCGAGCGCCGTGAGTTTGGAGAGCGAGTGACGCCCCCGGGCAACGCTTTTACCTTTCAGGTGGCGGGCCGTTTTGCGGGGCATGGGCGTCCAGATAATCCTGCAATATGACGGCTGCCGCGATTGAGTGTATCGAGTGCTTCCGCCGTGTAGGCTGCTGCGATGATATTTGGGTTGCTCGCGTGGTGGAATCCGATTCGTCCCAATAGTGTACGGGTAGCGGAGTGCATTGCTTTAGGGCTGCTGCGAAGCGGCGAACGCGGCGGGCGGCCTTGCTCGGGTCGCCGGCGGCATCCGTTGGTGTGCCCACCAGAATAGTGGCTACGCCCTCCTGTTTGGCGGTGATGGCGACGAAGGCGGCATCGTGTCGGCGTGACACATGGGCGCGTTCCAGCAAAGGGCGCGCAACAATTCCCGCCGGATCGCTGAGCGCAAGGCCGATGTGAATTTCGCCGTGGTCAACCGCCAATATTCTCATTGGTAATTACAGTGGGTGGGGCACTGAACGTGATGTTGGTGCGCCACGCTAGCCACGGCGTGCGGGAGCTCCAGCGTGGGCGTACGGCGATAGTGGGTGGGCTGGAAAGCGGGAAGTTGTCCATGAGAATCTGACGGGCTTCCGCAACAGGCTGCCAGCGGGCTGCCTCCATAACCATGGCCGGGTCTATGCTGGGCAGGGCAGTGCCTCTCGCGGTCATGGAAAACGAGATTGTGCCGGATTGGTCTCCTACAATTGAAGTGGACCGCGAATAGCTAACTGTGTGGTCCTGAAGGGCCATGTTGGGCCCGACGCGACGTTTTAGTGCGTGGAAACCCGCCTGATAAGCATCGTGCTCATTCACCACCGAAGCGGTCACTGTAGCGCGCATTTCCAGCGTTAGCGTGTCGGTGTGTTCGCCGATGAAATGGCTGTAATTGGTCTCGGTGACCGCTTGTACATTGGCGCTGGCCAATGATGAAAACTGGTGCGGCGCCAGGCCGGCGACAATATCCGCATACCCTTGATGACGTAACTGCGTAAGCAGAGCTTGATATGCGCGGGAACGATCGGCGCGCGTGGCTGAAGGCAAGGTGATGGTTTCGCCGCCAGTGGTGGGCTGCCGGTTTGTAACGGCTACGCGCTGATGCAACGGTCCCTCCACGCGGTTAATCAAGGCTGTTTTCACGTTTCCGCCGGGCCCGGCCAATACTGCCTGCACGAAGGCGGTCGCGATCATTCCGCGGTTAGGCTCGAGGAGCGCATCGCTCTGTGTAACAAAGCGGACGGGCTCTCCGCCGCTGGTGCGTACAGCGGTGCCGACGGGTATACGTATTTGCTGCGTGCTCAGGTTTGTAAAGACAACAGTACCCTGGGCGGATTTCGTGGAAAGATCCACACTGCCCGTGGTGGCGATTTCGATTTCAGCGCTAGTGTCCGTGCTTTGGGTGAGCGCGGGGATGCGGGCATTGGGGTAGTCCACTGCGGTGATGTCGGGGTCACCGGTGACTTCCAATTGAATGGTGAGATGCTGGTCAATTGGAGTGAGCGTGACTTCCGCGCTGGGTAGCGTGAGCATCAACATGGTTGTGGCCGCCAGCATGCCCAGCGCAGTAAAGAGGCCACTGCGAACCATATGCCAGCGTGAGGCGCGGGAGGAATCTGGCGGGGGCACGAGCTGCGCTCGAGCGTCCTCCGGGTTGGGCGGGGCGTACGGCGGCTTGATAAACATCGGGCGGAGCGAGCGACGTGAGCGCCAAATGAAGAGATGAGCGTCGCCGACCGAATCAAAAACCGGAAGACCCAACTCTCCGGCGTTGTCCACAATCTGGTCATCTGCAGTAACTAGGCCAAGGTGCGCGCCCAAGCGGGATGCGTGACGATGCATCAGAACAAGGTCCAACTTGCGCGAGAGGGGCCGGGGTTGTCCGCGCGCGAATCTGGGCCACACGAGCAATACGCGGTCCACCCGCGCCTGACCCATTTTGTCGCGGGCAGAGTGGTGATCGTCGTGGGGCTCAAGATTGACGACCTGTTCGCGCAAAGGTTATTTGGTCTCCGCCAATGCCTCAGAAACCATCTCTTCCACCCCGGCCAGAGCCGCATCGAGGCGTTCAGGGTGTTTTCCGCCGCCTTGAGCGAGAGTGGGCTTTCCGCCGCCATGGCCACCCACACGCTTCGAAAGGGCAGCGACCAACTGTTCGGCATCCAATCCGCGGTCGAGAAGATCATCGCTCACGCGCACCACTAGGCTGACACGCGATTCGATTTGCGCGCCGATGACGATAACTCCGCCGGGATGGCTGCGTCCGTACCAATCTGTCATACTCCGTAGTAGGGCGGCGTCCGGGACATCGACCCTTGCTGCTAGAACGGGCACCCCGAGAACCTCTGTGACTCCCACGAGCAATTCCTCAAACCGGCTGCGCGCGAGGTTCAAATCACTGTCGACGTGCGCCCTATCCGCGGCGGTTTGCGCGCTGAGCAAGTCGTCTATTTTGCCGGTTAAGTCGTGGACGTCTACGCGCAACTTTGCGGAAACATCCGCGAGGATGTCGAGGGATTTTTCAATATACTCAAGCGCGGCGCGGCCAGTGAGCGCCTCGATGCGGCGGGTGCCGGCCGCGATTGAGCCTTCAGATGTTATTATGAAAAGGCCTACATCCGCCGTGTGGGTGACGTGCGTGCCGCCGCACAGCTCTAACGAGTAAATAGTATCGGTTGCGCCGATTTGTACGGTACGTACGATTTCGCCGTAGCTCTCTCCGAAAAGCGCAGTGGCGCCGCGCGCTAGGGCCTCATCGTGTTGCTCGTGAGTGATGATGGCCGGATGGTTTGCCAGTATGGCTTGATTGACAGCGTGAGCCAAGTGGGCAATCTCGGTTCGGGTGAGCGCCGTATCGTGCGTGAAATCGAAGCGCAGGCGCTCCGGCGCAACCAGCGAGCCGGCCTGACGGACATGTTCTCCGGCGAGATTGCGCAGCTCGCGGTGCAGCAGGTGGGTGGCGGTGTGGTTTCGCATGGCGTCACGCCGACGCAGAGCGTCTACTGCGGCGATGACGCGGTCACCTTCGCGCGGTGACCCGTCTGTCACATCGCCAAAGTGCACCAGTAGGCCGGCCGCCGGGCATGCAATCTCGGTGACCGTCACCTTCCAACTTCCGTCAGTTGCCGTCATGGAACCGGTGTCGCCCACTTGACCACCGCTTTCGACGTAAAACGGAGTGGAGGCGATTATCAACCCGACCCGGTCGCCAGCGCCTGCCCTTGTTATTTTGTCTCCTTTTGGCGAAATGAGCGCCAGCAACGGTTCGACCACCTCTGTTTGCCCGTAAGGATCGTGCTCGATACCGTCGGGTCCAATGAGGCTGCCCCTCTGCAATTGTTGCTTGAGCTTTCGAAAACGATTGGTATCGGCGGTGCTGACTTCTCCCACAGATCGCCCGGTGCCAGACGCGAGGCGGTGGGATTCCAGAGCCTGCCTAAAACCAGGTTGGTCCACCTCGAGACCGTCTTCACGGGCCACGTCGCGAGAGATTTCCAGCGGCAATCCAAATGTGGCGTACAGGTTGAACGTCTCCCGTCCGGTGAGCATTTTTCGGCCGTCTGCACGGGCGGCGCTTGTCAGGTTCGCTAGGTGCGCCAGACCGGTGTCGATGGTTCGCTGGAAACGCATCTCTTCGCTTGAGAGCGTGTTCGCAATGGCATCGTGGTGCAGCGCCAGCTCAGGGTATGCGCCGCCATAAGTCTGAATGACTGTATCGGCAATTATTGCCAGAAAGGGATTGGTAAGACCTATTTCTGCACCAAACCGAGCGGCACGGCGGATAATCATTCGGCAGACGTAATTGCGGCCGGTGTTGCCCGGCGTGACGCCGTCGGCGATTAGAAAGGCTGCCGCGCGCGCGTGGTCGGCGACCACGCGGTACGGAGTAAAACTTCGCTCGCGCATGCCATCTGTGTGGCCAGCCAAACGTTGGGTGGTTTCTATCAGTGGCCATAGAAGGTCGGTGCGGTAATTGGAATCGGTTTGTTGAAGAATGGCGGTTATGCGCTCCAGACCCATGCCGGTGTCCACGTGGGCAGCTGGCAACGGGTCAAGCTGCGCTTTGCCACGCCGGTTGTATTGAATGAAGACGAGATTCCATAACTCTACAAATCGAGGTGTGTCGAGGGTTGCCTGCGTGACCAGCCCGGAGCCGGGATGCAGATCTATGTGAATCTCCGAGCATGGCCCACATGGACCTGTGTCCGCCATTTCCCAGAAGTTGTCTTTTCTGCCGCAGTAAAATAAGTGCGCCGGGTCGAAACCGGGTTGAGAGCGCCAGCCATCGGCGGCGGGCTCGTCCGCTTCGATTTCTCCAAGGTCATCGCGGAAGACGGTGGCACACAGGCGCTCTGGCGGTAACCCCCATACATCGGTTAGCAGTTTCCATGCCCACTCGATTGCCTTTGCTTTGTAATAATCGCCAAAAGACCAGTTGCCCAGCATTTCGAAGAAAGTGTGGTGCGTGTCGTCGCGGCCGACATCATCGAGGTCGTTGTGCTTTCCG
>PVBE010112998.1_pt1 | contig 13727 bp, 12 predicted proteins | sample 1631181 | NCBI WGS metagenome assembly PVBE01 (sample SAMN08397723, study PRJNA350692) | Marine metagenome, whole genome shotgun sequencing project. | isolation source: water | place: Pacific Ocean | collected 2012-04 | reverse complement strand
TTGTCCAATAGAAATACTTACAGTTTCAAACGCAAGAGCACCCCTATCCTTAATGTCATTTATATCGTCATTACTTGGAACGTGACCCTCAGAGCCAGAAGCGTTGGAATCTGTAAGTTGTGCTGCAAGCGGCTTCGACATCCCGAACTTTTGTAACCAAGAAAGTAACTTTTCAAATCCAAGTCGTGTTCCAAGTTCATAAAAGAAAATATTACAGGAACGGGCAATCGCTTCAACTGGTTTTAATTTTCCATGCGTTTTGTTATTATATTTCGGCCTATAAATCCAACAACGCGCCGCATCTTTGACGTTTTTAAAAAAATGACCAACGCATTCGATTTCTTCATCGTGCTGCAATTTGTCCTCCGTGACTGCTGAAACAAGAACGAGTGGTTTAATAATTGAACCAGGAGGATAATACCCTTGCGCAGCACGATTAAGCCAAGGGTACCCGCCAACATCATGTCCGTCTCTAAGGGCAGGCGCTGAGGCCATTGCCAACACTTCACTCGTTGCAGCATCAAGAACCACTACAGCGCCGCACAGCGGAGTTCCTTCTGGCAACTTCTTGTTGTTGCCATGCCAGGGTTGCACCTGCATCAACCCAAATTCATACGACATAATTGATTCTATTCGCGCTTGTAATTCCATGTCCAAAGTGACATACACATCATCCCCGCCAACTGGATCCTTTCGTTCCAATTCGTCTCCGTTTCGATGTTTAACTATTTGACCACGCTTACCTCGCAGCACTTCCTCCATTGATTTTTCAATGCCACGCTTGCCAACTTCATCCCCAGCACGATAACCATGTAAGTCCACGCCTTTGTTTGTACGAAACGGTTTACGCTTAATATCTTCAGCCCAGACTTCATCGCGAACATCGCCAATAATACGTTTACCAACATTCTCAGGTGAAACTTCAATTACATCAAAATGCACTATCGGTTTTGGCAACGTCGATCGATCAAGAAAGACCGTTTGCTCACGCATCGGATATGAACGCTCACGAGAATGCTCCACGTGAATCGCTCCATCTAAAATATCACCTAACAACGAAAACTGCATAGCCAACTCGTCGCTCACTCTTGGCAACACGACATGCGGTTCACTCTGCTCACGGATTGGACTTGGGTCAAATTGAACTTGTTCTCCATACCTTTTTCTATGCGACTCCTCTTGCTTTGCCCATACAACTTCAGCCATATGCTCAACTTCTTCTCGAATAAGTGCCAAATTTTGCGAAAGTTTATCTACGGATATACCGCCTTCAGCAGCAATCATTTGCCAAAAATGTTGTAACTCTTCTTCTCTGTCTGGCAGCATCGAATCAATGACCCGCTGGCGGTTCTCCGGCGAGAATGTTTTCCAGGTTTCATTTCCAATACTTGCTTTTGCATCTCGCATTGCAAGGCGTCTTGCTCGATCACCCGTGATTAAATCCCAGTCGATCGAAATATCATACGATGCGACATCCTCAGCAACAACTCTTCCTTTACGATCAATAATCTTCCCTCGCCATGTAGGCAAATATGATGTCAAATGCAATCGACCCCTCGCTTGTTCAAACCGCTCCTGCCCCTGAAAGATTGTCAACCTGCCGACTTGCGCAACAAGAACTACCAAAACTGCAGCAAAAACAGCAATAAGCACAAGAAGACGGCGATGGAAGAGAATCAGACTCTTAAACATAGGTGTAGATTGAAAGCATACGGCAATACCACATCGACCGTACAACACCCAAAACTGTTTTTAAGCATACAAATGGGGACTGCCCCCCTTCTTTGTGGCGTCTGTGCCATTTAAATGTACTGTGTTGCACGCTTGGCAAGCACTTCGCAAAAGTGTATAATTCGCATCCTTCCCCAAAGAGGGACCGATGGTGACAAGTCGTATGCTTGGCGCTACATGGGGCACGAATCGCGGCGATTGGTGCTCCAAGTCCTAGGAGAAGTTCGCCGCGGTTGGGCACTCTTCACACCCTCGTGATTCCCTCCGCGATTCAAGCAAGTCTTACTTTTTTGTAAGACAGGAGATTCACGAGAGTTGCTCTTACAAGGCGAACTCTAGACATTTTGGCCCGTGGTGTAATCGGTAACACACCTGGTTTTGATCCAGGCATTCCAAGTTCAAGTCTTGGCGGGCCAGTCCCCCCCCCCGGAAGTTCAACCCTTCCAAAACATGAGGACTGTTGATTCAGATGAGCGCTTCAGAACAATCTTGCAAACCACTCGCAGCAATAATTCTTGCTGCTGGCAAAGGCACGCGCATGGATAGCGATCTCCCCAAGGTCGTCCATGAAGTCGCTGGAAAACCAATGGTGCAATGGGTAGTCGACACTGTCCGTGAAGCTGGAGCCGATCGCGTTATCCTTGTCGTTGGACATGGCTCAGAAATTGTCAAAGATAAGGTCAGAGGATGTGAATACGTTCTACAAGAGCCACAGCTTGGTACAGGCCACGCCGTCATCGTCTGCAAAGAAGCACTCGCCAACTTTAATGGAAACATTTTGATTCTTGGAGGTGACGGGCCACTTCTTCGCACTTCTACCGTGCACGACATGATAAAACTGCAACAAAAATCAAATGCCTCAGCAACACTCGCAACAAGCGTCATCCCAGACCCAACTGGATACGGTCGAATTGTCCGAGATAGCAACAACAAATTTAAAGCAATCATCGAACATAAAAACGCGACCCCAGAACAACTTAATTTACATGAGGTATATCCAAGCTACGCTGTCTTTGACGCAACAAAACTTTGGGAATGCCTTGACACCCTTGAACCAAACCCTCTTACTAACGAGTATTACCTTACTGAAGTTCCTCGAATGCTCAAAGAACTTGGCGAAGAAGTAGAGGTCATCAACGCAGTCGCTCCCGAAGACATCCTCTCGATTAACACTCCAGATCAACTCCAAGAAGTTGAATCAATTTTACTAGCGCGAATCAATAAAGAAATGGAGCCATCAGCATGAGTCACGACGACCACAAGAGCATGAAAATTTTCGCTGCAACCGGTGGCGAACACCTTGCAACAGCGATGTGTAGCCATCTTGAAATACCTGTTGCTGCTGCGACCGTAGAAAAATTTCCAGACAATGAAATTATCGTAAAAATTGACGAAGATATACGCGGTCGCGACTGCTTCGTTGTCCAATCCACATCGATGCCTGTCAACGACAACTTGATGGAGCTTCTTATCTGGATTGATACCTTGAGAAGAGCTTCTGCTGGACGTATAACTGCAGTCATCCCCTACTTTGGATACGCAAGACAAGACCGCAAAGATGAAGGACGCGTTCCAATCACCGCGAAGCTAGTTGCAAACATTATTACTGCAGCGGGAGCGAATCGCGTTCTCTGCATGGACCTCCACGCAGCACAAATTCAGGGTTTCTTTGATATTCCCGTCGACCATCTCACCGCAACGAAAGTCTTTTGCGATTATTTTGCGACCCGACCCGATATGCAAGGCGATGATATGGTCATCGTTTCACCGGACGTTGGCAATGTAAAAGTCGCAAACATGTACGCTGGTTTACTCGATGCAAAATTAGCAATCATCGACAAACGCCGCGACTCCGGAAGTGAAGTTGTTTCCAAGCGACTCATTGGTGACGTTGAAGGCAAAAACGTCCTCATGGTTGACGACATGATTTCAACTGCTGGAACAATTTGCGAAGCCGCTAAACTCGTCAAAGAGAAGGGCGCAAATAAAGTTATTGCTGCAGCAACGCACGGAGTTTGCGTTGGCCCCGCAGTTGAACGAATCAGCAACTCCCCAATAAGCGAAGTCATTATTACTGACACCATCGCACCCGACAGCCGTCTCGATGGGCTCGGGGACAAATTACAAGTCTTAAGTGTTGCACGTTTTCTCGGAGAAGCCGTGCATAGAATTCACCATCACATGTCAATCTCGTCACTCTTCAATCGCGGAGAAGGGCCTAAGAAATAAATTCAGTAGATAGGAAAGAAAATGGCACACGATACACCCATAGTAAAAGTAGAACTCCGAGACAAACTCGGAACAAGATATGCAAGGCGACTTCGTAAAATCGGTCGCATGCCTGCAACTATATATAGTAAAGGCATAGATCCCATTTCTGTCTCTATCGACGAGAAGGAAATTTTATCGCACCTTCACGGCGGCAGCCACGTCATGGAACTTGACAATGGAAATGGAAAACCAGCAACAGTACTTGTCAAAGATCTTCAATTTGGATACCTCGGCGACAACCTCATTCACGTTGACTTCGCTCGTGTGAACCTACAGCAAGTAGTGACTGTCACAATGACACTTGATATTTCTGGACAGCCAACCTCTGCTTCTGAAGCAGGCGCAGTCCTTGAAGTCCCACGCCCACAAGTCGAAGTTGAATGCATGGTGAAAGATATTCCTGAATCAATCAAAGTCGATCTTTCAACCGTTGAAAGCGTCTTCACCATTGGCGACTTGGAACTGCCTGATGGAGTCAGGGCTACACTTGACCCTGAACGACACATCGCACACGTAACAATCGTACAAGAAGAGATTGAAGAAGTCGATACAGAAGAAACCGTTGAAGGCGAAGAAGCAACACCAGAAGTAATCAGCGATACACCTGATGAAGAAATCACTGAAGGTGAATCTAGCGAATAACCATGAAACTCATCGTCGGTCTTGGAAATCCTGGTTCAAAGTACAACGGCACTCGACATAACGTCGGGTTCGAAGTTCTCAATTTGCTTGCAAATAAAATTGCATGCGATGAACCTGCGACATCCAAGTTCGATGGTGTTATTATTGAAACACGATACAACGGCGAAAAAACGCTGCTCATGAAACCACAAAATTTCATGAATCGCAGTGGATCTCCAATCAAACAGGCGCTCACTTTTTACAAAGCAGAACCTGAAACAGATCTTCTCGTCATTGTTGATGACATCCACCTCCCTTGCGGCTCCTTTCGACTACGAGCAAACGGTTCAGACGGTGGGCACAATGGATTGTCAGATATTTCAAACCATTTCGGCAACGCAAACTGGTCTCGTCTTCGTATTGGCATTGATGAACCAGGACTTATCCCGCAAGCCGATTATGTACTTGGCCGTTTCACGCCTGAGCAACAGGACCAGGTGGAACCGGCACTCAAAGGCGCAGCGGACGCCGCAATCTCTTGGATTGATTGTGGTATTGAAGAAGCTATGAACAAATGTAACGAATCTGGAAAATCAGAAAGTAGGAATTAATAGTATGAGTAACGAACGAACAGGATTATATGAGGGCATGTTCCTCTTCCCTCAATCAGCTACTGCAAACTTGCAAGCAGCGATTGACCACCTTAAAGAGATTCTTGAAAAATGCAATGTCTCAGTCATTAACTTTAGTAAGTGGGATGACCGACGCCTTGCCTATGAAATCGATGGTAACAAGCGAGGAGTCTACTTCTTGGTGTACTTCAATGCACCAACTGCAATGATGAGCGACCTTGAACGAAGATGCAATCAGTCTGAAGAAATTATCCGCATGATGGTGACACGTGCTGAACACATTCCAACAGAAATCATCGAAGCAAACGAAGGCTCGCAAGCGCTCAAAGATGAAATCAACCTTCGCGGCGAGCAAAAAACTGATTCTGGAAAATCTGCAAACAGCAAAGTTTCGCGAAAAACTGATGAGAAAGTTGCCACCGCTCCAAAGGATGAAACTAAAGAACCTGTAGCAGCAGAAGAAACAGCCCCTGAAGTTGCTGAAACGGCAGAAATAGAAGAAGTTACAGAAGCGTAAGGAAAAACCACAGCGTTTTGAGATTTGAGTGAATCTTCTGATAGAATCCCAAATCGGAGAAAATATTATGGCTTCATACAACAAAGTACTCATCATGGGCAATCTCACAAGAGACCCCGAACTCAAGCAAACACCAAACAACCAATCGGTTGCGCAAATTGGCATTGCTATGAACCGCAAATTCAAAGACCGCGATGGCAATATGCGGGAAGAAGTAACATTTGTCGACTGCGAAGCGTGGGGTCGTACCGCCGAAGTTATGGCGCAGTACCTTTCCAAAGGCAAACCCGTCTTTGTTGAAGGCCGTCTTAAACTTGACCAGTGGCAAGATAAAGAGGGAAACAATCGATCAAAACTCAAAGTAGTTATCGAAAGTTTCCAATTTATCGATTCCAAAGGCGGTCAAACTTCCACTCCACCGGCTGCGGCTACTGCAGCCCCGTCTGCGCCACCTGCAGATGACATTCCATTCTGATTACAAGTTACAAACTGACGCTCCGGCAAGCGTCTAAACATCTAGATGGGGTCGTGCCGGCGACTCCTAACTTTCCTTGAAAGGACATCACTATGGCTAGCACTCGAAGAATCGAACTGCTCCTAACTGCAAACGTAGAAAACCTTGGAATCGTGGGCGATGTCGTCCGCGTTCGAATGGGGCATGCTCGCAATTACCTACTACCAATGGGTGTTGCAGAAATTCCAACCCAAGAAAAAATGGACGCACTCGCTGAACAACGCGAAGTAGCTTTGAAAGAATACGAATCAAACCGCGCAGAACAAGCCTCCATCATCGAAAAACTCGAAGGCATTACCTTGACTCTGTCACGAAGTGCAAACGATCAAGGAGGTCTATATGGATCTGTCACGCAGCGTGATATTGCTGACGCACTTATCGAAAACGGTTTCACTGTAAATACACGTGCTATTCGACTGCACTCCGCGATTCGACGAATCGGTGAGTACCCAGTCACCATTCAATTCGGAACGGATATGAAAGTCGATGTTGAAATTGTCGTCAACCCTGACAGACCACTCGAAGATCGCGAAGAAATGGAATTCGACGATGAAGGCAATCTTATCATCATCGAGAAAACGGAGCCAACAACCGAAACTCCTGAGGCAACTGAAACTACTGAAGAAGTTGCCAAAGAAGCAGCTCAAACTGAATAAACACTAACGCGTAACTACAAGCACAGAACAAAGGGCTCGCCATTGGCGAGCCCTTTGCATTTCATATCGGGTTTGGGATCAACGGCCTACGCGGCTGATGCCTCCCGAGAAGAGAGAAAGAGCTCGTTAAATTCATGGTCAAGATATTGGGCTACGTAATCCAAGATACTTGTTGCCTGTGGAATGTTTGGATTTGAGGTCTGACCCATCGGGTCAAAACGCATATTCCTAAAGCGATCCGTCGCCTCGTGCAAAGGAAGACCATACTGAATCGCAAGAGAAAATGCTCTGCAAAAACCCTGAATCAATCCAGATAAGGTAGAACCCTCCTTACTCATCTTGATAAATATTTCGCCAGGCACACCGTCTTCAAATAAACCAATTGTCAAATACCCTTCATGTCCATTAACTGAAAACTTATGTGTCAGTGATTCGTGGGTAGCCCGAAGGGTTCTTCTTGTCTGCTCCATAGATGTATTCATGCAGATATGGGTATCGGTAGTTATCTACAGAGAACTTGATTTGACCAAATTCCCATGCAGGTGCACAAGTAATTTTGCCAAATCTTCCCAAATCTGAGCCCGATAATAAACGACAACAAATCCAGAACTCGATGGGACGCCCACTGTCCTGAGTGTTCCCTTTGCAAGAGCCAATCGCTGGCTGAGCTGAGCGTGGTCCTTCGTACGAATCACTACATCCTTCTCGTCGACGGTGATCGTCTCGATTCCAATAGAAGAAGCGGCAACACGTAACTCATGATATCTCACAAGTTTAGTAACTGAATGCGGCAAATCTCCATACCCAGAGCGCAGATCTTCAACGACCTTAATAACAGACGCTTGCTCTTCACACGCTGCAAAACGGCGATACATCGTCAACCGCCTTGTTGCGGATGCAATGTACTGCTTTGGTATTTTTCCAGTCACCCCGATGTCAATCATCGTTTCAATAATCGGCGGCTTCTTCCCAGATTTCAAATCAAGTACTGCTTGCTCTAACAATTGACAATACATCTCATATCCCACCGCAGCAATATGCCCCGATTGTTCAGCACCAAGCAAGTTTCCCGCACCACGTATTTCTAAATCACGAAGTGCAATCTGAAAACCAGCACCGAGCATTGAGAATTGTTCAATTGCTTGCAACCTCTTTCGAGCAACCTTGTTAACAAATCGCTTACGAGGGAGCAATAACGTGCAATAAGCGCGGTGCTTGTACCTCCCTACTCTACCTCGCAATTGATGCAAATCTGACAAGCCAAAACGGTCAGCGTCGTCGATGAACATCGTATTCGCACTTGGAATATCAATTCCCGATTCAATAATCGTTGTTGAAACAAGAATGTCTGCGTCACCGCGGACAAATTCAAGCATTACTTTCTCCAATACTCGCGGAGGCATTTGTCCATGCCCAACGATTACTCTCGCTTCAGGAACAAGTTTTTGTATTTCATCAGCAACACTCTCAATGTCATGCACTCGATTATGCACATAAAAAATTTGCCCCTCTCTTGCGAGTTCTCGCCTAATTCCATGGCGCACTAACTCCTTATTCCAACTTTTGATTTCCGTCACCACTGCACGCCTGTCAATAGGAGCTGTTTGCAGTGAGCTAATATCACGAATGCCAAGCAGCGCCATATGTAACGTTCGCGGAATAGGCGTCGCAGTCAAAGTTAATACATCTGCCTCAGCACGAAACGCAAGCAAGCGCTGTTTGTGCTCGACACCAAACCGTTGTTCTTCGTCAATAACAACAAGACCAAGTCGGTCAAAATGTACATCCTTACTTAAAATCCGATGCGTACCAATGAGAATGTCCACTTCGCCTTTTGCGACGCGCTCCAATATTTCTTTTTGTTCCTTAGCAGTATGAAATCGCGTTAAGGATTCAACGACAAACGGAAAATCTGCCAAACGCTTTTTGAACGTACGTTCATGTTGCACCGCCAAAACTGTAGTTGGAACCAAAATTGCAACTTGTCTTCCAGATTCAACCGCTTTGAATGCACCGCGTATTGCAATCTCTGTTTTACCAAAACCAACATCGCCACAAATCAATCTATCCATTGGCCGTGGAGATTCCATATCTTTTTTCATAGCAACGATCGCATTGTTTTGATCTTCCGTTTCATCCCAAGGAAAGCTCGACTCAAATTCATGCATCCAAGGAGTATCGGGTGGAAACGCGATACCGGGAGCATGCTCACGTATAGCTTGCACGCGTATCATCTCACTTGCTAAATCCTTTACCGCACCTTTCGCTTTAGTTTTTTGGTTTTCCCATTTCGTGCCGCCAAGTGCTGATAACTCTGGTTTGCCCTTAAAGGCACCAACGTAACGTTGAACCAAATTAGCATGCGTAGCAGGAACATGCAAAAGTCGGTTTGACGCATACTCTAATGTCAAATATTCAATCTCGCCACGCCCCTCAAGTACTTTCAACCCTATATACCTAGCAATACCGTGGTCTCGGTGCACAACAATATCATCAACTTCAAAATGCGAGATAACTTGTCGCATCGTTTTTTGTTTTGCTCGATTTCCCCGCCGTACTTCATACCTGTGGAATACTTCATGCGAAGGAATAATTGCTACATCTTCACCAACCAAAAATCCACGATGTACAAATTGCTCCTTAACTACTAAGTTTGTTGCATTTTCAAGCGGCTGCCCTTTTTCCATAAGTTCGCATATCCGTTCAACTTCTCCGCTCGTTCTACAAGTGAGCAACACATCACGAGATCGCGCCATTACCGACAATTCTTCTAGCGCTTCGGAAACCACCGTTGAAAATAGCGGCAATGGAAAAATCGGTAATGAAATATCAACGCCATCTGCAGGCGGTCCAGAAAGGGCAAGGACAGAAGATAGTCTTGCAACCATTGATGCTTGTGTATCATCGACGTGTGACAATTCGCCTGCATCAGCAACGCGATCAAAATAACTCCTCGCCTGTTGCGTGATTTCACTTACATCGTCAAGTACAGCACACCAAGAAGAAGGAAGATGATCAACGATAGTGCCATCAACTTGTGTTCGAGCTGATGAAGCGATGACAATTTCGTCTATCGCCATATCCGACCCGAGAGAGACCGGATCGACTTCTTTGATTGTTTCGACGGTATCCCCAAAAAAATCAAGGCGCACAAATTCACCAGCAGCAGTGGCAATATCAATAACGCCTCCACGGGTTGCAAATTGAGAAGGTTCTTCGATTGCTTCTTTACGTTCGTACCCTGCTTCAACGAGCCAAAGTTGCAAACCGCCCAGTGAACAACTATCCCCCCTTCTGATTCGACGTACGATATTTGGAACTTCTACTTTGGGCGGTGTCATCTGCATTGCAGCGGCAATGCTTGAAACAATTACTCTTGGTGATCGAGAGCAAGCGAGATGCTCAAGAACTGCAAAACGTTCTGCAACTAATTCCTTCGCAACTTCCGACTCAAGTGCAGGAAAGAGTTCGACTTCAACACCCATGTCTCTGAACATTTCAGCAGTTTCATCAGCTTCGTCATGATGCGCTGTAACAAAGAACACCCCTTTTTGTTGCGCTAACTTCGCAGAGGCAAGACACGCAAACGATCCACTTGTTGGGCCAGCTGAGACACAACCAGCCGCCTCAAGAATTGATGCCGCGTCTTCTATGTTTGCAAAAACTGCTGCAGCGCTCATTGTATTTCGTCTTCCGTCGCAACAAGCCACCGCAAATGTTTTATTTTCAACTCGCCAATTCCATATACCCCATCCAAATCTTCGGGCGTTCGCAGTTCATGCGTTTTTCTATATTCAATAATTCTCTGCGCCATTTTTGGACCAATGCCAGGAAGCAATTCTAATTCATGCGCTTTTGCCGTTTGCAAATGTATTCGAACAGGAACGAGTTTAATGTAGTTCGTGCGAGGTCTCGTTTCAACAATAAGCGTACTTAAACAAAACAAAATAAGAGCGATATACACAATATTTAAACCAATTAGTTGTTTTGATTCCTTTTGCTTTACCCCTTCTTGGGTAGTTCGAGAGCTCCGAGTGGTTTTAAAAGGCGACGACGCATTGACAGCATCTTGTTGAGCACTGCTCGTGTCTTTCCTTTTCTTGAAATGAATGCCGCTGTTGGTAGTATCATTTGTTTGTGATCGTATAAATCTGTCCATATCACTGAATTAACAAATGGCTTGCTCAGACAAATTGCAAACATTGAAGTTGCCCATTGCTCTTGGCATGTTTCATCCCATTGGGATTTCCACCAGCCATTCCTTTCGCTTATTATCACCGATGGAGCGCCCAATCCAGAGATAATGACCGGAATATCTATATGTAAATATTCATCTAGTTTTGAACTTAAAAGCATCAGATCCCTTGTCGACTTTCCACCAGCTCCACCAACAAGCATTTGCACACCTAAAGCATCGAGACGAACGCCTTCTTGAGACAGCCTTGCAAGAAAAACCCTTGGATCGCAAGACTCCGATATTACTGAAACAAATTCGGAAAATGGCTCAACGAGTTCGATCATGATTTTCGAATCTTTTCGCGCTTGGCGGACACTCAATCCTGCCATTCGAATCAAATCAACCATGTTTGCAAGAGACAGGCGAACGTGCTTATTTAGATTGACTCCTGAACAAACATTCCAAAATGAAACCGCACCACCATATCTCTGGAGCACTCTTTGAATGTGGTCATAACATTTATCGCGAAAAACGGGATAATCGTGCTCGTGCACTGTCACCCATTCTGGGATTGCACCCTCTGTACTGAAATCCATCAGTGGCCCAGCTACTATATATTTTCTATTATCTCTCGCCCATTGTACCCAGCGGTCGGTTGGCCCCCAGTCAAACTTGCCTTCTTGCGGTTCAAGTTTTGACCAATCTAAAGGTATCGTAATCATGCCGAAATTTTTGTTCAATAGTTCTTGGATTGGTTCGTCAAAACGCGAGGTGTTGACCTGCACGCCAAGTGCCGAAAGAGAAGCCGGCTTGTTGGCATATCGATGATGTAAAAATAGTTGTGCATGCACCATCGTTAACCGCTCTGAAGCTTCGATTGAGAGTTCAAGCGCTCTTCGAGCAAACGCACCCGCTTGTTCGGAATCGATGCAAACGAGCGCCTTTGTAAAAATCAAACGAGATTCTTCCCAACGCTGCACAGCGGGGTTGTCATCAGACAGATAGAATAAGCTCCAATTTTCACTGAGATCGAGAAAAGATTTAATGCGATGCCTCGCAAGTTCAAGAGAGAGTATGTATGGGGTTTCTCTAGGGGGCAATACCGAGGTCTGCAGCATCAATCGACCTGCTTTTCCAGCATCGTACATGAGACAAATGGCAAAACTGGTATGACCAACTGCATTTGCAGTAATCACACCATCTTCGATAGTAATCGACCCTTGGATTACTTGATTATCCCGCGAAAGAAGGTGGGCGTTGATGAGCACGCCAGCGATTGGGTTTGATTGGCACGTAGTAAAGCGAAGCATGGGATTAGTTCTGTATTGTATGCATGCAAACTTGCCACGTGTATCGTGTGTTCGTTACAATTCCCACATGAACACTACCGAAACAAGCGTCTACGAAACACAACTTCCCTTTGAAGGTCGCCGCCAAGGAAAAGTCAGGGATATTTACCAGATTCCTGCCCAGAATGGTGAAGCAGGCATGGTGCTCATCATAGCCAGCGATAGAATCAGCGCCTTTGATGTGGTAATGCCAACAGCAGTCTCCGGCAAAGGGCAAGAACTCACTCGCATTAGCACAAAGTGGTTCGATTTTATCCGAGACTTGAACATCATTGACGATCATCTCATCTCAACTAATCCCGAAGATGTGCCAGGTCTTGACGCCTCCCTTTACGAACAGTGCGAAGGTCGAATGATGCTTGGCCGTGCTTGCGAAGTTATACCGGTGGAGTTTGTGGTTCGTGGATACCTTGCCGGCAGCGGTTGGAAGGAATACCAAAATGACGGAACTGTTTGTGGCATTGCTCTCCCCGATGGATTAAAACTATCAAGCAAGTTGCCAGAGCCAATCTTCACACCTGCAACCAAAGCGGTTGAAGGACATGATGAAAATATTGATTTCGATACTGCGTGCAAAGTTGCAGGCAAGGACGTCATGGAACGATTGCGAAGCGTTGCACTAGAAATCTACACAAAGGCAGCAGCGTACGCATCAGAACGAGGAATCATTCTTGCCGACACCAAGTTTGAGTTTGGCTACGCACTTGATGCAGACGGAAATAAAACCGACGAACTTCTGCTGATTGACGAGGTACTCACACCGGATAGTTCGCGCTTCTGGCCAGCAGATGACTACGAAATAGGCCGCGAACAAGATAGTTTTGACAAACAGTACGTCCGCAACTGGCTTGAAACAATAGTTACCTCTGGCGATTGGGACAAAACCCCTCCAGGACCAGAACTTCCAACTGAAATCGTAGATGGCACTGTTGCTCGTTACCGAGAAGCCGCCACCCGACTATTTAATTGACCATGTTTAATTGACCTCGTGTCAATTAATTTTCTGCTGCCTGCACGGTGTTGCGAAGGAGCATCGCAACTGTCATTGGGCCTACGCCACCAGGAACTGGTGAAATAAAGCCAGCGACTGAACGTACTCCGTCGAAATCGACATCGCCAACGGTTCGCTTCTTCCCATCTTCTCCAACGATACGATTAATGCCAACGTCAATCACCACAGCACCCTCTTTAACGATATCAGCGGTCACTAAGTTTGGAACACCCGCAGCCGTCACTAAAATATCTGCATTTCTCGTAAG
>PVBE012193953.1_pt1 | contig 13729 bp, 11 predicted proteins | sample 1631181 | NCBI WGS metagenome assembly PVBE01 (sample SAMN08397723, study PRJNA350692) | Marine metagenome, whole genome shotgun sequencing project. | isolation source: water | place: Pacific Ocean | collected 2012-04 | reverse complement strand
CAGCCACCGAAACGGGCGCCCGGGCCCCTGGGCCTTGGTGCATGATCCGTGATGCACTTTCACTGGCATCATACGTGTCAAACTCCGCCCTACGTCCACTTTCCTTGACCGCCGTGGGCAATCTGGGATCGCCCCAAACGTCACTGCATTGGAGGCAAATCAGAGTTTCACCAAAAGGGACCCGACCGAGTTACATACCTAGCAAAGGTGTTTACGACCTGTTGTCGGGATTAGGGGTTAGCGGATTATAGACGCCGTACCCGACGTACGAGATTCTGTGATGAGCAAGAAAATGAGCAGCAAGTGAAACTGACACTGCTGTCCTACTATTGTCCTACTGAGCCAAAAAAGGGCTCAGCCGTCGCCAGCTAAGCCTTTGAAAAGATTGGTACGCGCAGCAGGGCTCGAACCTGCGACCCCCTGATTAAAAGTCAGATGCTCTACCAGCTGAGCTATGCGCGCACGACCCCCAGCAATGCCGGAGGCGGCTAAACATAGGAAGCGGGCCGGTTCCGGTCAATACCGCGCCGGTGCGCGCTCTCGGCGAGCGTCATTGGATCGGCGCGGCGCGCGTGATATTGTGGCGCCGCCTGGGCGTCCAATTTTCCAAAGGGTATCGCGCGTGAGCGCCTCTAAGCTGTCGCAACCCACGGCGCATCAGCCGACCATGTCTCTCGTCCGCCGACTGGTGCACGATCAGCTACGCCCGCAGGCCGGCCGCCTGGGGCTGGCCTTGGTCTGCATGGTGATCGTCGCCGCGGCGACCGCCGGCAACGCCTGGCTGATGCGCCCGGTCATCGACGACGTGTTCGCCGCGCGCAACGAGGCGATGCTGTTCATCGTCGTAGGCGCGATCCTCGCCCTCGCCCTCGCCAACGGCGTCGCGGGATACTTCGAGGCCGTCCTGATGGAGGTCACCGGCCAGCGCATGGTGGCCAACCTCCAGTCCGGCATGTACCGGCGCGTGATCCATGCCGACCTCGCGTTTTTCCACAACAGCCCGATCGGCGTGCTGATCGCGCGTTTCACCAACGACGCCCACATGCTGCGCCACAGCGTCGTCAAGGCGCTGACCGGGATGGTCAAGGATACCCTCAAGCTGGTGTTCCTTGTCGGCGTGATGTTCGTCCAGGAATGGCTGCTTGCGGTGATCGCCTTCGTGGTGTTTCCCGCCGCGATCTATCCCATCGTCCGCATCGGCCGGCGCATGCGCAAGGTCTCGGCGGACACCCAGACGCAGATGGGTGAGCTGACGACGCTGCTCGACGAGACGTTCCAGGGCGCGCGCGTGGTCAAGGCCTACGGCATGGAGGGCCACGAGACGAGCCGCGCCGATACGATCATCGAGACCATCTTCCGCCTCTACTGGAAGGCGGCAAGGGTGCGCGCCCTGTCGCGCCCGGTGATGGAGTGCCTCGGCGGCATCGCCGTCGCGTTGGTGTTCCTCTACGGCGGCTGGCAGGTCATCGCCGGGCAAACCACGGCGGGAGCGTTCTTTTCGTTCATCACGGCGCTGCTGCTGGCCTATCAGCCGCTCAAGAGCATCGCCAACTTCAATTCCAACCTGCAGGAGGGTCTCGCCGCCGCAGAGCGCGTGTTCCAAGCCCTCGACATCGAGCCGGAGGTCGTCGACCGGCCGGGCGCGAAGCCGCTCGACGTCGCCGGCGGCGCGATCACCTTCGAGGGCGTCGCGTTCGGCTATGTCGAGAACGTGCCGGCGCTCCGCGGCATCGACCTCGACATCGGCGCCGGGCGAACGGTCGCACTGGTCGGCGCCTCGGGCGCCGGCAAGTCGACGGTCCTCAACCTGATCCCCCGGTTCTACGATGTCGATGCCGGCGCCATCCGGATCGACGGGCAGGACGTGCGCGAGACGACGCTCGACAGCTTGCGCGCGAGTATCGCGCTGGTCAGCCAGGAGATCAGCCTGTTCGACGATACGGTTCGCGCCAACATCGTCTATGGCCGGCCGGGCGCCAGTGAAGACGAGATCGTCGAGGCGGCGCGCAACGCCGGTGCCCACGGCTTCATCACCGATCTGCCCAACGGCTACGACACCCATGTCGGCGGGCGCGGGCTCAAGCTCTCAGGCGGCCAGCGCCAGCGCCTCGCCATTGCGCGCGCAATGCTCAAGGACGCGCCGATCCTGCTGCTCGACGAGGCGACATCGGCGCTCGACACCGAATCCGAGCGCGTCGTACAGGCTGCCCTCGGCCGCCTCAAGACCGGGCGTACCACGATCGTCATCGCCCACCGCCTGTCGACGGTGGTCGACGCGGATCTGATCTATGTCCTCGACGATGGACGCGTGGCCGAGGCCGGCACGCATGCCGAGCTGCTCGCCAGGGGGGGTGCCTACGCGCGGCTTCATGCGCTGCAGTTCGCCGATCAGGATGCCCCGGCGTCGCATGCCGAGGCAAGGGCCTGAGCGATGGCGAGCGCGCGCGACCTGCTGCGCTACCGCCCGATGCGCGCTTTGGCGTGCCGCGTCGCGGCGGGCTACATCCGTCTGGTCGAGTCGACCGGACGGTGGACGGTCGAGAACGCCGATGCCGTGAGCCGCCGCGTCGCCGAGGGCAAGCCGTTCATCGCCTGCTTCTGGCACGGAAGGCTCTTGATGATTCCCCACGCCTGGGCGTACACCGCGCCAATGCATATCCTGATCTCGCATCACCGCGACGGGCGCCTCATCGCCGGCGCGCTCGATCGGCTCGGAATTCGGACGATCTCGGGCTCGTCGTCGCGCGGCGGCGACGCAGCGGTGCTCAGGATGATGCGGACGTTGAAGCGGGGCGAATATGTCGGCCTGACGCCCGACGGCCCGCGCGGCCCGAGGATGCGGGCGAGTCTCGGCGTTATCCGCACCGCGCAGCACACCGGCGTGCCGATCGTGCCGGTAAGCTTCGCCGCCTCGCGCCGCAAGGTGTTGCGGAGCTGGGACCGGTTCGTCCTCGCGCTGCCGTTCGCTCGCGGCGTGATCGGCATCGGTGACTTCATCGAGGTCCCGCCCGATGCCGATGCCGAGACCCTGGAACGGCTGCGCCGCCGGCTTGAGGACGATCTCAACACGCTCACCCGCGAGCTCGATGCCCGGTTCGGGTTCGACGCCATCGAGGCCGCGCCTCCGGCCGAGGTCCCCGCGCCCCTGGCCGCCTCCGGCCTCGGATCGGTGGAGAGCGGACGGTGATGCTATCGGTGTATCGCGGGCTGACGACGGCGGCGTCGCCCGCCGTCCACGCCTACCTTGCGCGGCGCGCGCGCGCCGGCAAGGAGGATCCGACGCGGATGTCGGAACGCTACGGCCGGCCATCGGCGGCGCGGCCGGACGGCAAGCTGGTTTGGGTCCATGCGGCAAGCGTCGGTGAATCGCTGTCGATGTTGTCGCTGATCGAGCGTCTCGCGACCGACTGGCCGGGGCTCAATATCCTGATGACCACCGGCACCGTGACGTCCGCCCGCATCATGGCGGCGCGGTTTCCGGAGCGCGTCATTCACCAGTTCGTGCCGCTCGACCACGGTGGCTGGGTACGTCGGTTTCTCGACCATTGGCGCCCTGACCTGGTGCTGTGGGTCGAATCCGAGTTTTGGCCCAACTTGCTGTGCGAGATCGGTGCGCGGCGCATCCCGTCCGTCCTTGTCAACGCACGCATCTCGTCCAAGTCCTATGACGGCTGGCGCAACTGGCCCAGTCTGATCGGCCGCCTGCTCGACAACTTCGATCTGTGCCTCGCGCAGACCGAGGACGATGCGCGAAGGCTCGACGATCTGGGCGCCGATCGGGTGGTTTGCCATGGCAATCTGAAGTTCTCCTCGTCGCCGCTTCCGGTCGACGAGTCCGAGCTTCGTGATCTCCGCCCGCGGATCGGCGACAGGCCGGCCTGGCTCGCGGCCAGCACCCATCCCGGCGAGGAAGAGGTGATCGCCGAGGCGCACCGGCGGGTCCGTGCCAAGCATCCCGACGCGCTGGCGATCATCGTACCCCGCCATCCAGCGCGCGGCCCCGACATCGCCGAGACCTTGCGTGGCGATGGCTCGAACACCCGGCTGCGATCGGCCGACGAGCGGCCTGATGCGACGACGGAATACTATGTCGCCGACAGCATGGGCGAGCTCGGCCTGTTTTTCAGCCTCGCCGACGCCGCGTTCATCGGCGGCTCGCTGATCCCCCACGGCGGTCAGAACCCGCTCGAGGCGGCTCGCCTCGGCTGTCCCGTCATCCATGGACCGGACATGGCGAACTTCACCGTCATCGTCGACGAGCTTGCCGCCGTCGGCGCCGTCGTCGAGGCGGCCGATGCCGATGCCATCGCCGGCGCCGTCGAGCGCCTGATCGATGATCCCGACGAACGTGCGCGCCGGGTCGCGGCCGCCCACGGCGTCGCGGCGACCAAGGCCGGCATCCTCGACGACGTTGTCGGCGAGCTCGCTCCGTTCATCAAGCCGCTGATCAACGGGGCGGCCGGGACCGATGCGGGCGCCTGAGTTCTGGCGCACCGACGGCGTTTGCGCCCGGGTCGCTGCGCCGCTCGGCATGGCCTACGCGGCGGCGGCGCGACTCAACTACGCGCGAGGCGAGCCGTGGCGGGCCGAGGTGCCCGTGGTTTGCATCGGCAATCTGGTGATGGGCGGTGCGGGGAAGACACCGGTCGCGGCTGCGCTCGGTGCAGTGCTCGAGCGGCACGGCGTCGCGGCCCATTTCCTGTCACGCGGCTATGGGGGAGGCGCCCCCGGCCCGGTGCGCGTCGAGCCCTCCCGGCATGGCGCGGCCGAAATCGGCGACGAGCCGTTGCTGCTCGCCGAGATCGCGCCCACATGGGTTTCGCGCGACCGCGTCGCCGGCGCCCGGGCGGCCGTGGCGGCGGGTGCCGAGGCGATCGTGATGGATGATGGGTTTCAGAATTCCTCGCTGGTCAAGGACCTGGCGTTCGTCGTCGTCGACGGCGGATACGGTTTGGGTAACGGGCGGGTGTTTCCGGCCGGGCCGCTCCGTGAGCCTTGGCGGTCCGGCCTCGCGCGCGCCGACGCGGCGATCCTGATCGGCGCCGACGAGGCTGGGATCGAGGCCGAGCTCAGCGCCCACGTCCCGGTCGTCCGCGCCCGCCTCGTACCGGCGCCCGGCGCCGAGCGCATCGCTGGCCGCGACGTCGTCGCCTTCGCCGGCATCGGACGACCCGAGAAATTTTTCGCCACCTTGCGCGAGATGGGCTGCCGGCTGTGCGCGATCCGGCCATTCGCCGATCACCACTTGTATCGCGATCACGAGATCATGGAGCTGGTCGATGCGGCGGCGGAGCATGGCGCGGTTCCCGTGACGACCGCCAAGGACGCGGTCCGCCTCGGGCCCGAAATGCGCTCACTGGTCGAGGTCCTCGACGTCACCTTGGACTGGGAAGACGACGATGCGCCGGCCCGGCTGATCGCGCCGGTCGTCGACCGTCGCGCGACCCGATCCGATGCGTAACGTCGTTCGCGACTATGTTCGTTATCCGCTGGAGGCGGTGGCGGCGGTTGTCGGCTACGGCCTGTTCGCCGTCCTGCCGACGGATTGGGCATCGGCGCTCGGCGGCTGGATCGGCCGCTCGCTCGGGCCGCAGTTCGCGATCCACCGCCGGGCGCTGCGTCATATCGGTCTTGCGCTGCCCGAGACGGACGCCGGGCGGCGCGAGGAGATCGCGCGCGAGATGTGGGACAATCTCGGCCGGGTTCTTGGCGAGTATCCGCATATCCGGAAGATCGCGAGAAACGCCGGCGCCGGCGGCCGGGTCGAGGTCGTCGGCGCGGACAACCTGGAGCCGGTCCGCGATCCTTCCACGGCGGCGATTCTCTACTCCGGCCACCTCGCCAACTGGGAGGTGTTCGGCAGCATCATCAGCGCGTGCGGCATCGACTACGCCCAGGTCTATCGCGCGCCGAGCAACCCGCTGGTGCGCGGAATGGTCTTGCGGCTACGCCGCCTGCCCGCCGACAGGCAGATCCCAAAAGGCGCCCAGGGCGCCCGCATGGTGATCGACATCCTGAAGCACGGCGGCGAGGTCGGCATGCTTGTCGACCAGAAAATGAACGACGGGATCGCGGTGCCGTTCTTCGGCCACGACGCCATGACCGCACCGGCGCTCGCCCACCTCGGCCTCAAGTTTGATTGCGTGGTGGTTCCGGTCCGCCTGGAGCGCATCAAGGGGTGCCGGTTCCGAATCACGTTCCTGCCGGCGATGGAGCTGGTTCGCTCCGGCGACAGGCGGCACGACGTATTGGAGACCATGCGCCGCGTGAATGCGCTGCTCGAGGAGTGGATCCGCGCCCGGCCCGGTCAGTGGCTGTGGCTCCATCGGCGCTGGCCAAGAGAAGCCAGCGCGCCAGAGGAGACTATTTCCGAGCCGGCTTCATCGGACCGACGAGAAGCGCCGGATCGAGCCGCGTCTTGAACAGGCTCAGTCCCCAATGGAGGTGTGGGCCGGTCACCCGCCCGGTCGCGCCGACCTTTCCGATCGGCGCTCCCTTTGCCACACGTTGGCCGTCGGTCACCGAAACCGCGCTCATGTGGGCGTAGATCGAGAGCAGGCCGTGGCCGTGATCGATGGCGACGGTTTTGCCGGTGAAGAACATGCCGGAATGGGCGATCCGGACGATGCCGTCGGCCATGGCGACGATGGGCGTGCCGGTCGGCGCGGCGACGTCGACGCCGAGATGCGGGCGTCGGGGTTTTCCGTTCAGGATTCGCTGCGAGCCGTAGACCCCTGAGATCCGGCCCCTGAGCGGCCAAACAAAACCACCCCGGAAAAACGCGCTGTCGGTATCACGCGCCCGCGCGGCGTTGATCAGCGCGCCCTCGGCGCCGATCCGCTTCATGTCCTTCTTGGATGGGCTCACCTTGGCCTTGGGCAGCCCGTCGATGCGCTGGATCTTGTATTTCCGCTGGCGGACCTTCAGGGTCCGGCGATAGGCGCGTCCGTCAGGGTAGACCGCGTGCAACTTGACTCGTTTCGGCGCGTCGCGGCCGAAGCCAAACACAAAATCCCCCTTGGATGACACGCGGATTTTTCTTCCGCCGACCGTGAGCTTGGTTCCGGGCGTGGTTCTTCCGTGGACCAGCGCGCCCTGGACCATCTCGCCGGCGAGCTCGACCGGCGGTGCCGGATGGCTTCGAACCGGCGCCGCCACGAGGCACGCGAGGAATATGACCGCCGTGGTCCGAGCGAGCATACCTGTCACAGGAGCGTTCCCTGCGAATCGTCGGACGGCGATCTGCGCTTCTTCTTCGGACCCTTCGGGCGTGCGCCGCCGCTGTCTTCCGGATGGACCGTCGCGCCCGCCTCGCCGTCGAAGAAACGGATCACGACGTCCGATTCCGGAACCGCACCCGCGAGGCGCGTCACCGGCGCACCGCCCGAGTCGCGGACGACCGCGTAGCCGCGTTCGAGGACCCGCTCGTAGGACAGGCTGTCGAGCAGCTTGACGGTGCTCTCCAGCCGCCTCGCCGCATCGGATACCGCGCGCTGGACGCCAGTGCCGAGCCGCGCCGATGGCGACAGTCCGGCATAGCGGATCTGCTTGGTCTGCCAACAAGTCTCCATCGCCTGGACGAGGGAAAGCCCGGCGTGCTCCAGCCTTTGCCCGGCGAGCGCGAGCTGTTCGCCGGGGTCCTTGAGCGAGGCGGTGAAGCGGGCGAGGGTCGCCGTTCGCGCCTCGAACAGACCGCGCATGGCGTTGCCAAGCCGGTCGCCCTCACTGTCGAGCCTTTGATAGGCGGCCTCCAGTAGCCGGTGCGGGTCGGGTAGGCCGCGCGCAAGCCCCTCGATCCGCATCCCGCTCTCAGAGATTGCGCGATTCATGGCCGACATTAGCCGGCGCTCGTCGTCGATGATCTGGGCCAGCAAATCGGCCCGTACCGGCACCGCCATCTCGGCCGCCGCCGTCGGCGTCGGCGCGCGCACATCCGCGGCGAAATCGATCAGCGTCGTGTCAGTCTCGTGGCCGACCGCCGAGATCAACGGGATTTCGGACGCGGCGGCGGCGCGAACCACGACCTCTTCGTTGAACGCCCAAAGGTCCTCGAGACTGCCGCCGCCGCGCCCGACGATCAGCAGGTCGGGTCGCGGCGCGGCATCGCTTTCGCCCAGCCGGTTGAAGCCTTCGATCGCGGCGGCGATGCGCTCGGCTGCGCCCTCGCCCTGCACCGGCACCGGCCACAGGATGACGTGGCGCGGAAAGCGGTCGGCGAGACGGTGCAGGATGTCGCGGATCACCGCGCCGGTCGGCGAGGTGACGACGCCGATCACCTCGGGCAGGAACGGAAGCGCCTGCTTGCGGCCGTCGTCGAACAGCCCTTCCTCGGTGAGCTTGCGGCGGCGGTCCTCCAGCAGCTTCAACAGCGCGCCCTCGCCGGCGAGCTCGATCGCCTCGATGACGATCTGGTAGCGCGAGCCGCGCGGGTACGACGAGATGCGCCCGGTGCAGACGACCTCCATGCCTTCCTCGACGCGCAGATTCAGCCGACCGACCGTGCCGCGCCAGCACACCGCGTCGAGCGCCGCCGCCTCGTCCTTGAGAGTGAAGTAGAGATGGCCCGAGGAATGATAGTTGGGCCGGCCGATCTCGCCGCGCACCCGAACGTGCTCGAAGGTACCCTCCAGCGTCCGCTTGACCGCCTGCGAGATCTCGCCGACGGTGTATTCGGTGACGTTGCCGTCGGTCGCGGCCTCGGGTGAAATCTCGGTCATGGCGGCCGGCATTCTATGCTAAGTCTCCATCGCGACGAAAGGTGGAGGCGGATGAAAGTTTTGGTCGTCGGATCGGGTGGGCGCGAGCACGCGTTGTGCTGGGCGATCGCCGCATCGCCGCTGGTCGAAAAGCTCTACTGCGCGCCCGGCAACGCCGGCATCGCGGCCGAGGCGGAGTGCGTGTCGATTGGCGCCGAGGACGTCGATGGGCTGGTCCGATTCGCGGCCGAGAACGCCATCGAGTTCGTCGTCGTCGGGCCCGAGGCGCCGTTGGTCGCCGGCCTCGTCGACCGACTGGAGGAGGCCGGAATCAAGGCCTTCGGGCCGAGCGCCGCCGCCGCCGAGCTGGAGGCCTCCAAGGGCTTCACCAAGGATCTCTGCACCAAATACAACATCCCGACCGCCGCCTATGGCCGGTTCACCGAGATCGCCCCGGCCAAGGCGTTCATCCGCGACAATGGCGCGCCGATCGTGGTCAAGGCCGATGGACTCGCCGCCGGCAAGGGCGTGATCATCGCCGAGACGGTGGCCGAAGCGGAAGCCGCCGTCGATGACATGCTGGGCGCGGGCCGCTTCGGCGCGGCCGGCGCCGAGGTGGTGATCGAGGAATTTCTTACCGGCGAGGAGGCGAGCTTCTTCGCCCTGGTCGACGGCCGCCACGCGCTGCCGTTGGTCTCGGCACAGGACCACAAGCGGGTCGGCGACGGCGATACCGGCCCCAACACGGGCGGCATGGGCGCCTACTCGCCAGCCCCCATCGTCACGGAGGCGATGGAGGCGATGATCATGGACCGTATCGTCACGCCGACGGTCCAAGCCATGCGCGAGGAGGGGCGGCCTTATAAGGGCGTGCTGTATGCCGGGGTGATGATCGAGGACGGCGCGCCCAAGCTGCTCGAATACAACGTCCGCTTCGGCGATCCCGAATGCCAGGTGCTGATGGCGCGCTTGATGTCCGACCTGCTGCCGGCGCTCATCGCCTCCCGCGATGGCGTGCTCGACATGTTCGATCTGCGCTGGCACGAGGACGCCGCGCTTACTGTTGTCATGGCGTCGGACGGCTATCCGGGTGCCTACGACAAGGGCAGTGAGATTCGTGGCTTGGAGGACGCCGGAGCGCTCGACGGCGTGATGGTGTACCACGCCGGGACGCGCGCCGATGGCGCGCGCGTGCTCGCCGACGGCGGGCGCGTCCTCGGCGTCACCGCGCTCCGGCCAACCATCGCCGAAGCCCAGGCGCGCGCCTACGAGGCGGTCGGGCGCATCGACTGGCCGCAAGGATTCTGTCGCCGCGACATCGGCTGGCGCGCGGTCTAGCCGTGGCCAACGCGATCCGCCCGACGACCGAAGAAGAGGTGCGCGAGGCGGTGGCCGAGGCACTGGCGAGAGCGACCGCGATCGACATCGCCGGCGGCGGAAGTAAACGGCCGCTCGGCCGCGCGGTCGATCCCCCGCGGCGGCTCGAGGTCTCGGGTCTCGCCGGGATCTCGCTCTACGAGCCGGAGGAGCTTGTGATGACCGCCGGCGCCGGCACCCCGCTGGCCGAGATCGAGGCGCGGGTCGCCGACGCGGGGCAGGGGCTCGCCTTCGAGCCGCCCGACTGGCGGGCGCTGCTCGGCACATCCGATGCCGCGCCGACGATCGGCGGCACGATGGCCTGCAACCTGTCGGGGCCGAGGCGGATCAAGGCGGGCGCCGCGCGCGATCACGTGCTCGGCGTGCGTGTCGTCTCGGGCCGCGGCGAGGTGTTCAAGTCGGGCGGGCGCGTGGTCAAGAACGTCACCGGCTACGACATGTCGAAGCTTATGGTCGGGTCCTACGGCACCCTCGGCGTCATGACCGAGATCACCCTCAAGGTGCTGCCGGCGGCCGAGAAGATACGCACGGTGCTTGTCGCCGGGCTCGACGAGGCGGACGCGATCGTGGCGCTCGCCCGAGCGCTGAACAGCCCCAACGACGTTTCGGCGGCGGCGCACCTGCCGGCGCGTGCTGCGAGCCGCTCGGCGGTGTCCTACGTCCGCGAGGCGGGATCGTCGGTCACGGCGGTCCGAATCGAGGGCAGCGAGCCGTCGGTGGCGGCGCGTTGCCAGGCGCTGAGGGACGACCTCGCCGAGCTTGGCGAGATCGAAGAGCTGCACCGCCACAACTCCGCCACCTTGTGGCGCGAGATCGGCGACGTTTCGCCGTTCGCGGGCGACGATGATCGCGATGTCTGGCGGCTGTCGGTGCCGCCGGCCTCCGGCGCCGAAATCGCCGGCGCCGTTGGCCGCGAGGCCGACGCCGAGGCGTTCTACGACTGGGGCGGGGGACTGGTCTGGCTCGCGGTCGCGGGTGATGAGGAGCGGGCAGGGGAGGTCGTTCGCAAGGTGGTCGGGCAATATGACGGACATGCGATGCTGGTCCGCGCTCCCGCGTCGCGGCGCGCCCGCCTCGACGTGTTCGAGCCGCGGACCGGCCCGGCGGCGGCGCTGAACCGTCGCCTCAAGGAAGGCTTCGATCCCACCGGCATCCTCAACCCCGGTCGCATGTATGACGGGATGTGAGGCGGCTCGGCGATGCAGACCCGGTTCACCCTCGCCCAGCTCGCTGATCCCGACATCAAGGCGGCCAACGACATCCTCAGGGCCTGCGTCCATTGCGGGTTCTGCACCGCGACCTGTCCGACCTATTCGCTGCTCGGCGACGAGCTCGACGGCCCGCGCGGCCGCATTTATCTGATCAAGGAGATGCTGGAGGCGGGCGGGGCTCCGCCGGTGCCCGCCGTCACCCATGTTGACCGGTGCCTGTCGTGCCTGTCTTGCATGACCACGTGTCCGTCGGGCGTCAACTACATGCATCTCGTCGATATCGCCCGCAAGCGGGTCGAGGAGACCCATCGGCGGCCGATCATCGAGCGGCTGTTGCGGCGGGCGTTGGCCGAGATCCTGCCTTATCGTGGCCGGTTCCGGATGACGCTGCGCCTGGCGTCGTGGATGCGCGCGCTCGCGCCGCTGGCGCCCGGTGCGCTCCGTCCGCTGTTGGCGCTGGCGCCGCGGCGGATACCGCGCGCCGCCGCGCGGGACACCGGCGTGTTCGCCGCCCAGGGCGAAACCAAGCGACGCGTCGCGCTGCTCGCGGGTTGCGTCCAGCCGACCCTCGCGCCCGAGATCAACGCCGCGACGATCCGCCTGCTAACGCGGCTCGGCTGCGAGGTCGTGGTGCCGGAGGCGGCCGGTTGCTGCGGTGCGCTGACCCATCATCTCGGGCGCGAAGCGGACGCACTCGCCTGCGTTCGGGCGAACGTCGCGGCATGGCGCACCGAGATCGATGCGGGCGGCCTCGATGCGATCGTCGTCAACGCCTCGGGCTGCGGCACGATGCTCAAGGACTACGGATACTTGCTGCGCGACGATCCCGGGTGGGCCGACATCGCCGCTCGCGTGGCGGAGATAGTGCGCGACGTGACGGAGCTGGTCGACGAAATCGGCATGCCGGAGCCGCAAGACGGTGTCGGCGGGGTCGTGGCCTACCAGTCCGCGTGCTCGCTGCGTCACGGCCAGAAAGTCGTCGATCTGCCCAAGCGGTTGCTGTTGGCGGCGGGTTTCGAGGTGCGCGAGCCCGCCGAGGCGCATCTTTGCTGCGGCTCGGCGGGGACCTACAATATACTGCAACCCGACCTCGCGGCGCGTCTCGGCGACCGCAAGGCGCGCAATCTCGAGGCGCTGAAGCCGGCGGTGATCGCGAGCGGGAACATCGGCTGCATGACTCAGCTTGGCGGCGTGAGCGAGGTCCCGGTGGTCCACACGGTGGAGCTTCTCGACTGGGCGACGGGCGGCGGCCGGCCGGTCGGCATGGAAACGGCGGACGGATGACATGGCAGAGGACGACTCCGTGAAAAGGTTTCTCGCCTGGCTGGCGACGGCGGCGACGCTGACGTTCGCGCTGCCGGGCGTGGCGGCGCAGGATGATGCACGCCTCGACGACCTGTTCGCCGAGCTCAAATCAACCGCCGACATGGCCGAGGCGCAGGAGATCGAGCAAGTGATCTGGCGGGTCTGGCTGGATTCGGGGGACGACAAGATCAATGCGATCATGGCCCAAGGGGTGCGCGCGATGACGTTTCGCAATCACGCCGCCGCGCTTGGCGCGTTCAACGAGATCGTCCGCCTCGCGCCGGACTTTGCCGAGGGTTGGAACAAGCGCGCGACGCTGCACTATCTGCTCGGCGACTACGTTGCCTCGGTCGCCGACATCGAGCGCACCCTGGCGCTGGAGCCGCGCCATTTCGGGGCGCTGTCGGGCCTCGGCCTGGTTCGCCTCGCGCAGGACAAGGAGGAGGATGCGCTTCAGGCATTCGAGGCGGCGCTCGATGTCCATCCCCACCTACCCGGCGCCGACAGCCACATCAAGGACCTTCGCGAGCGGGTCAAGGGGAAGAGGATTTAGGGATTGTCGCGGTTTGGCCTCGCCTTGACGCCACATGGCTTCCCCTCTTAAATCGAGCGCGCTCGAAAATCTGAGCCGTCTCGTGAATTCAGGACCGCCGGGGAAGCCATGCTTTTTTCCATCATGATGTACGACGAGCCGAATTCCGCAGCCCTGCGGGACGAGCGCCGGGCGGAACATCTCGACTATCTGAAGGCGTTCGACGACCAGACCCTGTTCGCCGGACCCTTCACCACCGACGACGAATCGGCCGATCTAGGCAGTCTCCGGCTGATCGATCTTCCCGACCGCCGGGCGGCCGAAAAACACGTCGCCGACGAGCCTTACGTGATTGGCGGAATCCAGAAGCGCTGGGAGATACACCGCTGGCGGGGCTCGGTGCCCTACACCTGGCGAGACTGTCCGCGCAAGGAAGGCAACATCCAGGCGATATTCTACGGCCTCGACCATCCGGGCGGCATGGCCAAGCGCACCGAGAACCGCGACGCCCACGAAGCCTATCTCACCGAACACGGTGACAGCATCATGGTGCGCGGCCCGCTGCTCGACAACACGGGTACGGAATCGATCGGCAGCATCCTGTTGCT
>PVBE012131017.1_pt1 | contig 13729 bp, 8 predicted proteins | sample 1631181 | NCBI WGS metagenome assembly PVBE01 (sample SAMN08397723, study PRJNA350692) | Marine metagenome, whole genome shotgun sequencing project. | isolation source: water | place: Pacific Ocean | collected 2012-04 | reverse complement strand
TGCTCCACTTATGATTATCCTATTAGCTGTATTTAATGATTTCCCTATTATGGCGATTGCTACTGATAAAGTGAAATATTCTCTGCGGCCTGATAGATGGAATATGAGAAGAGTAATAGGGATAGCATCTGTAGTCGGATTTCTTGATGTTGTTTTTACATTGGCTCTATTTGCATTTGGATATAATGTTCTGCTTAAAGATGCCGGTATATGTCAAATTGGAGATAAGGTAATATATCATATTGTAGAAGGTGGAAAAATACTGTTTCCTGCAATAAACAATTATCAGTTTGCTCCTCAATGGATAAAGAATTTTTTCCCTTCAGTAACTTTTCCTCAATTACAGACTCTTGCCTTCCTGCAGCTCTTAATTGCAGGTAATCTAACCATATTTATCTGTCGTACTGTTAAAGGATTCTGGACGATAGGTCCCAGTAAAGCTCTTTTCTGGGCATCTCTTATTACTAAAGTAATTATATCAATAGCTTGTTGGGATCTGTTTTTTGGCGGGAGTTGGGGGTTAATTCCTGGTATTTCATGGAGATACATAGTATTAGTATGGTGTTATGCAATTATTGAAAGACTTTTTATTTCTGACTGGGTGAAAGTCCAGGCTTATAAATTGTTTGATTATAGAGGAATCAGATTCAGAAGGTTAGGAAGGGTACATAGATAATGAATGAAAATAATAAGAAAGATGATAGTACCGAAGAGCCGGTAAAGAGTAAGAAATCTGCAAAGCTAACAAAGAAGGAAAACTCTGACGATGTGACGTCAAACTCAGAAGGCAGTTGTAAATATATAAGTTCTGCGGGAACAACAGACATAGATTTCGATGTAAAAAGACTTGGTAAAGCGAAATTATTATCACCACTGTCAGATATAGAAAATCTTGAGTTAAAAAAATCATATTATATTCGGGATAATAAAGATAGAGTTCGTTTTGACAGTCTCGTTAATATTAAAGAAGAACCAAATGTGATCAGTTTTGAAAAAGCAGGTCCTAGAAGTAAAATTTATCATGATCCAAACAGAACTAAAGCAGGTATAATTACCTGTGGAGGATTATGTCCTGGATTAAACGATGTTATAAGATCAATTGTCAAAGAACTGGAGATTTGGTATAAAGTAAAGAAAGTCTGGGGATTCAGATTTGGTTATCAGGGTTTAGCACAGAACCCAGAATATCCTCCTGTTCTTCTTTCTCCTGACGAGGTTGAGGATATACATACCAGAGGGGGAACAATTTTAGGAAGTTCACGCGGTAACCCCCCAATAGATGAAATGATCCAGTCATTGGAAGATAAAGGTATTAATATTTTATTCTGTATTGGCGGCGATGGAACCTTGAAAGGAGCACATGCTTTAGCTGAAGAGATCGAGAAACGCGGTCTTGAAATTTCAATAATAGGGATTCCTAAAACAGTTGACAATGATATTCCATTTGTTGAAAAAAGTTTCGGTTTTCAGACAGCTGTAGAAGAGGCAAGCAAAGCATTGGATTGCGTTCATGTTGAAGCAACCTGTACTCCTCATGGCATAGGTATTGTAAAATTAATGGGACGTGATGCCGGATTTATTACAGCTTATGCGACAAGATCAAGTGGAAGTGTAGATTTTTGCCTCATTCCTGAAATGAATTTCAGCCTTGCTGAAAAAGGAGGGCTTTATGATGAAGTTAGAGAGGTTCTCGCTGAAAAGGGCCATGCAGTAATTGCTGTGGCCGAAGGGGCAGGGCAAAATATTATTGGTATTCAGGATTCTACAGATGATTCTGGGAATGTGAAATTTAATGACATTGGACGCTACATAAGAGATGATTTAGGCAGACATTTTGCTGATAAATGGGATATGAAAGTTAATATTAAATATATCAGCCCAAGCTATCAAATAAGGAGTGTGCCAGCAAATAGTCAGGACAGTATCTTCTGTGCAGATTTAGCCCGTTTTGCAGTTGATGCAGGAATGGCAGGTAAAACTGATATGATGGTAGGACATTGGAAAGGTGAATTTACTAATGTTCCATTATCTGCCACATTGAACATAAAACGCAGGATGAGGAAAGACCATAGAGGATGGTTGAGTGTTCTTGCAAGTACTGGCCAGCCTCCTGAATGGTGGTAGGATTTAGTGTTATAATATTATCTAGAGCAGGCGCATATGCGTCTGCTTTTTCTTATTTGGAGTTTTTATGAAAAATTCATCTTTGACTTTATACATTATCAGTTCGCTTATAGTTATTTTTGAAGGAGTGGGGCTATTTTTCCTTTTCAGGTCACTTTCATATCTTGCTTATGGTATATTATCAGGCGGGTTTTTAATTTTGATTGGAGCAGCGCTGTTTATTTTTGCTATGATTGTAAAATCCAGAAACAGCAGAGGTTCAAAAAATGCACTGCTTATATTTTCAGGAATGGTTATTTACCTCGGGGGAATGATTTCAGCTATTTTAGTAATGCTGGCTCAGATGATTAATTGTGGGGAAGGTGATGACAATAGAATACTAAAAGGAGGAGCATTGATTCCGCTTTTTGCCGGAATACTTCTTTTGATAAGTCTTATATTAATTCTTCTTCAGCCTTTACTGCACTTAATATCTTCTGTTGAAATGAGAAATATATTTTCTAATTTAGATGTTAAGTTTATTATGCCGTTTCTATTTTTTTCAATGGTATTATCTTATGCTGCGTTTATTAAAAAAGGAGAGAAGAAAATTGTTGCGCTTCTATTTTTATTTCTTTTGATAATAATAACAAAACAGTTTAAAGATACGTTTTTTATCAATTATTTGATATCTGCACTTTTTGCAGTTCATGGTTTTTCCAGAGAATTAATTAGTTCTATCCAGGTAATGGGTGCACTGTTTTTTATACAAAATTTTATACTTTTGATTTTTATCGGGACTTGCATTATCAGTAAAAGTAAAAATACATATAGTTTTCTGTTTTTAACTTCAGGTATTTTTGTAATATTAACGGCAGTTGTTCCTACAGTTATGCAGTTTGCTGTTTCTTTCTTAAATTTTGATTCAGATAAAACATTGGTAGGCGTTGCAGGTTATATAGGTAATATTCCGTTTATAATACTTTTTATTCTACTATGCATAAAATTATTTAAAAGAAAATCTTCAGAACTGTATGATTAATAATATTTTTCAGTCTTTAAGTAAGAAATTATATTTATTGATAATAAAAAATAACTACTGATGCTTAAAGTCTGTATATTGTTCAGCCAGAAGAACTTTAGATTTTTATTTTGATGTTTTTTTAATACTGCTGCATTTCGATTTCTCAGAACAGCATGAACATGCTGAACCTTTACCTTTTACAATTTTGTAAATTTTTCTAGCTATGATTCCCACAGCTAATAATATAATTAAAGCAAATAATATATATCCAAACATTTTAATATCCTATTAATTTACAGTTAGGTTTACCTAAGTTAAAATAAGCATATTTTAATAAAAAACAAGCTGATGAATGAAAAAATAATTTAAAGTGATCCATTACAAAATAATGAAGGATATTTATCAGAAAACTATTCAGGGTTTATATACTCTTTCTCCCAAATTGGATCAATCTGTTCTGCTAAATCTTTTCCGTGTTTTATCATCCCTTTTTTGTAATTATTATCTTCAAGAGCCTGTTTTGCAGGTTCATCGATTGGAGTAGGTTTATATTTATCAATTAACGGCCTCAAATCTTTATAATGGTCTTTGCACAAACAGGGTGTTATCCAGTTTCCTATTTCATCTTTTACTCTTTTTACTCCATATTTTTCCTGCCACTCTCTGATGGCTTTAAAATAAGGTGCCTGGAGTACATCGTTTAAATTTTTGCCTTCATTATAGATATCATGTATATTCACCGCTGAATAGGGGTTAAATGCACAGGGAGTAATATTGCCGTTCCAGTCAATATATAGAAAGCCGCCCTGCGAACCGGCGGAAATACAACCTTCTACGCAGGTTCCACTATTCCAAAAATCGACCATGAAGTATTTTTTATTTCTAATTAAACTTTGGATATTTCGCAGCAGATGTATCCGTTGTTCTGGTGTTACTAGCATTTCCAGTGTATGTGATCTGCCAATGGGCATATATTGAAATAACCAACCGTAAGTAGCCCCCATTTTCTCAAAATAGTAATCATATATATCAGGTTTGGAAAGCATTTCGGCATTGTTTCTTGTTGCAGTGACAGAAATACCGAATCCAACATGATATTTTTTTAAGAGTTTCATAGCATTTTCTATTTTAGCATAAACACCTTTTCCACGTCTTTCATCTGTTTCATCTTTATAGCCTTCAATTGAAATGGCAGGTGTAATATTACCTAGTTCATTCATTCGTTTAACTGCCTTTTCGTCAATTAAAGTTCCATTTGTATAGAACATAAAAAATTGATCAGAGTGTTTTTCAGCAAGGTCAAATAAGTTTTTACCTTGACTTCTCCATACAAGTGGTTCACCTCCTGTTATAACAGTAAAATAAGAGCCCCAGAGTTCTTTTTTCTCGCTGATTATCTTATCCATCATATCCCAGGATAATTTTTCTGAAGAAGCATCATCACTGTTAGCATAGCACCCTGTGCAGTTAAGATTACAGAATTTGCCTATACCTATAGTTAAAAATCCAGGAGGGTATTCTCCCATTTCTTTTTTATATTTTTCTACCTTTGGAAGTCTTTTTAAAAAGATATTTATGAACATATGGAGTCTTTTTCTTCTAACCTTAGTCAATGGTGTATCAAACATTGCCTTTTCCACGGTATGTAAGACTGCCAAAATTAATTCATATTTGTCGAGCTGTATCTTTTTGGGGAAATCAACTCTTTTTTCCATTGATATTTCAAATAGTTTGACAAGTATTTTGAAAAATGTTTTTCTAATACATGAAAACATTAAAATTTCTCTGAATATACAGGTAGGGATGTATGAGAATAAACGTATAAAAAAGTAGGTTACGCCTACAGGATCGGATCTGTCAACCTGTTTATAATCTACTGAACTTTTTACATTATCCATAATTACCTCCTTTTGTGCGTCCTTTCTTTTTTTTGTTCTTTATATAGAATTTATTTCTATAACTAATTGTTAATGAGAAGAATAGTTCACTATTTCAATATAATTATAAAGGGGAATAAAATATTTTGAAATATTTATTTTTAATTTTTTTCATATTGAGTATTAATTTGCTTAATTTTTTTTGCTTGATTATGTTAATTACGTGTTTAATTATCTAAAATTTATCAAATTATTACCTTATTCGATTACGATTTAATGATTTGTAATATATTATTACTGAATTAGTTTAATAGTTATGGGACGAGTTATTTTAATTTATGTGTTTTATTTAAAATTAAGGTGGGATGGTTATGTCTAAAAAATATTTAGGTCCGAGAATAGCACTGATTTTTACATGTTTTACTTTGAGTTTATTTACTTGTGTGTTATCAGCATTTATAATGCAGGCTGTGGCATATTTTCATGTATCAGCGACATCTGCAGGGGGGTTAGAGACTTATCAAAATGCAACAGTAGCTATTTTATCATTTATTAGTTTTTCCTTTTTATTAAAAGTTGGATATAGAAGATCTCTTATGATTGTTCTTCTTGTAATGATATTTATCGGTATTGTTACGCCGATTGTTAATGAATTCTGGATGATGAAATTATTTCTTGTCTTTGTCGGTTTAGCCTTAGTTTCTATCAAAGTCGCTGTGTATTCAACTGTTACTCTTATTACTGAAAATAAGAAACAACACGCTATTTTTATTACAGTTATTGAAGCTACGTGTATGATCTCTTCTATGTTGGGTATGTGGATCCTTTCAGAGTTTATAAAATTCAACTTAGAACATTGGATGTATGCTCTATGGTTTTTCTCAGTGTTAGCTATAATTAATTTTATTGTATGGTGCTTTGTTAAGTTGGATGAATCTGTATTAATGAAAGAAAAAGCTGAGAGTGTATCTCAGCAGATAAAGGAAATATGGACTCTGCTAAAATATAAAGTAGTGTGGTACGCAATTATTCTTTTCTTTTTAGCCAGTCTTGTAGAAACCTGCTTTGCTGTCTGGTTGCCTGGCTTTTATCAGGAGTCGATGGCTGTCAAAGCATCTTTGATCCTGCAGATAGGGAGTATGTTTGTATTTGCACTTGCTGCCGGTAGAATATTTGTTGCATTTTTACTTAAATATTTATCATGGAACAAAGTTCTTTTTATATTTTATTTAGTGGGGTGTATTCTACTTATAACAATTCTTATAACAATTCATAAGCCTGAGCATGCAGTTACAGGGATATGGAGTATTCCATTTATCGCACTTCTGCTTCCTTTGATGGGATTCTTTTTAGCACCTAGTACTCCTCTGATAAACTCATCCATTTTAACAAGCACACCAGAACCTAAACATGCTCTAATGATGACTATTATGACTATTACTTTTGCTATTTCAGGGAGTTTGGCTGCTAGACTTTTAGGATTTTTATTCGATGAATTTGGGGGTGTAACAGGTCTGAAAATTGCTACAGTAGTACCATTAGTGATTATGGTATTAATGGTTATCCCTTATGCAAGAGCACTAAGGAAATCCAATATACAGTAAATGTAGAGTATTAGATCCTACTTACGGTGGAGTTTATTCCTCCGCCGTAAATATGTAACCTTATAATTATTTCCTTTGAAAACCTTCATGAATTAGATTAAAATCTTCAAGAAATATATCAGCTTGTTTATTTAGTTCTTCTGCATTAAATTTTATATAATTAAGTAAAAGAAATTTAAGTTTATGTATCCCCTGATCCGTATCTAACTGAGGTTCTAATTTATTAATAATATATGGATCATGAAATCCGTAAAGGCTGGATCTGACAAGATTTATTCTTAATTTATTTTCTGTGCAATCACATGCAAAAGCACCATCTTGGATTATTGCTATACCCGATTTGTTTTGAGGAATCCATAGCCAGTGATGCATTGGCATTTCTTTTCCATCTGTATTTCTTTTTACTGCTCCGCCTGCACTCTGCATCATGCAATATTTATCAGCTAAAATATTCTCTAAATTTAGCTCCATTTTTAAAATTGACCTATGCTCAGACCAGTTTATATTTATTTCAAAATATATACCCGGGATATTATAGTATTTTGAGTAAATGATGTTTAAATAGGAATTATTAAAAGTGTATTTTTCGTATAATTTTTCAGAAACAGGACCTTGGGATGTATAGGATGAATTCCTAGTAAATCTATCTTTCAAATTTTCATATTTATGAATACCGTGACTCCACGTATCTGAATTATCTTCCAGTACTGTAAATGAAATCCTATCCGCAATGCTTATGCTGCTTTCAGTATCCTGAACAAGGTAATTCAACTGCTTATCATCATAATCGGTTTTTTGTTTGATGTCAAAAGAGTATGATTTGAAACCATTGGCCGGGATTGTATCTATGAATTCCCATTTTTTTGTGAATACAGTTCTGACATCAGGTAGAATTTCCTGCTTAGTTATTTTATTTAAGTTATCATCAAATATTTCTGTTCTGTCATAAGAAATATTGGCAAAATCAATCTGGATAGGTTTTCTAACTTCGTATGGTAGAGAGTTAAAAATTCTTAATTCTCCTGTAGGACATTTAACTGGTGTTCTACGTGATCTTATTTTAAATTCATCATATAGTATGTCATTACATTCTGAAATAACCCCGCATAACTGGTTTTCAGCATCCTTTTCTGCAGATGTAGAACATGAACCTGGAAGAATATCATGAAATTGATTAAATAAAACTTTTTCCCATTGTTTGTTTAACTCACTATTTACTTTGTTGATGTTTAGTACTCTTTCGCATTTTGTAAGTAAATGTTCAGATGTTCTTATTTTTTGTTTCAGATTTCTAAGTACTGAATAACATCCGACAGCATGCATATGCAAATCCCCACTATACACAGGAATATTGTCAGTATTTTGTTCTGCATCTTCAAAGAATTTTTCACATGTAGAATACATTATATTAGTACCAGGATTACCGGCTATTACTTTATTATAATGTTTAATTTCTTTGATGGTTGGTCCTCCACCGTGATTTCCTATGCCTAAGAAAAATCCACTTACAGGAACATTTATATATTCTTCATCATTAATAAGATCAATATAGGATCGCTGTGTATAATGGTTTTTTAATCTATAGGCTAATATTTTATGACCTTCGTATTCCCAGTAGAATAGATTCGATGGCAGATCGGTTTTTTCATTTGTATCAGGTCGGCAAAAAATAAAATATTTAAATCCCGTTTCTGAAAGAATTTTAGGTAGAGTAGCAGGATGTCCGAATGTATCAGGTACTGATGCTACTTTCGTATCAGAATTAAAGTTTTCAAGCATGAACTGTTTTGATAATTCAGCATGCTTTCTAAGACTTATATCTAAAGGGAAATTAGTGTCTGGTTCTATCAGCCAGCCTCCGGAGATTTCCCATCTTTCATCTGAAACAAATTTTTTTATTCTTTCAAATAATATTGTGTCAAATTTCTTTATCCATTTATAGAACATAATGGAACTGCCTGAAAAAGTTAGATCAGAGAATTCATCCAATCTGTCACATGCTGACCGGAAAGTGTTTAGAACTTCGTCAATTCCTTCATATTTGTTCCATAGCCAGACGGGATCGATATGCGAATTAGGGATAATATGTATTTTCATAATATATAGCTCCGGATAATAATATATTATTGATAATATGCAAAGCAGGACTATAGCTCACAACATTTACTATAACAACTCATAAACATTAGTAACCCGGTTATTAATGAAAATCTGTTATTTTTGTTTTTAACCGGGAATTATTCAGAAAGCATTAATTAGATACTTCGGTCATAATAAATTTACTGAATCAAAATTTTCTAAAGAAATATTTACCATTTCTACATTATATAGTTTGGATTGTAAAGTATAGACACAAAATATTAATAGCTGATGGGACGCATTTTATTGTAAAATACATAAACTTTTTTAAATGTTTGAATGTAAAATTATTAGACATATATTCAAATACTTTCAGTCAAATTCTGTTCAGGCAACAGCAACATGTGTCTCCGTCTTGTTTGGGTGGCTTAATGCAATGCTGTGTTCTATGGGCGGAGTAGTTGTTTATTATTGCTGTTCGATTTGAAACTTAATAGTTCGTTTTTGAACAAGAAAAGGGAAATAACTTTGCTCTTAACCTATGAAAAACTATGTTGAAATGTCATTAGAGCAATATTCCATACCTATATTTCAGGTTAATTAAAAATTTAACGTTTGTTTGTGAAAAAATCAAAAAAATCTCTTTTTATTTCGTTAAATGGCATGTTTCATGCTCCACTGTTTAAATGTTAGGTTATTAACGTATCATGTGAGGAGAAGGAGATGAATTTTCTAACCGTAAACATTAGACAATTCTTGTTGGGAGTATTAATTATTTTGTGCAGTGTAGCAGTTGTTAATGCTGGAGAGCCTGTTACCTTCAGAGTAGTTAATGCATGGAATGACGGCTATCAGGCTTCTGTAGTAATATCTAATAACACAAATGTATCTATTGAAGGGTGGACTGTAGAATTTGATTATCCATATTCAATAAATGATATATGGAATGCGGAAATCAGTGAACATTCAAATAATCATTATGTTATCAATAATGTATCACATAATGGTATGTTGAATTCTGGACAATCTACTGAGTTTGGATTTGTCGCCAGTTCAGTAAATGGATCTGAATTACCGCAAAATATAGTATTTTACGATAAATCCATAAATAATTTAGAAGAAGAAAATACTGAAGAGGATACTGATGAAACAACTGAAGAAATAAATCAGAATATTGTTTTTAATTTAATAGACAGCTGGAAGAATGGATATATCGGTGAATTTACTCTTACTAACATTTCAGATAAACCTACTGTGAACTGGAAAGTTGAGTTTGATTTACAGGATAAAATTACCAATATATGGAATACAGAAATAGTATCAGACAGTGAAAATAATTATATTGTAAAAAATGAAGAATGGAACCCGGTAATTAATTCAAATAGTACAATTACATTCGGATTTCAAGCAGAGGGAAGTTATAAGGGGGATCCCTATGATGTTAAAGTTCATTTAAAATATGATATTCAGGATAATGACGATAAAGATCCTGTGCTGCCTGATAACAAACCACCTGTAGCAAATAACGATGAAGCAACTACAAATATTAATTTACCTGTTGTGATTTCTGTACTTGCCAATGATTTTGATCTGGATAGTGAACTATTAGTAATCACTGATGCTTCTTCTCCAAATAATGGCTCTATTATCATTTCTGTTCACGATATAAAATATCAACCTGATAGGGACTTTACTGGATATGACCAGTTTACTTATACAATATCAGATGGTAATGGCGGTACCGGCAGTGCTCAGGTAAATGTAAGAGTAAATAATACTGTAAACACTGAAAATAACTATGCTACTGCGTTACAGAAAGCAATTTACTTCTATGACTGTCAAAGAGCAGGTTATCTGCCAAAATATGATGGGGATCTGGCTTCCGAATTCCATAATGGTTTTTTAAGTAACCGTGTTGAATGGAGAGGGGATTCATACATAGAAGACGGTAAATACGGACACAATGGAGAGATTCTTAATCTTGATCTTAATGGTGGTTGGTTTGATGCTGGTGATCATGTTAAATTTGGTTTGCCAATGGCTTTTTCTGCAAGTGTATTTGGGTGGAGTATATATGAGTTTAAAGATGCTTATGAAAAATCTAATCAGCTAAAATATGCACTGGATAATTTAAGATGGATTTCAGATTACTTTTTAAAAGCTCATACTGGGAAAAATGAGTTATTTGCTCAGGTTGGAAACGGGGTAATAGATCACACTATATGGGCTCCGCCTGAAGTTCAATGGTTGAAATATAAAGAGTTGCATGGAAGTAAATATAGGCCTGCAGTCAAATTGACTATGAATAATCCGGGGGCAGATCTTGTCGCGCAAACATCAGCTGCACTATGTATTTCATCACTGGTCTTTAGAGAAAATGGTGAAAATGAATATGCTGATGAGCTTATTAGACATGCTAAGGAACTGTTTGAGTTTGCATATCAGACCAAAGATGTTAATAATGGAAGATATACACCAAGTTTAGATTTTGGAGATTATGCATATGCAGTAAATTTTTACAATGCAGGTCAATCTGGGGCTTCAGATGAAATACCATGGGCAGCCGGCTGGCTGTATCTTGCGACAAAAGATCAGGTATATTTGAATATTGCAGAGACTAATTATACTGCTATTGCTGATAATACAGGACATTTTGCATGGTATCCATCATGGGATGATATTAGAAACGGCGTATATTTCATTATGGAGAAAATAGCACTTACTCCAGAATATCAATTACATTCTCAGGTTGATCCAGCCAAAAGAGCAAATGGGTATAACAACTACGAAAGTCATAGCATTAACTATGTCAACCACCTGCTTAACAATGCTAAATATACACCGGGAGGTATGATTTATCTTGATGGTTTTGCTTCAGCCCGTGCAGCAGGTATGGCGGCATACAGTGCTTTGGTACATAGAAATTATCTTAAAACTGCCAATAAATCTGCAGAAAATCAAAATATACTTCGGAATTTTGCAAAGGCTCAAATTGATTATATATTAGGCTATAATTCTCATTCAATAAGTTATATGGTCGGTTACGGTAGTAAATGGCAATTGAATGCTCATCATAGGTCATCTCATGGCAGTACAACCAATGATATTAATGCTCCTGAACTACCTAAACATATATTATATGGAGGATTAGCCGGGGGACCTGACCAATATGATAATTATTCATCAGATCGTGCAGATTTTCCAATGACTGAAGTTGCTACTGATATGAATGCTGGTTTAACAGGAGCTCTTGCAGGACTAGCTGATATATATGGCGGAGTATCTCTTGAAAATTTTCCTTTACCTGAAATCAGAGATGATGAAGTTTTTTGTACAGCTAAAATCAACAGTACTCAGGAAGGTTCTAAAGTTTCTATCAGGATTTTTAATAATACAGCATATCCACCCAGAGGGTTGAGTGATATTAAGTTTAGATATTTTGTCGTAATCAGTGATGAGCTTAGTAGAGGCTTAAACATTGAACAGATAGAAGTCGAAACTTATTACAATTCCAGACAAACCGGTAATGTTAATAAAAGCTTAAATAAATGGAATAATAGTATTTATTATGTTGAAGGTTCATTTACAGGGGCTGCACTCCTGCCTGTCAGTGATTCAGATGGAAAGGCGGAAATGGAAATATACATCAGAGGTCCATGGAACGGAACCCTGTGGGACGGATCAACCGATTATTCAGCTGTAGGTTTAAAGGAAAGTGTTTATTTAAAAACAAAAAATATAGCAGTATATAACGGTGAAAGCCTTATCTGGGGAAATGAACCTTAAGTAATATCTGAAGCATTTTTATAATAAATATTATATTAGGTATTCAAATCAACATTTGAAATTATTTCATTTGATTTGTGTAATATAGCTATAGTGGAAAATAAATACTAACAGACAGCGGTAATATATCGCTGTCTGCTTCTTGTGATTGAGCAGAGCGATATACCTCTAATATCATGCCTGGACATAAGAAATATGGTACCAGTTTTGATGATAAAATAATCTAGTAATATTCAAGAAACTTAATTACAAATGAGATAACATGTAATCTGAAATAAAACTTATTTTTTCTATTGCGAATAATTATCTATTTATTCACTCGGTCATTAATGAAAAGTTCTGTTATACTTGCTCTCAGCCAAATGTTTTTTGAATCATTATTCAAGTGTTTAGGCCATAGCAAATTAACTGATGCCAATTTTGTCTTGAAAGGTAACTTATTAAACTTAAGATTTAGTGTTCTGCAAAATATATTTGCTAATCTTGCAGGCATTGTCATAATATAGGGAAATTTTTCCATAACAATTATAGCACTAGATATATGGTTTACAGAGAGAACAAAATCTCTTGGATCGGGATCACCCAGTGCATTTGTGACGAAATCAATATCTTTATCAATATTTACTTTTATGTGTTTTTCAAGCAGATAGTCATCAAGTTTAGCTTTGCAGTTGACAATAGGATGGTTTTTGTTAGCTACAATTACAAAACTTTCTTCAAATAGCTTTGTAGAAAAGAAATTATCAAATTGATAATTACCCAAAATCAAATCAAAATCATCCAGAGAAATATCTATTAGTTTATGATATGGAATTGTTTTTAATGTTAAATGAATGTCATATTTTTTAATTTTCTGCAGTAAGTCAGGTATTATTGTATGTTCTGCATAGTCAGTTGCTGCTATATTGAAATGATGTTTTCCTTTTTGTGGATTGAATTTATTATCAGTCTTAAGTAGATTCTCTGTGGATAATAGTATCTCTTTTAATGGTGATGTAAGTTCTTGAGCTTTTGGTGTCAGTACCATGTTCCTACCGCGCTTAACTAATAATTCATCTTTAAAAATTTCTCTTAAATGACTTAAATTAGTACTGACTGCCGGTTGAGTGAGGTGAAGATTTTTTGCCGATTTGGTAATATTTTTTGTTTTAAGTAAATCATTCAGCGTAACTAGTAAATTTAGATTTATATTTTTTAAATTCATATATTCAGTTATCTTGTTTTGTTTATAATGTATAAATATATTTTATATATAT
>PVBE012747090.1_pt1 | contig 13730 bp, 12 predicted proteins | sample 1631181 | NCBI WGS metagenome assembly PVBE01 (sample SAMN08397723, study PRJNA350692) | Marine metagenome, whole genome shotgun sequencing project. | isolation source: water | place: Pacific Ocean | collected 2012-04 | reverse complement strand
GTCTCCTCGAACTCATCAAGCGGTCCGGGATCCCGTTCGTAACCACGATCATGGGCAAATCCGTGGTCGCCGAATCCACGCCCGGTTTTGTCGGCGTTTATGCCGGCAGCTTGTCCGATGCGGAGGTACGCGACGCCGTCGAAGGCAGCGATTGCGTACTGAACCTCGGTGCGATGCTGACCGATCTCAATACCGGTATCTTTACCGCGGTTCTGGAACCGTCGCGCATCATTGCAGCGACGGCCGAGATCCTGACCATACGCCGGCACCAATACCCGGGCATCGACCTCGTCCGCTTTCTCGACGCATTATGCGCCGTGCCGCTCAAAAGGCGTATGGCCCTCCCGGAAAGCCGCCATGCCACTATCGCCCAATTCGATTCCCTACCGGAGGGACCGATCACGGTGTCGCGCCTGTTCGAGTGTCTGGATGCGGAGCTGACCGAAAACGTCGCCGTGATCGCCGACCCGGGTGACGCATTGTTCGGCGCGATCGATCTGACCATCCACTCACGCAGCGAATTCATCGGCTGCGCCTACTACGCTTCGCTGGGGTTCGCGGTCCCCGCCAGCATCGGCTTACAATTAGCCAAACCCGGGTGGCGGCCCCTCGTTCTGGTCGGGGACGGTGCGTTTCAAATGACCGGTCTGGAGCTGACGACCGCAGCGAGGTACGGTTTGACGCCGATAGTGGTGGTGCTGGACAACAAGGGTTACGGCACCGAACGCCCGATGCTGGATGGACCGTTCAACGACGTGCACCCGTGGGCGGTGACCGAGATCACGAATTTGATCGGTGCGGGGCGCGGGTACTCGGTGGACACGGAATCCGAGTTCGTCGCCGCAATCCGCGCCGCGCTGGGTGATGCTCAGCAGTTGGCGATCATCCACGTACATCTGGCGGCGGACGATATCTCTCCCGCACTCGAGCGGTTGACCAGTACGCTGGGTAAACGCGTCTGACCGGCCGGGCTGTCCTGGTTCCCAAGTCTTGGACCTCCGTAGGCGCGATATCGGCGTCGCGATACAATTCGATTACAGAGTTCGGAAATTAGAAGGAAAGATCTCATGCGAAAGTACCTCCAAATCAACTTAGACCAGCAAGTTGTGCAGGAAGAGGAGTTCTCCGGTGAACAGGTTGCGCGCGCGGGCCGCTACTTTATCGCCAAGACCTTGACGGAGATGGCGGTCGCAACAGCGGACCCCTTGGGGCCCGACAATCCACTGATTTTTTCGGCCGGGCCATTCGCCGGGAGCAACTGGTCGAACGCCAATAGGACCAGCGTCGGCTGTAAGAGCCCATTGACCGGCGGTATCAAGGAAGCCAATTCTGGCGGTACTTTCGGCCTTGCGCTCGGCCAGCTCCACCTGGCCGGTTTCACCCTCGAAGGAGTCTCGGAGAATTGGGTTGTACTACACCTGCGTAAGGACGGTACTTTCGGTTTCGATGACGCCGCCGACTATGTCGGTAAGGGAAACTTCGAGTGCGCCGAAATGCTCCACGAAAAGTATGGCGCGAAAGTTTCACTGGCAATTTGCGGGCCCGTCGGCGAACGTCTCGGTTTGCTAGCCGGCATTGCCATGAGCGACGCCGAGCGTCGACCCGTCCGGTTCGCGGCTCGTGGCGGCGTCGGTGCGGTCATGGGCAGCAAGAAGGTGAAGGCCGTGGTTGCGGATCTCCACAAGCTGCCGACGTTCCACGACCGCAAGAAGGTGATCCGCGGGGTGAAGACCTACGCCGGCTGGATGAAAGAAGACGCGGCGGTCGGGGTGTTAAGGGATTACGGCACCGCGATGATGGCCGATTACACGAATCACGTCGGCGGTCTTCCCGTGAACAATTTCAGTAGCGGCCAGCAGGTGGCCGCCGATGCCGGCCCCCTAAAAATGGGCGGCGATTTTATCCGCGAACGCAATATCGAGCGCGGCGGAGACCCGTCGCACGCGTGCATGCCCGGATGTCTTATCGAGTGCAGCAACGTTTATATGGACGAATCGGGTAGCGAGATCGCCTCTCCGGTGGAATACGAGACGCTCGGCTTGATGGGTACCAACTGTGGGATAACCGATCCGGACGATCTGGCACGCTTGAATTACATCGCCAACGATCTCGGGATCGATACGATCGAAACCGGTACGATGATGGGTGTGCTGCTCGACGCCGGCCTGGCCGAATTCGGAGACGTCTCGTTTCTCACGTCGGTCCTGGAAGAGATCCGCGCCGGCAGCGAGCGGGGTCTGTTGTGGGCACAGGGCACCGCTCGCGTCGGCGACCATTACCAAGTAAAGCGAGTCCCGGTGGTTAAGCGACAAGGGATCAGCGCCTATGACCCGCGGGTCATCGAGGTGACGGGGATCTCGATGATGATGACGGCTCAGGGTGCCGATCATACGACCGGTAACGCGCCGAAATACGAATGCAGTGGCAAAGGGGTCGACGAACTGGTGGACATCAGTATGGAGATGCAGACCTTATGTGCGGCGGCAGATTCACTGGGTTTGTGCGTATTCGGACGTTCAGTTACCAACGAACACATCGATTTCATCGTCGGGTCGATAAACGACGCCCTCGGGACCGATTTCGATGGGTCATTTTTTAGCACGCTCGGCCGCAAGACCCTGGAATACGAGGCGGCGTTCAACGCGGCCGCCGGCTTCACCGTGGTAGACGACGAACTACCTGCCTTCTTCTACGAGGAGCCGTTGTATCCGAGTGACCAGGTGGCGCGCTTCCGCGCACCGGAGGTCAACGAGTCGGTGGCCCGATGGTGGTCGGAGCGCAACGCTTAAGGCAGAATCAATTGAAGATCCCGGATTTACCCGGCGCGATGATCCCGTCGGGGTCGAGCGCCTGTTTCAGACGCTGGTTGATGTTCTGCTGCGCGGAGCCATAAGCTTGCGCGACCTTACCCATGAACGCGGTGTTCGTGCGGTAGGTGCCATATCCTTCCTTGGCGAACACATCGAGTAATTTGTCGTAGCAGGCATACGCATTTTTCATTTGCTCGGGATCGGACCGGTCATACAGCAAGTCGATGATATGGTGCATGTCCCGCCAACCGACGATGAACTCGCCGACATAATCCAACCCGAACTCGGCGAGAATGCCCTTGGCCATAGCCATCTGCTTGTGGGTCTCGCTGCCGCGCGATTGCGACACCGGCGAGAACCAGATCGATCCGCCCCCGCCACGCCAGTTGTATAATCCGAATTCCTGCAAATTCATGTCGCCCCGCATGAGATCGCGGCGGTAGCTGAAAATCGGGCTGTCGCCGACCTGTTCTTCGGTCAGGACCTCTCCCCCGGCTGCTGTGAAAGCACCGTGAACAATTTTCCAATTGACATCGATCTGCTCAGGCGTACCGTAAAGCGCCGCGTACAAATTCCATTGACCGAGCTCGTGTTGTTTCATGATTTTACGGACCGCCGCGTCCGAGATCGCACCGGGTCCTTCGTAATAATCACTGCGTTTCAGGAAAGCGCCTGCTTCCCATAAGGCGCCGGCGATCACAACTGCATTCGGAATGACCATGGCTATCCGCAAAGGCCTCAGTGTTTCGACAATTTTGTTAATGTCGCCTTCTTCGTTGAAACGAACGACGAACGGTTTGAACGCCGGGGGTTGCGGCAACAGCCACATCCCCAGTTTCGTCACGATCCCGAAATTGGATTGGGTGAAGAGTCCATCCAGATAAGGACCGTATCCCCACTTGAAAACCTGCCAGGTATTTGAATTCGGAATCGAGCCCATACCAGTTCGCAGCAACTCACCGTTCGCCAATACGACTTCCATGCCGCACTGGAAGAGAAAGTGATCGCCATAAGGGGTGTATCCAACCCCCCTGTCCAAGGCATTACCGAGTATTCCGGCGAGCGCCGATGAGCCAGGCGGATCGAGCCACAGCGGGATCTCATTTTCTTTGAGATAGTCGTGCATTTGTCGATAGGTAACCCCGGGTTCCACCAGCGCGGTACAGAGATCCGCATCGACTTCGATGATTCGGTTCATGCGTTTCAGATCCAGCACAACTTGACCACGCGTCGCCGGCGCCGCCGATCCGTAGCCGAGATTACGACCGGTTGAAATCGGCCATACGGGGACCTTGTAACGAGTGCATACGGCGAGGATCGCCTGGATTTGTTCGACGCTGGCCGGGGTGATAGCCGCCGACGGCGTATGTTCGGACTCATCCACCGGCATCATGATTTTCGTGTACGGGGCCAATTGTTCGGCTTCGACCAGAACGTTCCCTTTGCCGAGGATCGTACGGAATTCCTCGATCGCCTTATCGAACTGCGTTTCACTGACACCTTTGGGTAAGGCGATATAGCGGCTATCCATCATCGTGCTCCCGAATAATTTTGAGAACGGTTCCGTGCGTTAGGTTGCCCCTATCAAGCATCGATAACGAAAGAAACCACGCTTCCACTGTTGCCGTATTCGTGTTTGCCCCGAGCGCGTTGAAATCTTCCTGCCGGTGCGGGTTGCCAGCGCCCCCTACAAATCGTCGCCAGCATCTCTCCCGCCACAGCAGCCCAATGGCCGGAGTTCGTTATCACCAACGGATCGGCACTTTCCGGAGTTCGCATCGACCCCAGGCTCGTTTCGGAGATCGAGTAGCCTTGATCCCCCACCCTCAGCGCGCCCGCTAGCACCGAACTGACCCCCCGACATTGGGGAACCGTCACCAGACGATGGCTGGAATGATCGGTCCGACCGCCGCCCCAGCTGTGTTGTCCGATGAACAGGGATCTGGCACCGAGGGTGCGGGCGGTCGCCTCGAATAGCGCATACGGTGCGTCTTCCATCAATCCGACTAGCCTCCTTCCTTTCAGGCCGACAAGGAGCCGGCCAAGGAAGACCGGGTCGGTCTGTTCCAGCGGATCCAGTAGTCGCGTCGAGACCCGACAACGACCATTTCTATCGGTCGCCGCCGCCATCCCGTGACGAAAGACATCGTCTAAAGATGTTCTTGTGCGCAGGAAAACAATCGGCGCGGACGAAACACCTCCGGACGACCCCCGGTCGCGCTCGGCGGCCAAACCCAACGGCACAGCGCCCGCTATCAGGCTGCTACCGGTAACAACGTTCTTTAGGAAAGTTCTTCTCGCTATGGTCACGGTTGCTCTCCGCTACGGGCTGTTGACGGGTGCCGTGCTCACGTAGCTCGATAGCTTGGCCAAAGCTTCGTCATCGATCTCGGACTGGCGAAACGTAGGCATCGCCCGAAAACCGTTTCGAACGATCGCGGCGACATACTCCGGTGGTAGTTCGCGACCTTTTATTACCGGACCAATGCCCGTTTCATGGCAGAAGCCGCAGATTTTCGAGTAGACATGGGCCCCGTCACGCCATTGGCCTGCCGCATCGGCGTAAAGAACAGGGGAAATGGAAAATAGCGATGCCGCCAGACAAGCGGGCAGCCACTTTGAGAAAACAGATCGGAATCGCTTCATTGGTTTTCCTCACAGTTTGTTCAGTCGCCCTGCCGCGCTCGGTGCCGCCGCCTGCTCGCCGAGCATCTTGGGTCTGCCCGCCGGCGAATAGGGCCGCTTGGAACTGCCGCCCTTTTGTCTGCCCGTTCGCCCAAATAGGTGTTCCGAAAAATGCTTCACTTTTGCACTTGCACTAGTAGTCGTCACCCCGGACTTGATCCGGGGTCCAGTCAAACAATGTCCGCCTGCGGCGGGCTTCTTCTACTGGATACCGGGTCCGTCACCCCGGACTCGATCCGGGGCCGGTATGACGGTGACCGCGTATTCTCGTCGGTCACCGATCCGAGACTGACCAATATTTCGGAACACTCATTTAGAGCGATCGTCTGGGCGCAGTATCCATGCGGTTGGAAGGGACTCGATTGATCCGGATCAATTTCACAATTCCGGCGTCGTCTCCCGATCCATTGGGCTCCACCGCCGTTGCCGAACCTCACCGGCCGCTTTCTCCTCGACCGGGCGGCGATCCCGCCGCCCGAATCTTGCGCACACCGATCGTGATCACCGGGATCGTAAAGACGGCGAAAAACCCCCAAGCGAGTGTCCCGTATCCGCGGGCGACGAGTGCGACGATACCGAGCTTCGACAGAAACAGACTGGCCACCAGAACGGCGCCGGCTATCAACGCGTGGACAGACGGCGGCAGGCGGCTTCCATGGGCGTCTTCGAACCACCCGTCCAGCCGTTCGTTCAGTCCCTGCAGGACACCGACACCCGTTTGCACGATCGTTGCGAAAAGTACAATTACATAAACGGGTACCGCCAGCGCGACGCCGATCCGCTCCAGCATCCAGTAGGTCGGGATCGCCTGATCGACGACTTCGGGGTAGCCAGCGATAAAGGTAAGATGGAAAATCAGGGCGGGAAAGATGCCGAGAAACCCGGCCAATAAGCCCGCGCCGATCGCCGTGGCCCGATCCGGGACGTCGCTGGCGCAATAAACGATCACGGGGATGAGGGCGCTGTTGTAGACGGCGAATTTCATTCCGCTCAGCCACCACCCCGGCTCCACCGACGATAGCGTGATCCGGGCAACTATCTCCCCGCCGGCGTCGGCAAAAACCAGCGCGCAATAGGCGAGCAGTACGGTCGACAAGACGATCGCGCCAACGGTCAACGTTTGTTTGACGATTTCGCGGCCAAAGAAGTTGAGTGCGACGACGAGGGCGAATAAGAGGCCCACACCTACCGTCGTCGGAATGTAAAAAGCGTCGTGTAGTACCCGCCCGGCCGCAGCCCCCGTAACGGCGAGGATAATGATCAACAGCGCACCGAACATGAGTTCATAAGCTACCCAGCCGCGCCCGAGCAGTTCGCGCAGAAAGTGGCGGTAGTCCCATACGGCGAAGGTGCGCGCAAATTCAAAACTTACCGCGAGAATCAGGCTGAAACCGACCGCGATCACGCAGATGACGAGTAAGCCCCCGAGCGCACCATAGGACGAGATGAATTCGACGACTTCGCGGCCCGTCCCATAGGCTCCGCCGACGATCACTGATTGAAAGACCGCCGCGGGCACGATAAATGAACGAACCTTGTCAATCACGCGAGCTGTACGAGTATTTCAAGTCTGGCCCCTGCTAACACCTGGTCAAACGGCGGCGCCTCGGCCGGGCATATACCCGAGCAGGCAGACTCCGTCGAGATTGACAGGCGACACTAACATAACGGTCGCCTGCTATCAGATCACGTATCTGGCCGCCTCTATCGTTCATCGTTTTTATGGCGAATGCTTTGATGCGGCCGGTCGATCCCAAACACCACGTGCACAAATTGGCGAAATTGCTTAGCGGATCGGCGCCCTCGGAACACGCACTCGCCGGGTCGTTTGCACGGACCGCAGGATGCGGTTCATGGATTGGGTCGACCGCATTTTACGCGGGGGTGAGGGCGGGCTCCGTGCGTCCGGGATCTCAGTGCCCCAGCCGGCCTTGTCGATTTCCACCCTGCCATATGTATTGGAGACTTCGATCGCGTTAGCGGCACTCGTGTCCTGTTGCGCGAGGAGGATGATCGTCGCGCTGTCGCCCTCTACCTCGGCGGCGAAATGCGTGCCGCGTATTCCTATCGTCGCTACTTTTGTCGTGAACTTCACGCTTAACGGTCTGCGTTTCGCCAGCAGCCCCGTGAATGCTCGGACGACACCCTGGAGAATGGATGTCGAGAAACCTTCGCCGTCCGAGGAGAGGTCCTTCTTGCTGTACTTATACGAGTCGACTCTGATGATCGTGCTCTCGCCGAGAGTCAGCTTCGTCCCGTCTGTGAACGTCAATTCCATCGCGGTCTTCTTGCCGGTGATGATGCGTTCTCGTTCAAATAGTCGGTCGTTGACTTGCACTTTACGCGTCGCTCCATCACCGGCTGTTGCGAAAGCGGTCCCGTTCAACTCCGACACATGAGCCGCGGCTATTTCCGCCCGGGCCGGTGCGCTGAGGACCAGGCACGAATAGACCGCGACGGCGACCATTTGTCCGGGACTAAAAGCCCTGCTGAGTTTCATACTGTAGCTCCTGATCGAATCGCTGCGATAATGGCGGCATCACGGGGCAATATTTAGGTAAGATTCCTTGCTCCGGCCGACCCTATGATATTGCGAGCACCGTTGCTGTTGAGATTTACCCTTAGTGTGATGATCGTGATGATGAGCGGCTGTTTTTCCCCGGCGGCGCGTTTCCATCATCATGCCCAAAAGCAAGGGCTTGAACGCCGGCTGGACGGTCCGGTGGTCATTTATCGACGCGGCGAGCTCGTCGACGGCCAGCCTATTCACATCTATTTGGATGGGGACGGCACGCCGGCGCTGCGCCATGGTCGTGTCGCGACGGATCCGACTTCCCGTGACCGGCTTGTGCTCGGGCTCATCGGCGCCGATCCATCGACCAGCGTCCTCGTCGGACGCCCCTGCTACTACGGTAATGACGCACCCGACTGCGATCCGGAGTTGTGGACGACGGCCCGTTATTCGAGGGAAGTCGTCGACCGCATAGCGGCAGCCATCAACGCTATCATCGGGTGCTGCCCCAATTCGACCATCGTGGTCATCGGTTACAGCGGCGGCGGTACCCTGGCAATGCTTGCGGCGCCGGCTATCGAACGCGTGAACGCGCTCGTGACGATTGCCGCGAATCTCGATATCGAAGCTTGGGTAGAACACCATGGTTACGCACCGCTCAGCGGTTCACTGAATCCTGCTCGCGAGCCGCCGCTGCGGCCGACGATAAAACAGTTTCACTTTTTCGGCGCGGACGACGACAACGTGCCCGCCGCACTGGCGCGACCGGTAATCTCGCGGCAGGACAACGCGAATATCGAAGTCGTCGCCGGTTTCGGGCACAAGTGCTGCTGGCCCGAGATCTGGGCCGGCAATATTGCGCGGATCAACCGTTTGGCTAGAAGCTCAGCCGCACGCCCACTTCGAACGCGTGGACGTCGAGATCCTCATATCCGAACAGACCCTGATAGCGGACAAAGCCGGTTGTAGTATCCGTGAGAACCGCCGTCAAGCCCGCGCCGAAGTTGAAGTAGTTCCTATCAGGCGGATCCGTCAGCAGTGTGAACGTCGTACCCGAGATGTCGTTAACGAATCGCCCCGTGACCGGTTCGTTGTTGTTCTTGAATTCGTGGACATATTCGACCGATACCTGGGGGAAATACCGCTCGCCCCACTGCCCGGTCGCACTTCCGCCGAGCGTCATCATCAAGGATTCAAAGTCCTAGTCGTCGATTTGCAACGCGAGGCCGGAGCCTGGATCCGTCAGCGCCGATAGCGCCATACTTTCGCTAAAGCCATCGATCTCGATGTCGGCGTAGTCGATGCGGCCGTACGGACTCAAAGTCCAGGTGTCGTGATAATAGTTACGGCCGGCCGTAACGCTGACCGAAAATTCGTCGCTTTCTGTATCGGAGACGGCGGTGTTATTCACGGTCGTGGTCGTGCCCGCAGCCGGCCCAAAGCCGGCGATCGAGTAGTTGATGTTGCGGTTCTGGTCGTGGTCATTATCGGTGTAGCCGACCATTGCATCGACGTACCACCGATCATCCGGATAGAGAGACCAGTAGGCGAGATAGCTCGTCGATTCCGTTTCCAGATCACCGCCGTTGGCGTCGATGTCGGCATCGGAATCCTTGTAGCCGACGGCGACTCCGAAGACTAACTTGTCGGAGAACGCATAGTCGATACCCCCAGTCACGCCCCAGTCGTCGGCGTCGAACCCGGATTCGCGCGAGGTCGAATCGCGGTCGGAATTGACATACAGTCCGTTCACGAAAAATCCCCAGCGGCTTTCGCCGTCGCCGGCGGCGCCGGTGGACCAATTGAAACCGCTGTTGTTCATGTACACTGTCGGGGCGCCCCCGCGGTGCGGATCGTAGTCTGACGAGCCCCGATACTCTCACCGTGAGCATCGTTGGCACCGCGGGCATCACCCTGGGTCGTGGCGATCGCGGCGTTTTCTTCGTTTGCTGCTGCCTGCAGCATATTTGCGGCGTCAGCTTCCTGCGACGCGTTCGCGCTTAAGCCCGCGATGACCGCTTCGGTGCAGCGGTCGCTCAGGTCCTGGCTGTCCAGGGAGCCGGTACCGCCTAAGCGTGGGGAAACACCTCCTGGACAGATTTGTCCGACGACGAAACCCATCGCATCCTGTGCTTCGTTGGTGCCGACACCGATCAGCAGGTCGCTGAGCGTTGTCGCGACCGCCAACTGAGTCGCTGCCCCGAACAATAGACCCGTTACAATTTTGCTAGACGCCAATCTCATATCGTCCTCCCGCCGTTTCAGATCTTCCCGTATCTTGTCATTGTTCATTGAATTCAATGAAATACAGGTGCAATCTCGATACTCATATCACCCTTGTAGATCAAAAATGAAGTAGGGATTTTGCGACAATGAAGGTCGAAAAACGGTCGCGCCCCAGCCGTTTCCCCCACCCGTGGCCATTGCGCGCCCCTTGCGTTTATCATGACCGCCTTCCGACTCGCGATTCCTCTGGATAACGGGCCAATGGCGTAGCATGTGGACACCGCGCGCCGCCGCAGGCGTGTTCCGCACGGCCCGAGCATCGGCCCACGAAGTGAAGCGCGCAAAGGGTGGTAATTGCTATGACGTTTCTGGATTTTTTGCGCGACCTTGGCGCGGGCCTGACCGAATTCACCGAGCGGTGGGTCCCGGACTCCTGGGTCATTTGCATGATGCTGACCGCGGTGGCGATCGTTTTATGCATCTTCGGTGCAGGGGCCGGGGTCGAGGAAACGATCCTGGCCTGGGGACAGGGCAATTGGAAACTTCTAACCCTCGCCATGCAGTTCACCATCGCCATGGTTGCGGCGCACGCGGTCGTGGCCTCGAGACCTATCTACCGATTATTCGACTGGCTGGCGTCCGTGCCGGATCCGGACAAGCCCGTCCAAGCCTTGTTGGTGGCGGGGATTTTCTCAATCATTACCGGCTATTTGAACTGGGCCGTGTGTCTCATATCGTGCGCGCTGTTTACGCCTTTCTTATTGAAACGCAACCCGCGGACCGATGTCAGGGTGCTCATCGCGGCGGCCTATCTAGGGATCGGAACCGTATGGCACGGGGGTTTATCCGGATCGGCGCCGCTGATCCTGGCGACACCGGGTAATCCGCTGTTAAACCCGACCGGGATGGAGCCGGTCGTGGATCGGATTTATCCCGTTACGGAGACTTTGTTCAACGTCTATAACGTTATCATCATCGCGGTGATCGGTGCGGTTGCCTTGTTTACCGTCTGTCTGCTGCACCCGCGCAAGAACATTCGTACCCTGACTCCCGAGCAGATAGAAGCCATCATGCCGGCGCCCCCGCCGGAGGATCCGCCGGCACAGACACCGGCCGAGCACGTTGATCATTTCCGTGGTTGGACTTGGCTAGCCGTCGTCCTACTCGCATATCCATTGGGCTATTCGATTGCTACGAAGGGCTTTGGGACAAGTTGGACGATCAACGCTTATAACATTACGTTTCTCGTTCTCGCACTCATACTGCATGGCAAACCGCTCCCGTTTCTTCGTGCGTGCCGCGCCGGCGTCGACTCCGCGTGGGGCATCATCGTGCAATTTCCTTTCTATGCGGGGATATTCGGTCTGCTGCAATTCACGGGTCTCGGCAAGTGGCTCGGTGGCCTTTTCTCGGAACTCGCGACGACGACGACCTACCCGTTTATCGTCTATGTATATTCCGGGTTCATGAATCTTTTTGTCCCGTCCGCCGGTTCAAAGTGGATGATCGAGGCGCCGTTTTTGATCCCGGCCGGCGAAATTCTCGATGTCTCGGTCGTCAGCATAACCCTCGCCTACGCCTACGGAGATTCTCTCACCAACTTGATTCAGCCATTTTTCGCCATCCCCATCCTCGCCGTAACCCGCATGCGGTTCGGTGACGTGGTCGGCTATACTTTCCTCGTCGCGAGCGTCGTGTTCGCGGTTACTTCGGTCGCGATGTTTCTGTTACCGACCAACTTGTAACGCCAAAACGCCGAAGGGGGCGGGGAAGCATGAGCATTCAGGACAATGCAACCAAGGCGGACGCCAGGGGCGATGCCTTGCGTTTTGCCATCATCGGTGCCGGCATGTCGGGCATCCTGACCGCGATTAAATTGCGTGAACTGGGTATCGACAACTTCAGCATCTACGAAAAGGCAGAGCGCCTCGGCGGAACTTGGCGGGAAAATACCTATCCAGGACTGTCGTGCGACGTGCCGTCCCACCTCTACCGTTACGCTTTCGAGCCCAACCCCGATTGGACCAACAAGTTTTCCGATGGGCAGGAGATCTGGGAATATTTCGACCGCGTGGCAAAAAAGTATGACGTCGAGCGCTTCATCCAATACAACAAGGACGTCACCAGGGCCGAGTACAATAAGGGTGAGTGGCATTTGGAGATGGCCGACGGCAGCCGGGACACGGTCAACTTCGTGGTCGCGGCGACCGGGATCCTACACCACCTGGCCTATCCGGATATCGAGGGTCTGGATAGTTTTGCCGGGCCCTGTTTCCATACCGCTCGCTGGGACCACGGCGCGTCCCTCGACGGCAAGCGTGTCGGCATCATCGGCACCGGCTCTACCGCCATTCAGATCGTGCCCGCGATCGTCGACCAAGTGGAGAAAGTTTCCCTATTCCAGCGTACCGCCCAATGGGTGTTGCCGCTGCCCAACCCGGCCTTCACCGAGGCCGAAAAAGAAGCCTTTCGCACAAAACCCGAACTAATGGAACAGGCCTACAGTGCGGACCGCGACCGCTTGGCCGGCACGCTATCCGAAGCAGTGATCGGCAACCGGGCGATGATCGAAGAGACCGCGGCCAGGTGCAAAGCCAATCTGGACACGGTCAAGGATCCGGAACTCAAGGAAAAACTGACTCCGAACTACCAGGTCCTGTGCAAACGGCTGATCATGTCGGATGATTTTTACCCGGCGATCCAGAAGCCCAATGCGGACGTGGTCAAGACGGCTATCGAGCGGATCGAACCGAACGGCGTGCGCACCACCGACGGCGTCTTGCATGAACTCGACGTCCTGGTGATCGCGACCGGTTTCGACGGTCACGCCTTCACCGGTCCGATGAACATCGTCGGTCGGGACGGCGTTACCCTGGAAGAAGCCTGGGCCGACGCCAAGGAAGCCTACCACTCGGTCGCGGTCCCCGGCTTCCCCAACTTCTTCCTGTTGGTCGGCCCCAATAGCCCGATCGGCAATTTTTCGGTGATCCTGATTTCGGAAGCCCAGGTCGGCTACATCCTGCAGCTAGTAGAATTAGCGCGCGAAGGGAAGTGTCGCGAGATAGCCGCCAGGAAAGACGCAACCGATCGTTTCAACGCCGAAATCAAAGAAGCGATGAAAGGCACGGTCTGGGTTTCCGGCTGTAATAGCTGGTATCTCGACAAAAACGGCAACCCGGCAATGTGGCCCTGGACGTTCAAGAAGTTCTGCGACGACATGGCGCGGCCGGTACTCGAAGACTTCGATCTGACGGCCTGAATCGACGTCCCGAGCATCTTTTGTTGGCCGAGCGTAGCGGCGGCGCCGTCACTGCTGCGAAGGTCGGCATCCACTCGGTATTCATTTGTCCCGCCAAAGGCGGGTTTTCTTTGACTGGATTCCGGACAGCCACTTCGTGGCTTCCGGAATGACGGACAGGGTGCGCCCTCACGTACCGGGTTCCGGACGGCCGCTTCGTGGCTTCCGGAATGACGGACCGGGTGCGCCCTCACGTACC
>PVBE010967010.1_pt1 | contig 13730 bp, 10 predicted proteins | sample 1631181 | NCBI WGS metagenome assembly PVBE01 (sample SAMN08397723, study PRJNA350692) | Marine metagenome, whole genome shotgun sequencing project. | isolation source: water | place: Pacific Ocean | collected 2012-04 | reverse complement strand
GATCTGGTCCCTGTGCTCAAAACTCCAGAACCCAACATACCCGACGAAAGCGGTCACGGCGATCAGTGCCAAGTAGCTGAACGGTAGCGGCACCCAGAAGCCCTGTGCTTTCAAGCCGCACAGGCCCCATCGAATATTGACCTCCGTGGTTTGAATTGGAGACCAATCCGCACAAAACGCCGTTGACGAGCGCAACGCCGTAAATGGCTCCCTCGCCAGTTCGGGACCAAGATTATTAAAGAACAGAGACATGCCAAACAGCAGCTCACTCAACCCCAGCATGACTACACTCGTTAGGGCGAAGGCGGCCACGGCTCTCCACCAGCGGCGAGCGATGAGATAAGGCAGCCCGACGACGAGGGGGAGATATTTGAACCAGGTGATGTAGGCGATGAGGCCACCCAGGGCGCGTCGGTTGTCGCGGAGAGCGGCCCAGTACATCAACGACAGTGCCAGCAAGATGACGACTTCGAATTCACGCTGTATGAGCGCCTGAAGCAGCGGAAAAAATAGGAGAGTGCTCCCATAGATCAACAGTCTCCTGCTGACAGCGTCGCCCTCGGAAAGGAAGTCGAATGACTTCGAAATCACCCAACAGGTGAGCAGGATGAGTCCGACGTAGACGACGAGTAGTAAGCGAGCGATCGCCGCATAGGAGTCGAGAAACACCATCGGATACAGCGTAAGGAATTGTGTGGGTCCGTAGATGTAAGTTTGCTTTTGGAAGGCCCAACTGTTAGATAAATCTGGACTGTTCCACAGCGTGGGATTGAGGCTCTCGGCGTACGCTCCAGGCAGCGTCGCCGCAAAATCCCCATAGGTGACGGATGTCAGCCCCGAGGCCACTACACCTGCGAAGCGAATGATGGCAAAGGCCAGGACAAGACAAGCGATCAGGCGACCGAACGAGATCCGTTTCATCCATTCCTCAGAAGCTGTATTCGCCCCACCTTGGCCAGACAGTCACGCGAGTTATGACCATCTGTCAGAGACGATAGCCACGATGAGAGACCTAGCGTCACAGTTTCCTGCAACGCCTGCCTCGGATAGAGGTAGCGTGCCGCTTTGAATTTCCTTAATCGCGCACTATCTCAGAGGCAATTCTTGCCGCATTGGCCATTGCCAATAAACCTGGTGTTGTGGCTGGCAAAGAAGGAAATACACTGCTGTCAATCACATGGATGCGGCGCCATCCTTTTGGATTCCCCAACAAATTGGTGTCGGTCTCTGCAATAGGGTGTTTCATCATTGGCAATGTACCACCTACGTGAAATCCACCGGATTGAATACTATTCTGGACAAGCGGCAACATCACATAACAACCAATTCTTCGAAGAATTTTAAACAATGTCCATACGGATTCGTGGATGGCATCACGTGTCCGTTCTATTTGTTCGCGGCGTGAGTGTAAAACATCCATTTTATCATCCGTTGCTTTTTCTAAAGTGAGGAAATATCCATTCGCATCATCCGAATGTATATTTCCATGTGCAACAATGAGATGGTCAACTAGTTTTCTCTTTATCCACTGAGAGATATTGTTTTTGTTAAGGTCAATCCCGAGTCTTTCTAAAACCATTTCGTTTGGTGTCGATAATTGCGTATGTATCCAGCGACCTGTTCTGGTGTTAGTTTTATACTCAAGGAATATTCCTGGCTCGGTATTAACATTTGGCCAGTCGATCTTTGTTCTTTTGAGTCGAAATACGGGCGCAATAAAAGTAACCGTTGAAAGCAATCTAATTGTTTTGTTGAATATATTTTTTGACCGTAAAACAATTCTGCACGAATTCACTGCTCCAGCTGCGATAAGAATCTTGTCAAAGGTTAAGTTGACCGTTTTCCCTGTATCTTGCTTATATACGAGCACCCCAACGTCGTTTTCATTTTCTGATACAGAATGCACTAACGTCTTTGGTATGTAATCAATCAAGTTTGAGGCAATAAATTTATCTATATCTTGAGATGATTTGTAGATGCAGCCGTAAACACAACCAGACATACAATAACCGCAGTATTTGCACCCATTCGCTATTGACCCCTTAGTAGATTTTACTAATAGGCGGGCCTGCCCAAATAAAACACTGTCTGCATCATTCAGCGCGCTATGTTTTTGTAAATCGTTGAGGATATCTTTATTTCCATTAGATAGCTCTAAGGGATCGTTCTTATCTGAATAAAGTGGAAATACGGCTGATAGTCCGTCATCAACGGCAGAATACGGAAGATCAGACAGAACCAACTTGAAATAGGGCTCTAGATCTTGAGTGCTTATAGGCCATGATTCTAGTTCTGTGGCATCAGGCGGAAGCACTGAAGCTCCCCAACCAGCACTAAGCCCTCCTTTGGCATAGCTGACCGGCGGCATTATTCCATCAGTTTTTACTGACTGATATTGATCGGCTTTGCCATAAAAATAATCCGACCCGAATGCTAATTTTCTTGGCAATATTTTCTTATTAAGTATTGTTGGATTGCTAGTAACGAGATTCACATCTGCCCGATCCCAGTTATCTGGATCTAAATTCGACATTCTTTCAACTGTCGTACGTCTTTGTTCATCAAGAATATCTCCACAGTCTAAAATTGTAGGTCTGATACCACGATTAATCAGTACTTTAGCTGCGCTTACAGCTGCTAATCCAGTTCCAACAATTGCAATTGTTTCCATCTGAGCAGATCCAAGTGTGGCCACGGCCATCCGCGTCAACCTTCGCCTGGAGACTGGAGGCACCCGCCGACGACTACATGGTCGAGGTAGACGAATGGTGGCTGGTTTAGTTAATTTTATTGTTGATGGTTGTATTTACAACATCAGATATGTGTTGCAAATCTTTCATCGATAAACTTGGGAAACTTGGAATGAATAGGCCGCTACCATACAAATAATCCGCATTCGGTGTATCGCCCTGAAATGGATATTCGCTCAATGTTGAAATCTTATCTAGACTTGTTGTTGCTGTATCCACGCCCATTGCGTGCATCGCATTTTGTATTTTAGTTGAATGATCAAAAAAGGTAACTAGCTGCCAGTAGACGTTATGGGTGTTGGCCACTCCTCGGGGAAACGATAGTGATCTTATTTTAGATTTTAGTAAGGCAACATTATTTATCCGTGCTTGATCACTATTCTCAACAGAATCTAACAACGTTAGACCTAACTTAGCCTGAAAGGATGTGTACTTCTTGAACCACTCTCGCGGCAATGCCTTAATCATCTTGGTATCCCGAGCCCCCGTATGCTTGATTACACTACCCATCTTGAGAGCCGACATGATCTTAATAATCGGAAACACAAGGAAATGAAATACCAATCGAGATGTTGCTACATTGCGAATCAGATCAGTAATAATTTTCTGGACAAGATGAGTCCTGGATGGCTGCTCAAGTCCTGACTGTAGTTTTCGTAATTTCAGATGCAAATCATCGTCATCACAAACTAGCAGTCCACCGCCATATGTATCGAGTGTTTTAATTGATGAGGCACTATAGACGCCGACATCACCAAAGCACCCCAACTTCTTTTGTTTGTATCTTCCATTTAGGCAATGGGAAAAATCTTCTATAACAAAGAGATTATTCTTTTTGCACAAAGAGAGAATCTCATCCATATTTGGGACAATACCAAAGAGATAAGTAATTAAGATGGCCCTGGTGTTTACGCCAATCCCTTGTTCCAACTTTTCAATATCAAAACAGAGTGTGTCTATATTAATGTCAACAAAAATTGGCCGTAGGCCAAGATCCAATACGGCATCCAGAATCGCCTTGATTGTGATAGGCGGCATGACAATTTCTGAACCTGCAGGTAGGTTTTGAGTTTTTAGTGAGCAGTAGATTGCAGTTCTGGCATAGGGAAATGCTACAGAATGATTTCTGCCAATGTAGTGCGCAAACTTATCCTCCCATTGAGCAATAATTTCTTCTTGATCGAGTTTTTCATAAAGTACGTTTAGCAATCCTCGGAGATCATCAGAGACTGCATGGTAAACAGTTCCTCTTGGTATGCTTAATCTCATAACACTTATGCCGGCGTTGTCTTGAAACGAAATCGGTAGACATCGGCAAGATACCACACTGATTTATGACTAATAATTTCCATATATTTGGACAGAACGGAGAGTTCGTCTTTCGGTTTCAGTTTGGTTAAGATATGTGCATTCCACTTACCAAGAATAACTTTCCCAATATTGTTAACGAAGGATTGTTTACTAATGCCGATAATAAGTTCGGCGTTTTCATTTTTTTGTCGGAACTCAGTCAGTAGGCGCTCTAACTGTGATGCCTCCAAGTAGCAAAACACTTCGTTGGCAACAACAATGTCAAAATTGACATCATGCCAATCGTCTATGTCGGTAAGTTCAGGAACCACATCATAATTAACTACTTTTACCTTTGCGTTCCTCGCATTTAGCATTCTCCTTAAAACGCCATATCCTGCCCCATAGTCAAGAATAGTAAGGCCATCTCTATCAAGGTTCCCTACGCTGACTATTGTGTCCAACAGCTTCCTAAAGTAAATCCCGGGTAGACCTGCATAGTCAGTCGTTGTTTCAAGCTTTTTAACCATCATCAGTACCCGTAATTATGAAGGGATAAATGGCCACATATCGCCACACGTCTGACACCTCTCCCCCGCGTTGGACCGCCCACCGACCAGCGGTAAGGTAGGAGCCTAATCGTATGGTGTGGACAATCTAAGTCATCGTGATCGTCGCCGCCCTCTTGGTGCTTCCGAGTTCAAAAGCCGCGTGAGTCGGTTTCCTGAGACCGGGGCTAGTAGGTGCTGGTTCCTCGGTCAAGGTTGTTGTGGCCTTGGTTCCGCTTGTGCCAGGCTGACCCATTCTCAGCCACTTCTCTTTTCTCATCATGGGTCTTGGGCTGAGCTGATTTGATTACGGCGTCATACCGGCTCTCGTATTTTGGTGGGATGGCTGATAGACGGCCTTGTGAACCCTTCACTGGTAACGATTGAGGCGCCCCGGGGGACGACACGCAGATCGCCCACCCTTTGCATGGTCATTTCTCAACCACAACATTGCCCATAATTAAGCAATCTATTCCTGACTGATAAAAACAGTCGATTGCATGCGCAGGAGTCTCTACTAAGGGCATGCCATTTAGATTGAATGACGTGTTTAATACAACTGGATGACCCGAAAGTTTTCCAAATTCAGAAATAAGGCGATAGTACCTTGGATTTATACTCTCACTCACTGTTTGCAGCCTTCCCGTCTTATCGAAATGAACAACACCTGGAAGTGCTTCATGACACCATTCGTCAAAAGTAAATACTCGTTCCATAAAGTAAGAAGTCTGACTCTTTGCTGAAGAAAAGTATTCGCGCTGCTTTTCATGCAAGATTGATGGCGCAAAGGGGCGAAACTCTTCTCTATATTTAATAGAGGAATTAATCTTATTCTTAATGTCAGGGATTGTTGGGTCAGCCAGAATACTTCTATTCCCTAATGCTCTCTGACCAAATTCACTCTTGCCCTGGAACCACCCTACGATCTTTCCCTGTTTCAGTTTTGTAGCGGCAAAGTTCTCAATACTAGTAATTTGTTTATATCTAACCTTTCTTTTTTCTAACTCATGAATCACTTGCTCGTCACTATACTCACCACCCAGGTAGTTGTGATTCATTAACTCATTCTCTTTATCATCATTTAATTTGTAACGTAAACCGTAAAGTGCAGATCCAATCGATATTCCCGAGTCGTCTGGGCTACCTCCTATGTGTAAATGCTCATACGGTGTTCTGTCGATAATCTTTCCATTCAACACAGAATTCATAAAGAAACCGCCGGAAACCACCAGATGTTTTGCATCCGTTCTTTTATGGAGATTGTGCAAGATCTCTATTACTACGTCCTCCACCACCTTCTGGACTGCTGCCACTAGGTTAAAGTGCTGCTGATCAAGATTATTGGTGTCAGTGACCCTAGGACCGAACTCGTTAACAAATTTGTTTGTGAAATAATCCTGAGTAAAAAATAAGAAATGTTCAAAATAACTTAGGTCGAGTTCGACCTGTAGATCGTCCACCCTTATTAGACTTCGAACTTTGTCATAGTAAACATGGTGGTCTCCTAGAGATGCCAAGGCCATCACTTTCCATTCGTCACTATTTGCTTTAAAACCTAGGAAATCGGTAAAAGTGCTATAGAAACTTCCAAGCGAATGAGGGCTTCTAAATTCATCGAACTCATGAATTTTGTTTGATGTAACGTAACCCAATAGTCCTGTCGTTACCTCACCAAAACCATCCGCGACAAAAAAATCAGATCTCTTGAAGCCTGACGTACAAAAAGCATTGCATAGGTGGGCTAAGTGATGATCCACGAAGTGAATGTTGCATTCGCTATTTTCAGTTCTTACATTCTGGGTTATTTCTATAACACGACTATCGGACATTGCCGAAAGTTCATCTAATGCTAAATAGGCTATCTTTCCTCTGTTTTGGAGGGCATCTAATAGCGTATTGTCCGATTTATGCATGTAGTGAACAGGATTCCACCCCACAAAAACATCTGTTATTTCGGACACATCAATCTTCGCAATATCACAAACGTACTTGATTGCTTGGTTGGGGAAACGTTTGTCGCGCTTTACCCTTGATAGCCTCTCCTCAGTTATTGCGGCTACCAATTTGCCGTCCATGGCAAGGCAGGCTGAAGAATGAAATCCGCTTACGTTTACCCCTAACACCTTAGACATTTCACTATTTCCCCAGCACTCTTATTCAATAGCGTCTTCGTATGTATATAACAAACCCTCAGCAATCGCGCATCATCTCAGGGGTAATTCTTGCCGTATTCGCCATTGCCATTAAACCTGGCGTTGTGGCTGGCAAAGAAGGAAATACACTGCTGTCAAACCATGGATGTGGCACCATCCTCCCGTGGAACCCCAGCATAGCATCAGCGCGCATCTGGAGAAACGCTGCGTCGGTGGCTGCAGCACAGAACTAATTGCATCCTCGCGAAATAAGATTCTCAATGGTGTTCGTGCGGAACGAGCAGTATGACTGAGAGTAGTTTAGCAAATCACGAGCGATTCCAAGAGAATGTCCTTGGCACCCAATCCACTAACAATGAACGCTATGCTGGCAGAGCAAATGTTCTTGTGACTTTCCTTAAAGGCCATGAGTTGCGCATAAACCTCAGAGACGGGTATAAACCATTGTCACCCGGGTTCTACCAGGCACCGAACTGGTGTCACGCTCAGCACAACCACGAGAGGGAAACCATGGCGCCCTTCAACATTGACTACCGTTACTAATGACGAACGAGCAGCGCCCCCACATCTCCGTGGTCACTCCCGTCTACAAGGCAGAGGAGTGCATTGACGAGCTGGCCCAGCGTCTCACGGCGTCCCTTGAGCAGATCGATCCCCGCTTCGAGATCATCATGGTGGAGGACTGCGGGGGAGATGGGTCGTGGGATCGCATTACCGAGATGGCTTCCGCCGATGCGCGCATCCTCGGAATCCAGCTTAGCCGAAACTTTGGCCAGCATCACGCAATTGCCGCGGGACTCAACCATGCTCGGGGCGACTGGGTGGTGGTCATGGATTGCGATCTCCAAGATCAGCCGGAGGAAATCCACGTGCTCTACGAGGCTGCGCTTCAGGGGTATGACGTGGCTCTGGGGCTCCGCTCTAATCGTGACGACAAGTTCATTAAACGTCTTGGGTCAAGGCTCTTCTACCTGTGCTTCAACCATCTGACCGGTGTGAAGTTCGATCGACGCGTCGCGACCTTCTCCGTCTTTTCTCGCAGGGCGGCTGACGCCCTCCGCTCGGTCCAGAAATCGACCACCTTTCTCATGGTCCTTGTCCACTGGATCGGACTGCCCACGACAAAGGTTCCGGTTAAGCACGCCCTCAGGCCCGGGAGAAGGAGCAGCTATAACCTAAGAAAGCTGCTAGCCCTCGCGTTCAACGCTGCGGTGGGGTTCTCACCCAAGCCGCTTCACTTCGCCATCGTTGCAGGGGTGGTCATGGTCGGGCTGTCCTGCCTCGCCGGCATCGGTGTGGTGGCCATGCACTTCATGGGTAAGTTGACGCAGCCTGGATGGGCGAGCCTCATGGTGTCCATCTGGTTCGCCACTGGGTTAATCATCGCAAACCTAGGCGTGCTCGGCACATACCTCGGTAAAGTGTACGAACAGACCCAGGGGTGGCCTCTCTACATCGTACGTCGAACAACCGAGGACGAAACCGGGGCAACAGAGTAGAAATTTTTGACTATCAAGGCACCCTGTAACAACCACGGTTTCGCGGCATCTGCGTGAAAAGGGCAGCTCAAAAAAGGTTTCGGTAGACAATTCGGGTAACAGCCTTCAAAGCCTGAGTGCGTACTGGGCTTAGTTAGGCAACAGCGGGACATTGGGTTGTCAGCCGCAGCTGAACTGCTGGATGGTCTTGAGGATGAACGCCTGCTCGCCCTCGCTCATGCCCGTGAAGAACGGGAGCCGCACCAGCCTCGCGCTCACGTCCTCTGCGATCGGGCAGTCCCCAAGATTGGCCCCAAAACGTTCGCCCATGGGCGACAAGTGCAGCGGTACATAGTGGAAGACCGCTTGTATGCCGTGGGCAGAAAGATGCGCGATGAACCGTGTGCGGTCGGCTGCCGTGGGAAGTAGCAAATAGAACATGTGGTAGGCCTGCTCGACGTAATCCGGCACAGTCGGTTGCTGCACGCCCTCAGAGCAGGCCCAATCCGACAGCTCGAGGCGATAGCGCTCCCAGACCTTCCGACGCTTCTGCTGGATATGGACGCGCCCCTCTAGCTGACAGAGAAGAAAGGCCGAAAGAATGTCGGGTGGCATGTAGCTGGAGCCTAGGTCGACCCACGTGTACTTATCGACCTGGCCCCCGAAGAACTGATCCCGGTTTGTGCCCTTGTTCCGAATGTTGCGCGCGCGCTCGAACACCTCCGAATCGTTGAGCACAAGCGCCCCACCCTTTCCGCACGTGAGGTTCTTGGTCTCGTGGAAACTCTGTGTGGACATGGCACCGAAGGTGCCCAGTTGCTTGCCCCGGTATGCCCCAAGTAAGCCGTGTGCGTTATCCTCAATGAGCGTCACCCCGGCGTCCTCCGCGATGCGCCCGATCTCGTCCATCTCGCAGCTGACACCCGCGTAGTGCACGACGACGATAGCGCGCGTGCGCGGGCTAAGCCGGTCGGAGAGCAAGCCCTCGTCAAGGTTCATAGTGTCTGGACGGATGTCCGCAAAGACAGGCCGAGCCCCCCGGAGAGCGTATGCGTTGGCCGTGCTCACGAAGGTGAACGTCGGCATCACCACCTCGTCTCCCGGCTTAAGATCTAAGAGGAGCGCGCTCATCTCAAGCGCGTGCGTACACGACGAGGTCAGAAGGACGTGGGGGGCGCCCATGATGCGCTCGAGACACCGCTCGCATCGCGTCGTGAAGGTCCCTCCCTCGGCGATAACTAGACCCCCGACGGCATCCTGCATGCGATCGAATTCTGTTCCTATTAGGTAGGGGCGGTTGAATGTAATGTGGCTTTGCATGGTGGTGTTCCGACCTCGGCTAACCGGTCAGATCGTTTTGTGGCACGTTGTCCAAAAAACTCAGCGCACAGCAACCAGCAGACGGATGGTGCCGTCGTGTTTGTTTAGCACAAAGACCTGGTCGTTGGGGCCGAGACCGAGGCGTAGGTCAGCGCGAGTCGCTGGCTCCTTCCCCTGGGCGATGTTTTTCTTCTGAATTAACTGAAGTAGCGTCTTGGGGCCATCACCCTGGTTGAACAGAATGCGCCGAATCGCCTCCTGGCCGCCTACGGGGAGGTTGTCGGCAGAAAAGGCAAAGACCTCGCCGCTGGGGTTGTCACCAAACAGCACCAGGTTTGTGAGTTGGGGAATCGCGGTCGCACGGTAGACATAGACACCTGTCACCGCGGAGCCGGGCTGCAAAAGTGGGTCGAGTTGTCCGTATTCGACGACGGGATACGTCATCTGAGCATCGCCGCGTTGGTTGGCGAGGCTGACAACCCCTTGAGTGCCGAAAAATCCAAAGCTGCCTTCCCAGTTATTCCAGCCGAGGTTGGCGCCGGCCGTGACAAGGCTGACCTCTTCCACGGACTCTTGCCCGATGTCGGCAACAAACATGTTACCGGTGGTCGAGTCCCAGTTAAAGCGTTGGGGGTTACGCACACCCAAGGCATAGATCTCGCCGAGTGTGTCCGGGTCGCCATCATTCGCAAACGGATTGTCGGCGGGAATGCCGTACTCGCCGTTGGTGCTGTTGGAGCCTAGCGGGTCGAGACGAAGAATCTTCCCGAACGCGGAGCCCAGATTCTGTGCGAGATTGAGTGGGTCGCCACCATCGCCACCATCGGCGGCACCCATGTAGAGCAGACCGAACTCGGCATCGCCAGGTGATGCAATCGACTTGAAGGCGAGGTGGCCGCCGTTGTGGTTACCAACGGGCTGCTCATAACGGATTAACTCGCGTGGCAGGCCACCATCGTAGGTCACGGCCTCAGGATGCTCAGCGGTCCACTCGAGCAGGACCGTGTCGTGCGAGTTAATGTCACCGCCTGATGTGAAGTCGGCCGGCGGCCTCGTATCACTGGTGTCCGAGAGCGTGTAGAACTTCCCAAAGCCGGGAGTGCCAGGGTCGTTAAACTGCGGATGAAAGGCGAAACTCTGAAAACCTTGCTCGCTCCAGGTCGAAATAATAGGGATCCCCCAATCGTGCTCATTCAGGTCGAGGTACTGCGTCACGGTCACGCCGTTGTAGCTAACGCTATAGAGCGGTCCGTGCATGTCGTTCACAAACAAGCGACGCGTGCCTGGCTCGTCGATCAGTAGCATCATCCGTGCCGCCGTTCCGTCACTGTTCGGGATGGTGGCGAACTCGACAATGCCGACCTCAATGGCACGATGCCCCGTGGCAATGGGGGCAGAAAAGGGATCGTCCACGACGCCATGACCGTTGGCGTAGATGCCCACGAGGGCGCGCTGCGCCCCCGCCGAACCCCATTTGGCCGCTAGCAGATACAACCGCTCCGCTTCACTTGCGTCCTGCGCCACCCCTCGCCCGTCGAAATACATACTTCCAAGAGTGAACCACGCGTCGGCTTGCCCTTGCTCGGCCGCCCTCCGATGCCACAGCACCGCTTCGGCTTCGTCCTGTGGCACGCCATCTCCCTCGGCGTAGAGGTCTCCTAAGGTGACCTGCGCGATGAGGCCACCCTGCCCCGCACGAGCGCGGAGATCGGCGATCCCTACGCTGTGTATTTCCTCGGGCGTTAATTCCACCGTCGCGCACGTGGCTGTATTCAACGTCGCAATGGCGATTACAGCGAGGGCGATCAGTCGAGCGTGGCGGTCGGACATAGGATTCCTTGGACGCTGCCGACGATACGAGCGGAAGACTAAATCTTACCGCTGGCTGGTGGTGTATTCAACGCGATTACGGCGTGTGTCAATTTGTGTCAATTTGTCGGACAGTTGTGCGTACCTGTGACTAGCTGTGACACTTTTTGTTAATAGAGACGGGCTGTGACTAAACGTGACCACGGTTTGCACACGACTGAAAATCGTGGTGTCGGCAGTTCAATTCTGCCCCTCGGCGCCACTTTTCCTAAGTAAATTGTAAAAAGAAGACGGTGCGTGACCGAGCACCATCCCTTGTGTGTCCCCAATGTGTCCTTTTGTCAAAACTACTCAGCGCAATTCAGTCGCGTGAGGCGACTCAGCTACGTCTTCGGACGGCTCCGCTGACGCTTCCATGCGTTCCAACGCTTCGACCAGTCGAACGGGGGCACTCCCCATCAGCAACCTGGACAATATCCACCCCAAATCGCATCAACTTTGGTGCTAATGTTCCGTAGAAGAGTTCTTTCACTTTGCACATTTTCAACTGCCGCTTGTACAGGCGCCGGCCGCAGCAACTGTCCAACCACGTTCATCCACAGTCCGACTGCAATCGCAAGAAGTAACAGTTTCGTCGTTCGGTCTGCCATGAGACATCCTCCCGGGAAAACGATTAACGATTAACGTTTGGCTTACGGCTCACGCGGGTGTGCAGCGTCCCACTCACGGGCACGGCGCTGGGCTACGGCGATCTGCGCAGAAGTCATCTGCTCTGCAATAAGGTCTCGTGCGTTTTCGTATCTGGCACGCTCCTCGCCAGAAGCTCGTGCGGCCGCAAGATTGAACCACGTGTGCGCTTGCACCTGGTCCCGCGGGACACCGCGGCCCTCAGCGAACATGTCTGCGAGCCTGGCCTGCGCTGCGACCGAGCCTTGCTCGGCCGCCCGGCGATACCACCGCATCGCCTGCAGATCGTCCTGCGGGACGCCCTCGCCCGCGGCATACATCTCTCCGAGGGTGGCCTGCGCCGCGGCCCAGCCTCGCTCGGCCGCGAGGCGGAACCACCACGCCGCCGCCCGGCGATACCACACCCCCGCCGCCGCCTCGTCCCGCGGGACACCGCGGCCCTCAGCGAACATGTCTGCGAGCCTGGCCTGCGCCGAGACATCGCCCTGCTCTGCCGCCCGCTGGTACCACCCCACCGCTTCGCCCGCATCCCGAGCGACGCCCCGGCCCATCTCATACATGACCCCAAGGGTGACCTGCGCCTCGGCATGCCCTTGCTCGGCCGCCAGGCGATACCACTTGGCCGCTTCCGCCGCATCCTGTGCGACATCTTCACCAGTGTCGTACCTGTGCCCGAGGGTGACCTGCGCCTCGGCATGTCCCTGCTCCGCCGCCAACCGCCACCATCGGATGGCCTCGACCGCATCCGGCGGCACGCCCTCACCCGCGGCATACATCTCTCCGAGGCTGGCCTGCGCCTCCACCGACCCCTGCTCGGCGGTCAGGTGGACCCGCCCGAGCGACTCAGCATGGCCCTGCGCCGCTGCCCGGCGATACCATCTGGCCGCTTCCGCCTCATCCTGCACGACACCCTCGCCAGTGTCGTACCTGTGCCCGAGGGTGACCTGCGCCTCGGTATGCCCTTGCTCCGCCGCCGCCCGATACCACCGCACCGCCTCGGCGACGTCCGGCGTTACGCCCCGACCTTCGGCATACATCTCCGCAAGACCCGCTTGCGCCGGCATCACGCCCTGCTCCGCGTTCAGGTGCATCCACGCCAACACCTCCGCATCCCCCTGCTCGGCCGCCATCCGATACCACCGCACCGCCTCCGCCGCATCCTGCGTTACACCCCGGCCGTTAAAATACCTTCCGGCAAGGCCGGTTTGCGCCGGGAGATGTCCTTGCTCCGCCGCCAGGCGCCACCACCGCACCCCTTCGGCGGCATCTTCCGCGACCCCTTGCCCCGCAAAATACATCCCCCCCAAGGCAACCTGCGCCTCGGCCTGCCCTCGCTCGGCGGTCTGACGGATCCACCGCACCGCCTCGGCATCGCCCTGCTCGGCCGCCCGGCGATACCACGCCACCGCTGCCGCGTCATCTCGCGGCACGCCGTCGCCCGTGGCATACATCTCTCCGAGGGTGACCTGCGCCGCCGCCAGGCCCTGCTCGGCCGCCCGGCGATACCACCGCACGGCTTCGCTCACGTCCTGTGCCACGCCATTGCCCGCAGCGTAGAGACCCCCGAGGGTCATCTGCGCCTCGGCCTGCCCTTGCTCCGCCGCCTGCTGATACCACCGCGCCGCCTCGCCCGCATCCCGCACTACGCCGTCGCCCGTAGCATAGAGACCCCCGAGGGTCATCTGCGCGTCAGTC
>PVBE010734705.1_pt1 | contig 13730 bp, 8 predicted proteins | sample 1631181 | NCBI WGS metagenome assembly PVBE01 (sample SAMN08397723, study PRJNA350692) | Marine metagenome, whole genome shotgun sequencing project. | isolation source: water | place: Pacific Ocean | collected 2012-04 | reverse complement strand
CATGGACATTAAACGGATCCATAGGTGATATTGATATCGTCTACACGGGTGCTTACTTGGATCGTCAAGTTGAGCAACAGCTTGATTACACAGGTTACACCAATATCGGTGCATTTATCTCAGGCTATCAGTGTGAATACCTAACCGGCTCTTATTATACAGGAGCAGGCGTAGGTGAAACACTTGCAGTAGCAGCAGTTAAAGATGCTGATGGGAACATAACTACTGCAGCAGTAGCAGCTGCTAACACCGTAGCAAGATACGTTCAAGATCCAACCTTAAGTGGCGATCCGGGTGTCATTGAATGTGGCGACCCTTCTAATGCAGCCGCGTTGGACAACGAGATGACCCGTATGACTAACGAGCTTCGTTTCACTACTAACTGGGACGGCATCGTGAATATGGCTGGTGGTATCTTTGCCGAAGAGTTTGAAATTAAACACATCGGTGATTTCAACTACAATGCACCATATGCTGAAGGCTGGGGAGCAATTGACATTAACTCTTCGAGCACGTTTGCCAATTCACCTGCTAATGCCAGAGGCGTAACAACTGCAGCGACACAATTTAGAAATGACAACCTTAGAGAAGAGAGCCAAGTAGCACTCTTTGGTGAGGTTAATTTCCAACTCAGTGATGAGTTAAATGTGGCGGTTGGTGCACGGCAATACGACCTGGATTATAAATATCAAGGATACGGTGCATGGCGATACGGTAACAAACCACTTCTTGTCGATGACGGTGATCCAACCAACGACGTGAGACCAACTGTGACAGGTGGTCGTGATTATGGAACCAACTTCACGGGTCTAAACCCACTTAATACTGAAGACACCATGATGAAATTCACCTTGTCATACACACCAACTGACGACGCGTTGTTCTATGCAACCTTCTCAGAAGGATATCGTCCTGGTGGGTTCAACCGGGCAGCTGCTAAAGCAGGTGCGTACAAAGCAGGTGCTACGAATATTACTGATTTGGATGATGACGGCAACGCTACTGCCACCAGTATTGCTTGCGGCGAAAAAGCTGCAGTTGGATCAAATGCAAAAACTGGCTTCCCAGGATACTGCCTGCCTTATGTATTCAGATCCGATACCATGGAGAATACAGAGTTTGGGTGGAAGATGACAATGTTAGACGGACGCTTAAGATTTAATGGCTCTGTCTACATGATCGACTGGAAAGACATCCAAGTTTCTCAATTTGATTCACAAAACATCTCTATATTGACGGTTGTTGATAATGGCGGTGATGCTGAAATCAAAGGAATGGAAGGTGATATTGTTTATGCAATGACTGATAACTTCACACTCTATGCCGCGGGATCATTTAATGATACCGAATTGGTTCGGGTTGACCCTGCATTTGCAGTAGTGGTTCAAGACGAAGGGCGTGAGTTGCCTTTGACTCCTGAAACTCAATTCTCGCTACGCGGTCGATACGAATGGGAAACTCGAAACGGCGACGCCTACGCTCAAATGGGATTAAAACATGCGAGTAAAGCGTTGAACTCTATCGTTGATACCACAGATGAGCCAAACTCATATCAAAAAGCCTACACAATCGTAGACGTGGCTACTGGTATCAAAAACGTGAGAAACAACTGGGGAATGGAACTCTATGTTCAGAACTTGGGTGATGAGCGTGCTCAACTGCACATCAACAGACAAGACTTCTTTGAAAGAGTCACCACAAACCGTCCACGAACTGTTGGTTTAAGAGTCTCATACGACTTCTAAGATCAATATAGCGCTTATTTGCGCTGTGGAGAAAAAGGCGAGCTCTGGCTCGCCTTTTTTATTTATAATTAAAGATACTATGCATCGCAAATTAACTTTGGTGCCACTAACATAAAATAATTCAAGAATGAACAGCACAAAAGAAATTGAGGTACAACTTGAACAAGCAAAATCATTGCTTGAGAACAGCCGCATTGTGGAAGCAGAGAAAAAGACGGAAGAAATTCTAAAAGAATTTCCTGATAATGCTGAAACGCTTTATGTTATGGCGGTTTGCCAAAGATATCTCAACCGTCTTGAGGATGCCCTCAAAACCTTAGGCAAGCTAAAGAGAATTCGCCCGGGATACGGAAGAGGTTTTCAAGAGGAAGGCCATGTTTGCGTTAAAGCAGGTTATATGAGTCAAGCTTTACGTGCCTATAGACATGCTGTAAGACTGAATAATTCACTGATAGCAAGCTGGGCGGGGTTAACGAAAATACTTAATGCTAAAGGAAAAACCACAGAAGCCAAGATCACGCAACACGAATACAAAAAACTAAAAGCGCTTCCTGTTGAATTACTCAGCGTAAGAAATATGATCGCCGAAGGATACAACTTTCAAGCGGAAAGACTGTGCCGAAAATTCTTAATGCAAAACAAGAAAAATGTAGAAGGGATGAGATTATTGGCCAGTCTCGGCGTGGCCGCTGATGTATTGGATGACGCTGAATTTTTGTTGGAAAAAGCGCTTGAGTACGAACCGTACAATAACTTTGCGCGCAAGGATTACATGGAAGTCTTGTATAGAAGACAAAAATACCAACAATCACTAGAGCAAGCAAAAATTCTCAAAGATAAAGAACCCCACAACATCAAATATCAAATTGCCTATGCCAACCAAGCGGTCGCTGTGGGAAATTATAAAGTAGCCTTAAAAATCTATGAAAAAGCCAACAAGGTCATGCCAAACGATGCAGAACTTCAATTGGTGCATGGCCATGCACTCAAAACGATTGGTAACGTCGATGCGGCAATTAATGCTTACAGAAAATCCTTTGAGGCAAAGAATGATTATGGGGATGCCTACTGGAGCCTTGCCAATCTAAAGACTTACAATTTTAAAAAATCTGAAGTTAAATTAATGCAAGAAAAAGAAGCATCTCCAACAATCATAGCCACTGACAGGATTCATATTTGCTTTGCACTGGGCAAACACTTCGAAGACAAAAAGCAATTTAAACAATCTTTTGAATATTATGAACGTGGAAATTCACTTCAAAGATCTCAACAACATTACAAGAAAGAACAGATTACAGATATCCTCACATTACAACATAAGCACTGTAACCAATCGCTCTTTGACAAGAAAAAAGATATGGGTTGCACTGCGCCTGACCCTATTTTTATAGTGGGATTACCAAGGGCGGGATCAACCTTGCTCGAGCAGATCCTGGCTTCACATTCAAAAGTTGATGGAACGTTAGAATTGCCAAATATTCCTTCTTTAGCTTATCGACTCGCTGGAAGAAAAACCATCGATGAAACCCCTGACTACCCAGAGAACCTCGCAACATTAAATGAAGAACAACTTAAGGCTTTTGGAAAGAATTATCTCGATGATACGCGCATACATCGAGAAAAGGCACCTTATTTCATTGATAAGATGCCAAATAATTTTCGTCATATTGCTCGAATTCATCTCATACTGCCTAATGCGAAAATAATTGATGCGCGCCGAAACCCAATGGCATGTTGTTTTAGTGGTTTTAAACAGTTGTTTGCAAGTGGCCAGCAATTCTCATATGGATTAGAAGAGATTGGCACTTATTACAAAGACTATATAAAACTTATGGATCATTGGGATAAAATGTTGCCTGGAAAAATACTTCGTGTTCAATATGAGGATGTGGTTGCTGACCTTAAAAAAGAAGTCATTAGAATACTCGATTATTGTGGTCTTCCATTTGAAGAAAATTGCATTAATTTTCATCAAACTGAAAGAAATATAAGAACACCAAGTTCAGAACAAGTCAGGCAACCGATTTATAAGAGCGGACTAGAACAGTGGAAAAACTATGAGCCCTGGCTAGACCCTCTCAAAAAAGCCTTAGATGGCAGCAAATAAGATAAGCATCAAAATAAGAATCTGGATCGAGTATAATTTACTTCAGAACTAAATAGAGCATAACAATGACCGCAAAACCAAAAAGCAACTTAATTAACGGCAAGTGGCTTGATAATGGCTCATCATTTACAAGTATTAATCCATCTGATACTTCAGATTGCTTAGGAACATTTTTTGAGGCCACCAAAGAAGACTGCAACCTTGCTATCAAGAGTGCCAGTAACGCCTTTATTGAATGGTCACAAAGTGAGCTAGAAGAGCGAAAAAAGATACTTGATTGTATTGGCCAAGAACTCATAGAAAGAAGTAACGAGCTCGGCAAGCTCATTGCACGAGAAGAAGGCAAGCCGCTGGCAGAGGGTATTGGAGAAGTCTACCGATCAGGACAATACTTTCAATACTTTGGCGCTGAAGTATTACGTCAAATGGGTGAAATCACACCGTCTGTTAGACCTAATATAAACGTAGAAGTTACCAGAGAACCCCTTGGCGTAATAGGTGTAATTACACCGTGGAATTTTCCCATTGCTGTCGCAGCCTGGAAAATAGCGCCAGCGCTTGCTTTTGGAAATAGCGTAGTACTCAAACCTTCAGAACTTGTGCCAGCCAGTGCTTATGCCTTTGCCGATATTGTTCATCGCAGCGGCTTACCAAAAGGAGTGTTTAACTGTATACAAGGTCCCGGCAATATCGCTGGCGAGATACTCACCAAAAGCAAAGATATTGATGCCATATCATTTACCGGATCCGTGAAAACAGGAAACTCAGTGGCGCAACAAGCTATAAAAAATATGACGCGTATTCAATTAGAAATGGGAAGCAAAAATGCTTTAGTGATTCTCAATGATGCTAATATCGATACAGCAATTCAATGCGCTATTAATGGGGCATTTTTTGGCACGGGCCAAAAATGTACCGCCTCCTCAAGATTAATTGTTGAGCAAGGTATTCACGATGAATTTGTGGCTAAAATGATAATTGCAACAAAAGCACTAGTAGTCGGAAATGCTCTAGATGAGACCACGCAAATTGGTCCTGTGGTCGATTCACGTCAATTTAACCAAAATAAAGAATATATTGAATCTGCTATAACCGAAGGCGCAACAATGACTGCCGGAGATGAAACGATTAATACGGATAACGGCTTTTATATGCGACCCACTCTTTTTATTGATACTAATAACCACATGAAGATAAATCGTGAAGAGGTTTTTGGACCCATTGCGTGTGTTATTAAGGTAAAAGATTATAAAGAAGCACTGTCTGTATCAAACGACTCAAACTTTGGTTTATCCTCAGGAATTGTTACTCAATCGCTCAAACATGCGAGCCACTTCAAACGATACTCGGCTTCGGGTTGCGTCATGGTCAACCTCCCTACTGCTGGAACAGACTATCATGTGCCATTTGGCGGCAGAAAATCATCAAGCTATGGGCCACGGGAACAAGGTCAATATGCCAAAGAATTTTTTACTGTGGTCAAGACAAGCTATATTTCATCGTAACTAAGAAATGTTGTCCTAGAAAATGAAAACAAATGACATATTAATTATTGATGGCCTCCAATATGTAAATTGGAATCGAGTACTATTTGAAGAAGCCAAGCTTGGTGGCGTGAATGTTATTCACGTGACGATTGCTTATTGGGAAAACAAAAAAGAAGTTATTGAAAATATAAATACATGGGGCAGACGATTCATAGAGCATAGTGATCTTATTATGCCGATTCACGATGCAAGTGAGATTAAGATTGCACAAGAAGAAGGTAAGATTGGCATTATCTTTGGCTTCCAAAATTGCTCGCCCATTGAGGATGACATCCACTTAATAGAAGCAATGCATAAACTGGGCGTTCGCATCATGCAGCTTAGCTATAACAATCAAAGTCTCTTGGCAACAGGCTGTTATGAAGAAAGAGACTCGGGCATCACGAGATTTGGCAAAGAAGCCATAAAAGAAATGAATCGACTGGGAATGATCATAGACATGTCACACAGCGCTGAATTATCCACCTTGCAAGCCATAGAGCTCTCCACCCGACCGATAGCCATTACCCATGCAAATCCAACTACATTCCACTCTGCACTCCGCAATAAATCCAATGACATCCTAAAAAACCTCAGTCAGTCCGAGGGCATGTTGGGAGTGAGTCTTTATCCTTTTCATCTGGCCAATGGCTCAGATTGCCTGTTGGAGGATTTTTGTAATATGGTTTATGATACAGCGGAATTAATGGGTATTGATCGTATTGGTATTGGTTCTGATTTATGTCTCAATTGGGACTACACAGTGCTTGAGTGGATGCGAAGCGGAAGATGGGCGCTAGCCCCTGACTACGGGGAAGGTAATGCGGAACAACCTTCTTGGCCAAAACAACCCGATTGGTTTAAGAATAACCTCGGCTTCCAGAATATAATTAACGGACTTGAGACCGCGAGTTTTTCGTCACAAGATATTGAAAAAATCATGGGTCAAAATTGGTTAAATTTCTTTAACTCGTCTTTCACTGCCTCAAACAGTTAAAGCGCATGCACAACCTATCTCAAGAAATTACGGAAAAAAGAGAACATCTAAGAGATCCATCGACAGTGATGGACTTAAAAAGATTGGGCAGTTTTTATCCCTATAAATTAAGTTTTATGCGGAAAATAATACGGAAAATTTCGCGTGAGAAATGGACCATCAATCTTTCTGTTTTCAATCTTGATAAAGATGGTTTTGGAGAAGCCATTTACGAAATAAAAACACCAAAAAATAATTACCATTTTGTTGTATTTGCGGACTTTTTAGATTCCAACCTTCGAACAGATAGAGTTATCGCTGAAGCATGGGACATGACGGTAACATTAAGACATGGCTCGTTTAATCAAAATGAATTAAAAATACTCAGACAAAATGTTCCATTGCAAGAGCAAGGCAGAATGCCATCAAATTGCATTGTCTTGTCAAGAGCAAATAAAAGCAGCCGCAATTTTAAATACGTTATTGATCAGCTTAGTTCCGGCGAACAGCCATCTATAAAGAGAATCAATGAAGTTGGTTATTTGTATCGCACTACCGCCGTTTATGGCAGTGGTAAATTTGGCATGGCCGATTGGGAATAAGTAAGATTACACTACAATGACTTTTCTGAACCTTTTTCAGCTGAAATGTTTTCTTGTTTCTTAATTAGACAGTTTAGTCTAGATCAGACTGATCATATTGCTTCAATGCGTGCACCAGAAACTGCAGTTAAAATAAATGATGACATAAAACGATACATTGGCATTGGAAATGCAACTGGCCTTGGAATGGCTCCTTTTCTAATAAAACATCCCTTACTAATAAATAGCTGGATCGAAAAAAGAGAATTTGCTTTGGCGCACATTATTTCTTCAACCAAACCAGATAACAAAAAACTGAATGAATTCTCTTTATTGGTAAAACGGGCCAGCACGCATTTACAAGAAATATCCACAGAAAATAATGCACAGAAAAAAATCAATAAAGATGCCAGTAATGATCTCACTTCAATCGCACAATGGCTGACAAAAGAACGATCAGAAATAAAAGATTGGCGTCAACTCATTAAATATGTAACCAACACTTATGGTATTGAAACACAGGAAATCATTAATACCATACTCATTGAAGTTTATCCCAAGGAAGCATTGGCAATAGAAGAAAATGAAATTATAGATGAAAAATATGAACTTACTCCTGAAATGAGTCTAGCAGACCTCAAAAACATAATAGAAAGTAAGTATAAGTGGGCTTTAAATTATGATTTTAAATCAAAAGATGCCGATACGGTTTTCTGGTATCGATCTGAAGAAAAAATGGAACCCCGATTGGGCGATAGAAATATTGATAATGGCGAAGAAAAAGAAATACTAATCGGAGTTGCTCGAGCAGTTGAACAATGTTATTCAACAATGAATTCATTAACACCAGAAATAAAAATTAATACCGTTGCTGAATTCGTTTTTGCTTTCCCGGCACATCGACAAATTATCCGTCGCATGCAAACCATGTCAAAAACAACTTATGGTGAAATCCAAGCCAATTTACTTGATAAGAATATGCTGCCAATTCATTTACTGCGATGCAAATTATCTTTCTTTGGTGTTGGTAAATTTGATCCGAAGTCTCGACTCTGGGTCCGAAATACGATGTTCCAAGGAGCACCTATCACCAGAGATATTGGCAAAGAATATGCAGATGATTGGTTTTTCCCTGTTATGCCAAACGAAAAATCGAGTAAAGGAAATGAAATTCATTAGGATTTCAATCAATGAATTCAAGGCCCTTCTTAATCGTGCTTGTGAGTCACATTATGGACATCAATATGATTATGAAGATCTTGCGTACATAATTCACTGGCTCGAATTGCATAATCTTGAGGGCGTTACTGATTTCCTTAAAATAATAAATTCTACTCCACAAAAATCTGACCTATCAACTGACTTAGCAGAAAACCAGGAACAACGCTTGAAATTCAATAATAATGGTCACAGCATTCTTCATGTAGCCAGTATTATTACTGACATGACATTAGCAAAATGCCACCAAGAACAATTTTGTCACACCAGCATTAAAGATTTCATGCATCCAGTAACTATCCTGCCTAACCTCATTAAATTTAGTCAAAATGGTTGGCATGCATCAGCTTGGTGGGCAGAACCAGAAAGAGGTTTAGCACAAATTGCGAACATCAGCCCAGAACAAGAATATCCAGAGTATAAAGAAATAAAAATAAAAGAATTATCGCCTAACGATAAGTCTGATTTAAATTTAATATGCTCTAGAAATGAGATTAATTCACTTGAATCATATACAACGATCCATAAAAATAACAACAGGCACAAAACCACTCTCAAGATCTCTGCAAATGATTTTAAAGAAAGCTATACTGATAAAATCATAAATGGCTTAAATATTGACACTAAAAACTATCGAAAACTATCGCAGATAGCTGATCAGATATTAGTCGAAGCAAGCGCACAATCTCGTCTTGGTGCGGGTGAATAATAAAGAAAGCATCCATTATAAAATAATGGAATACTGCCTCTTTTTTAACTTTTAGCCTAATTGATAGTGTTACTTAAACTCATTACTGTGGAGCAACAAGTTTGTATGAATCACAACTAGATCGGCAGCAACTAACAAAATCAATTAATACGGAACAAGCCGGTTTCTATGAGGGCTTTAATCGTATTGTTGCTGTAGTGCCAAAATTTCTAATTGGAGCACTAATAATTTGGGTGGGATTGTCGCCTTCTGATGCAGCAAAAATATTGCTAGAAGCCCAGAATTGGTCTACAGAAACTTTCGGTGGTTGGTATATCTTTGTGACTGCGTTCTACACTTGTGTATGTTTAGTTCTTGGGTTGTGGCCACGCACTGCTCATATAAAATTAGGCATGGCCGATGAAACTCCTGAGTTCAGCACATTGTCCTGGTTATCAATGATGTTTAGCGCAGGAATAGGTGTGGGGATGCTCACCTACTCAACGGCCGAACCCATTTTCCACTTCGCCAACAACCCAGATACGATAAAAGGGTTGAGCGTTGGCCTAAATGAAAATAATGTCCGCAATGCTTATAAATGGGCCATGTTGCACTATGGTTTTACGCCATGGGCTTGCTATGGCGTAATTGGTATTTCATTGGGTTACTTGTCATACAGTCACCAACTACCTTTAACGATTCGGAGTGCGCTACAACCTCTTTTTGGTCGTGCCATGACCGGTGGCGCTGGTCATGCTGCAGATATCTTCGCTATCCTTGCCACAATCGTTGGTCTTAGTGTGACTATTGGTTATGGTATATCGCAATTTGCATCTGGTCTTTTCAATATCACTGGTGTGGCTTGGTTAGTTGATGATGGAGGAAAACCGACACTAATTGCTCAGTTAACCGGGTTAATGTTGATTGTTTGTGCCTCCTGCTTATCTGCTGCGTCAGGTTTAAAGCGAGGCATTAAGTGGTTATCAAATATCAATATGAGTTTATCCGCTCTCTTGGTCGTTTTTTTCGTCTTATTTGGTGCAACATCCTTTGCGCTAAAAACTTTTTTTTATACCACATGGGATTACTTGATCGCCTTACCAGCTATGTCAACTACAGTCTGGAGAGATACCGGTATTGAACCTTCTAAAGCCTTACAAGAGTGGCAGAGCACATGGTCAATCTTTTATTGGGCTTGGTGGATTGCGTTTGCCCCCTTTGTTGGGCTATTCCTAGCACGCGTTTCTCGCGGCAGAACAATTCGTGAATATGTCCTCGGTGCGATTATGGTTCCATCCTTAATAGGTTTAGTTTGGTTTGCCTTTGTTGGTGGTACCGCAGTTGATCTTGAGCTGTCTGGTGTTGCTCAGGGCGCTATTGTTAATGCAGATATTTCTGCCCAATTATTTGAAACAATTAATTTAATGCTTTCATCTAAATTAGCCATCATGCTTTCAATAATCATTGTAATATTGTTGGTGACTTTTTTAGTAACCTCGGCAGATTCTGGTATTTTGATTATCAATACACTCGCCTCAGGAGGCAATCAAAGACAAAAACAGTCGAAACATATAGTCATCTGGGGTCTACTGTTCTCGGTGCTTATTGGTGTCTTATTGTTAGCTGGCGGCATGGATGCATTGCGGTCGGTTATGATTATAGGGGCTCTGCCATTTTCAGTAATCATTGCTCTTATGGCAATTTCACTGATCAAGACATTGCTAAATGATGGAAAGGTATAAAATATACATATTAACTAACGCATAACAAATGGATTAGCCATAGGCGCATCGGATATGTTAATCCAAGTAGTTTTAGTACGAATGTAATCATTAATTGCCTGCATGCCAGCCTCTCTAGCGTAACCTGACTGATTATATCCACCAAATGGAGCAATTGGTGAAATGGCGCGATAACTATTAACCCAACAAATGCCGGCTTTGATTTTTTTTGAAACTCGATGTGCGCGGGAAAGATTATTAGTGAATATGCCAGAACCCAGACCATACGGACTGTTATTTGCCAATTTAATAGCCTGATCCTCTGTTTTGAAAGATAATATCGACATAACTGGACCAAACATTTCAGTTTCAAGAGTAATAATAGATTCATTGGGGCAATCTACTAATGTAGGCTCAAAATAATAACCTTCCCGAGTATGTCTTTTGCCGCCAAAATGTATTTTTGCTCCCTGTTCTAAAGCTTTATTCAATGTGACCTCAATCAATTCAATTTGCTTCTCGGTGCACAAAGGTCCCACATGAGTGCTCGAATCAGTCGGATTGCCGATAATTATCGAATCAACTCTTTCGGATAATTTAGTTATTAAAAACTCCTTTAATGATTCATGCACAATAACTCTTGATCCGGCCACACAAGATTGTCCAGAAGCACCATAATTCCCGGCAATAATTCCATTAATAGCGCCCTCAATATCTGCGTCTTCAAAAATAAGGATGGGGGACTTTCCTCCAAGCTCAAGTGTGGTGACGGCAAAGTTTTCAGCAGAATTAATAACGATTTGTTTTGCTACATCTGGGCCTCCTGTAAACGCAATACGATCTATATCAGGATGAGTGGTTAAAGGTATAGCGCAATTTTTTGCATCGCCAGTGATAATTGAAACAACTCCATCTGGGAATCCTGCCTCTTTGATTAACTCACCAAAATACAATAGGGCACAAGGTGCAATTTCAGAAGCTTTAACAATAACAGCACACCCAGCAGCTAGCGCTGGAGCGAGTTTTGTCGCAGTGAGGAACATTTGAGCATTCCATGGAACAACGGCAGCCACCACTCCAATAGGTTCACAGGTGGTATATACGTGCATATCCGGTTTATCAATCGGTAATGTCGCGCCCTCTAACTTATCCGCTAAGCCAGCATAATAACGATAATAGTCTGCAACATATTTGGTTTGAGTTACTGTTTCAACAAGTAACTTACCACTATCGTTGGTTTCGATTGCGCCAATATCAGATGCATGCAACTCAATTAAATCAGCCAACCTAAACAATAGTTTTCCGCGCTCTGTAGGTAACATATCAGCCCAATCATGATTATCTAAAGATTGCTTAGCAACTGATACTGCTCGATTCACATCTTTATTATTGGCCACTGAGAAGGTAGCCCATACCTTGCCATTATGTGGATTTATACTGGGAAATATGTCTTTAGTTGAACCGTTATCGATGACACCATCTATCAATAATGGATAATGCGGCAATTCTTCTTTTGTACTCATATATGACTACCTATTAATTAAAAGCGGGCATAACCTCATGAATAAATCTTTCTAAAGAAGCTTTCTTTAAATCAAAGCTCATCCCCGAATCAACCCAATAAGAAAATTCATCATAACCAAGATGCTCATATTTCTTTATGAGATCTATGACATCCTCTGCAGTTCCAATTGCAAGATTATTCCTCATAATCTCAGGTGCATAAATATCCAAGGATTGGATCTCCTTAGAGGTCAGTTTTTTCATTAGCCCTTGATCAATTGGTCTTTCGTTACTAAACCAAGCACCAAAATGAGCATAAAATTCACTAAACATGACGGCTGCTTGCTCAAGCTCATTTTGATTACTACTGATGTAAGCATGCTGCAATAGCATTATCTCTGTACGGGTTGAATTTTGGCACTTAGCTTTCGCATCCATAAAGCGGCACATTAAACTTTCTACCTCTTCAAATCCCTGCCAAAGAGGCGTCACTTGCACATTACAATTATTAGCAATAGCAAATTCATGGCTATTTGGGTCTCTTGCAGCAACCCATATAGGCGGACCATTAGGTTGCAGTGGTTTTGGTGTAGAAGTTGATGCCGGGAAATTATAGTACTCGCCTTCATGCGCATAGTTACCGCCCCACAAACCACGGATCGCTGGGATCATTTCTCTTAAACGCCCTCCTGCTTGCCATGCATCCATCCCAGGCATTAATCGTTCATACTCGTACGTGTAAGCACCTCTTGCAATACCTAATTCTAACCTACCAGATGTAACTATATCCGTCATGGCTGATTCTCCAGCCAACTTTATAGGATGCCAAAATGGAGCAACTATTGTTCCTGTACCCAATCTTACGTTGGCTAACTTACTGGCTAAATCAGAAATAGTAATAAAAGGATTCGGAGCAATCGTAAAATCCATACAATGATGTTCGCCCGTCCATATTGCGTGCATGCCGCCTTCATCTGCAAGTTTGCATAGCGTCACAAATTCATCATACAAATCAACATAAGATTGATTCTGATTTGTTCGTTCCATATGCGCGAAAAGAGAAAATCTCACTAACCTATCTCACTTTTTTTAGTTTTTTATACTCAAAGCAAATGATTGAATTATCTCGTTTACTTCTTCAGCATGCGTCATCTGAGTCATGTGCCCAGCTCCAATAACTTCTCTTGCAATACCGAGAGGACATAATTTAGCCATATCACCAGTCATTGAAGGTGTTGAGTTTGAATCTAACGTACCTGTTATGAAAGCGATGGGCAAATTATTTGTTACAAGCTTGCTTTTTGAAACTCCTCTTTGCTTAGCAAAAATATCATATGCCTCAACATAACCCTCTTTATTAGACTCAAGCAACCATTGTCGGCAAATATTCGCTAATTCTAAATAATAACCAGTTGGACTCTCTCCAAACCATCGTTTGATGGTTACTTCAATCTCTTGATTCATGTCTTTTGTAGCAAGTTTTTTTGACCGTAATCGAACTTGCCTCATGGCTTCGTCGGTACGCTGATAAATACAATTTAATGCAATAATTCCATCGCATTCTTGGTCATATTGATCAGCATAACTAAGGGCAATTAATGCACCTAAAGAATGCCCTATAACAATACATGAACCTTCAATGACTTCATTGGCAAATAATTTTAT
>PVBE010128459.1_pt1 | contig 13730 bp, 11 predicted proteins | sample 1631181 | NCBI WGS metagenome assembly PVBE01 (sample SAMN08397723, study PRJNA350692) | Marine metagenome, whole genome shotgun sequencing project. | isolation source: water | place: Pacific Ocean | collected 2012-04 | reverse complement strand
ACGCGAGCTGCCTGGCCCGTCTGTAGCGGATCAAGTACCACGATAGACATCGCTCCGGGTTGTTCCACGTAACGATCCTGTTGGTCTCGCGTTTGCATGGAGAGCATCACTCCATCATTGGTGGACCGTCCATCAAAACCTGTCATGGATGTCTTCTCGGGATCAAGCACAATGTGTGATAATGGTCCGGTTCCGGGTGCCGGTTGAAATGTCGAATCACCCCTGGGTGACGGCAGTAATTCAAAGTCTTTGTCATTACCGTTCGCGGGCGGATCTTCCGGAGCTGGTTTTTCGGTAGGAGTGCCCGGATCAATCTTGATGCGAGGTAAACCTGGAAGTGGGCCCTGGTTGTCCGGGGAATCATTACCAGGATTGATCTGCAAATTACCGTCAGGTCCATCCAGTTGCTGCTTTAACTGCTGATTTTCCGTTTGAATCTTTTCCAGTTCGGCGGTGAGATCTTCCATTTCAAACTGGAGGTCGTAGATGCGGTCCTCGAGGGCTCGGCGCTGAGCACCCATTAATTCCACGTAGGTATCGTTGCGGGCCTGGCGATGGCAGCCGGAGCACAGCACCGCGACCAGTACAGCCAGGATCAGGTAACGCACATTCATGAACGCTTGCAGGGGGTATTAAAAGGGGGGAGGAGAGGGGGAAACCGCTAAAAGAAGGGCCCCTGATGTACCTAGTTTAAGCTTGGCGAACAAGAGCAACTTGCGCCAGACGCTAGCAATCGGAACTGTTACCAGGTGGGATTGAACTGCCGCATTGGCAATGCAGAGAGCGATCTGGGCAGTTTAGTCCTTGGAATCCATTTCCATTTGGGCCACGACCTGGTCAATCAGCTTGTATTTACAGGCTTCATCAGCGGTCATGAAGCAATCGCGATCGGTATCTTTTTCGATCTTTTTCAGCGTATGTCCGGTGTGCTTGATGAGAATTTCATTCATTCGGTCCTTGATGCGTTGAAATTCCTTGGCGTGAATCATGATTTCTTCAGCGGTACCCTGCATACCCGCCAGCGGCTGGTGAATCATGATGCGGGCATTCGGCAGTGCATAGCGTTTTTTCGCTGCGCCGGCGGTCAGGAGGACAGCTCCCATGGAAGCGGCCTGTCCAAGGCAATAGGTTGCCACGTCGCAGGTGATGAACTGCATGGTATCGTAAATTGCCAGGCCAGCGCTAACACTGCCACCTGGTGAATTGATGTAGAAATGAATATCTGCCTTGGGATCATCAGACTGGAGGAAGAGCATTTGGGCTACGATGGAGTTAGCTACTTCATCGTTGACTCCCGATCCCAGGAAGACGATTCGGTCTTTGAGCAATCGGCTGTAGATGTCAAAGACGCGTTCTTCGCGTCCTGATTTTTCGACGACATAGGGCACGACAGGCATCGAATGATGATCTCCGGTTAAAACAGGCGATTGGTATGTGTTATGACAGGGAGCGGATCAGGCGGTTTCTTCGTCTTCTGCTGAAGGCTTAACGAGGATTTCATCCACCAGTCCGTATTTCTTTGCTTCCTCGGCACTCAGGAAGAAATCGCGGTCGGTATCCTTGCGAATTTTCGCGATACTTTGTTCGGTGTGTTCGGCCAGGATCTTGTTGAGCATTTCCCGGTTTCGATTAATTTCATTGGCTTGGATTTCGATATCACTGATTTGCCCGTTAACCCCGCCATAGGGTTGATGCATCATGACTCGTGCATGCGGTAATGCGAATCGTTTTCCCTTGGTTCCGCCAGCTAACAGCACGGCGGCACCACTGGCAGCCTGGCCGACGCAATAGGTAGAAACGGGACAGGAGAGCACACGCATGGTGTCGTAGATCGCCAACGTGGCAACCACGTCACCGCCGGGTGAATTCAGGTAAAAGTGGATATCTTTCCTGCGATGTTCGCTCTGAAGATAAAGTAGTTTCATCACCAGTTCATTGGCGTTACCGGTATAGATCTCACCCTGGAGAAAAACGATACGGTTTTCCAGCAGCAGGTCGCCCAGTGTCAACTGTCGTTGACGCTGGTAGCTTTGGTAGGCATGAGAATCACGGAGAGGTTCAGGAAAGCCACCAATCATATTCAGGGGATCCTTGGGTCGGGTGTGTGGTTTGGTTAACGGGTTGTGGTTAAAAATCGGTTTGCGTGTCATGGCAGGATAACCAGGCCATGAAAGTAAAGCTGTTTCTTCGCGAGGATACCAGGTTTAACGAGTCAGCGACTCGCAGCTCTTTCCCCTGGTGGGCAGTATGGTTCCTCCTTGCCAATGCGGTTGGATCACGGTGACGAGATCCTGGACTGCTTGATTCCTTGCAGTGCCGTCTGATGTTGAGCTTCCTACTAGGTGTAATCTGCCGGTGCTTCGATTGCTTCCGTTCCATCTGAATGTTGGGCATCTGGAATAGATGCCTTGGATTCGCCGCTGATCGCATGGTCGATCGCGTGATTTGTTTCCTTGGATGTGTCTTCGAGCGGGATGTCGGTGATATCGGCATGTTCTGTGATCAGGTCGATCGCCTTGCGTTCCACGATCTGGTTTTGAAGAGCATCCATTTCACCCTGTTTTTCCAGGCGAGCACGTACTCGTCGTGGAGATTCATTGCGTTGAGCAGCAATCATACCTAGCTCAATGGTAATATCTTCGGCGGTCGCTTCCAGGTCATGATCCTCGGAAATTTTTTCCAGGATGAAGTGTTCTTTGAGTGCTTTTTCTGTTCGGCCCATCAGGTCGTGCTGTAATCGGTTGGCCTGGTTGCGAATATCGTTATCAGAAAAACCACTGGCCTGCAATTCCAGTATCATCCGTTGCATTTCACGATTGGACTGCCGTTTCAATAATGCGGGAGGTAATTCCCAGTTGGCAGCTTCCGTCAGCAACCCGGTGATTTGCTGTCTCAAGTGTTGCTGCTGGTGATACTTCAGTTGGCGTTCTAATTCCTCGCGTACCACGGAGTGAAGTTCTTCCGTACTGCCGAATCCGCCAAGTTCTTCCAGGAAATCGTTGGTTAATTGTGGGATCTTGATGCGTTGAACATCCTGGATACTCACTTCCACGTCGACGCTTTTCCCCTGCAAGTCCTCTTTTTCGCAGTTCTCACTGATGGTCGCCGTGGTTTTCTTGAGATCTCCTTTTTTGGATTTCGTGAGTAGTTTATCGAAATCCTGGATTTCACCGTCACGCAGCACACAGGTTGATCGAACTGGACAGGTATGACCCTCAATCGTGGAAAGTGTTTCACCATCAGCGGCGAAGGTGATGTCGACTGTGACCATGTCCGCGGCCTCAATTTCACCGTCATGCGCTTCCACGGTTCCATACCGTTGCAGCAATTCCTGTGTGCGTTCTTCGACTTCATCCTGCGTATATTCGTGTTGCTGACGATCCAGCTTTAATTTCTTCCACTCGGGCATCTCGAATTCGGGGCGAACTTCCACGTTGAATTCGAAGGTTAGATCTCCGTCGTCGGGCATGGCAATGGAATTAAAATCGAAGTCCGGTTCGCTGATTGCAGAGAAATCATGGTCTTCGTTGACCTGCGTCATGGCATCCATCAGGACCGATCCCTTGACCTGGTCGCCAATTTCTTTTTTGAAACGCGTTTCGACCAGTTTGCGAGGTGCCCGTCCGATGCGAAAACCCGGGACCTCCGCTTTGGGAACCAGTTCCTCGTAAGCGTCGTCCAGGTAGCGGTCAATATCACCACGAGAAACCGTGACCGTGATATGTCGCTCGCAGGCACTTGGCTCGTCGATCTGGACCTCGAGCGAGAGCTTTTGGTCCTGATCTTCTTGCTGGTCCTCATCAGAAGAGGGTTCCGAGTCGGTGTTCTCAGCAAGGGTATCATCTTGCGGAAGATCGTTGATGTCACTGTCTGAAGATGTCATGCGCTTCTACTTACGGTTTGAATTGGAGAATTGTGAATTCAGCTCAGTAAATTCGACAACGCCCGGATTTGACGTCCAGCCACCACATTGCAGGACTGATAAGAAATCAATCCTGCCTGTGGGGCATCACAATAACTAGAGCGGGTGATGGGATTCGAACCCACGACAACAACGTTGGCAACGTTGTGCTCTGCCAACTGAGCTACACCCGCAGTCCTTTCCTGCTGACCATAAACCATGCGTCTCACTTTCTGGGAAACCCATTTCAACAGGAAAATCGGTTGCCCCAGCCCGTGGTCTTTTGCTTGGCAAACAACCACGACCTGAAACATCGGATTATAAATGCGTAAACTCCAGTTGCAAGGGTACTTCCGTCTTCGGCAGGCCTGCTTTTCCAGAGTTCGAGCAAGATCTCGGCTAGTTTTCCATAGCGTTGCTGATTGTCAGCATTCCATTCGATGGATAAACTGTGTGATGACAGTAGGTTAAATATCTTTCCAGTAGAGTATCCCATGAGCCTAAAGGCGGTTTTTCGGTTCCAGGGGATGCAGCTTACGTCATTTGACATAAAACGTGTGGACGCATGAAGCCCAAACTAATTGTTGTTGGCGGTGATGCCAAACCGAGTGAAATCGATTTGACGCTGCCGAGCGTGATTGGCAGAGGGCGTTCTGTAGCCGTGACGTTGCCACATCCGCTGGTAAGTCGCGAACACTGCGAAATCTATCTCAACGAGGGACGGTTGCATGTTCGTGACCTCGGATCCCTGAATGGCACCTATGTGGGCAATGAACGTATCGAAGATGTCGTGCTGCCTGCGGGCGGCTTGTTGACCGTGGGGACCGTCACGTTTCGTGCGGTCTATGAAGACCCGGCAGCAGCTGTTGCCGAAGATGATTTGTCTTTTTCGATTGCCGATTCCGAATCAGACGATTTAACCGTGGGGCCTGATGAACCTCTTAGCAGTCGAACGACTGCCATGTTGACTCCAGGAGGCGTGAACGACGGTGACGCCGAATCTGTCGAATCTGTCGAATCTGAAACTGAATCCTTGGAACGTATTCTCGAATCGCTGGGTACGTCGCCATCGAAGGAAGTTGAATTGAATGTTTCGCCGTCAGCGGACCAGGATGAATCGGAAGATTCCGCGAAGGCTGATGATGAGAGCGATTCGACGGATGATGAGGACGATTTCCAGACGTTCCTGAGAAATCACAGTTAGTCACGATGGCTGGCTCCCGGATACGGGATTTTCTTGATGGTAACCACGTTGGCAGGTGAATCATGAGAGCACGAATGAGAATCGTTGTTAAAAACATGTGGCGGCACCGAGTCATTGCCTTACTCAGCGTGAGTTTGCTGTTGGCCGGAGGCTGTTTTTCCCGGCAGGATGCACAGGCTGATCCAGCACAGGAAAAGAAAGAGGAAAAGAAAAAGGAAAAGAAAGAGGAAAAGAAACATACGAACCTGCTGGCCAAGGAGACCAGCCCCTACCTGTTAATGCATGCCCATAATCCTGTTGATTGGTATCCCTGGGGACCGGAAGCGTTTGCCAAGGCGAAGAAAGAGAAAAAGGTCATCTTTCTTTCCGTGGGTTATTCCAGTTGCCATTGGTGCCATGTCATGGAGCGAGAGTCGTTTCTGGACAAGGAAATTGCTGCCTTCCTCAATAAGCATTTCGTCTGTATCAAGGTGGATCGCGAGGAACGTCCGGATGTAGACAAGATCTATATGACGAGTGTCTATGCAATCAATGGTCGCGGTGGTTGGCCGATGAGTGTATTCATGTTGCCTGATTCTCGTCCGTTTTATGGCGGTACATATTTTCCCGCACGCGACGGAGATCGACAGGGGATGCCCGGTTTCCTCACCATGATCAATAAAATAAATGAATTATGGACCAAGGATACTGCCAAGGTGGAACAGAGTGCCGGGCAGTTGACTGAATATATCAAGCAGGAATTGAACGGGCGACAGATGCCGCTGGAGACCAACCTGCCTGGAGATTTCCAGCAACAGACCCAGCAGGCCCTCGCCCAACAGTTTGATGATCAGTTTGGTGGTTTTGGCTACAGTCCGACAAACCCGGATCGTCCCAAGTTTCCTGAACCGGCTAACCTGGCTTTCCTGGTTCACCGGGTGCGGACTGAAAAAGCAGCCGGCAAGGATACAGAGGAAGCGCTCAAGATGCTCCGTTTCACCCTTGATCGCATGGGAATGGGAGGGATTCGAGATCACCTTGGCGGTGGTTTTCACCGCTATAGTGTCGACCGCTTCTGGCGCATTCCACACTTCGAAAAGATGCTTTATGACAACGGCCAACTGGCTAGTATTTACGCGGAAGCATTTCAACTGACCGGGGATGAAAATTATCACCAGATCCTGCGGGAAATGCTCGACTTTGTCATCCGGGAAATGACGGATGAGGAAGGTGGTTTTTATTCTGCCCTGGATGCCGAATCCGAGGATGTTGAAGGTAAGTTCTATCGCTGGGAAAAAGAAGAAGTCGAGAAATTGTTGTCGAAGGAAGAGTTCAAGATTTTCTCCGGGGTTTATGGATTGGATGGCAGTCCGAATTTCGAAAAGGAATATTATGCCCCGCAGTTAAGTCGTTCCATGCAGGAACTGGCAGAGGAGCAGGGAATCAAGCCGGCGGAACTGGAAGCGAAATTGTTACCGGCCCGACGCAAGTTGCTCGCACACCGTGACAAGCGACCTCGTCCATTAACGGATACCAAAATATTGACGGGCTGGAATGGATTGATGATCCGGGGCTTTGCGGATGCTGGTCGTATTCTCAAGGAACCCCGCTATATCCAGGCCGCGGAACGAGCAGCCAATTTCGTGCTCGAGAAACTTACCCATCAAAAAGGTCGATTGCTGCGAACCTACGGGAACAAGGAAGCGAAATTTAATGCTTACCTCGTGGATTATGCATTCCTGGTCGATGGCCTGCTGGGATTACACGAGGCGACCGGCGAAGAACGCTGGCTACAACAAGCTGACCAGTTGATGCAGCTGCAACTGAAATTGTTCTGGGATGCCGAACGAGGAGGATTTTTCTTTACCTCGGAAGATCACGAGTCCCTGTTAGCTCGTAGCAAGAACCCCTTGGATGGGGCACGACCGTCGGGTAACTCGGTTTCCACCCAGAACCTGATCTACCTTGGTACGGCATTGAAAAATGAAAAATACCTGGACCATGCAGAAAAAACAGTCCGGTCGATTTCTGGTATGTTGGCTGCCGCTCCCGCCGCTGCCACACGTATGACCGTCGCCGTGGGGCAACTGCGATCCCTGGGTAGACTCAAGGTGGTCAGTCCGCCGCCGCCCGAGAAGGCACCGCCGGAAGAAAAAAAGAATCCCTAGGTTCAGGTCGACAGGAACAGGATCTACAGCCGCAACATCTCGCGCAACTCGGTTTGGACCAGTTCCAGGTTGGTCGCCATTTTAAAGGTGACCGCGATGGCCATGAAACTAGCCAGCAGGATGAGGCTCGTCGCGTAAGGGTTGATTGTCGTGCGAGTCGCCTGCAGAGCCTCGGCTAAACGAATCTCCAGCTTGCGCCAGCCAGCACAACTCTGGGCCGGCCCCGAAGAGATCAGTTGCGTGCACCGCAGCGTGGAAAATGTTTCCAGGTGTAACTGGACATGTAGCGTGGGCAGTGAAAGACTGTCGCCCGCCCAACGTAATTCAGGATCCAACTCGCTGGCTACCGAGGACAGGATCGGTCGTAACTGGTGCAAAGTCATGTTGTAAATGACCAGCCGGGGACGAATCAGCAGGACCAGCAGCGTCCAGCAAAGCCCATAAAGAGCCAGCATCATCGGCCAGACATAGCTGCCGAACTGGTTGGCTGCTAGTTCGGGTAAGAACAACTCCATGGGACCAGCCACGACCAGGCCAGAGACACCGATGCCCAGCGCTGCCAGATCTCGAGCCCCGGTGGTTAGAAAAGGCCGCCGCCGGCAGTTAAGCAGTCCCAGGAGCATCAGGTAGGCAATTACCGGGCCCAGGGCAATACAAAGATGAAGCGGATCCATGGGAAACTCTTTGGAGTTCAGGTCACCGTGAAGTGCAGGAAAGTTCAGCGGTTTCGCCAGTTATCTTAGTGACGCAGGTACCACCGGTCAATGCGCTGCCTGCCACGGATAAGAGGGGTTAAACAGTACGTGAATTCAATAATCGGACCAGTAGAAAGACAGGAATTCCCAACAGAATCAATCCGATACTGACCAACGATTCCACAAACAGGCCTCGTAGAATCATGAACATGAACCAACCATAAAAGGCCAGGAAACCGAGTGGTACCAGGGGATAGAAGGGTGCCCGGAAAGGCCGTTCACGATCCGGCTCCCGGCTGCGCAACACCATGACCGCCGCAATGGTTAACATCAGGAACGGTCCGTAACAAAAGACCGTGTAATTGGAAAGAATTGTGAAAATGCTTTGCTCCCGGAAACGCTCAACGAAGCTGACCAGCAACAGGGAAGCTACCAGCAGGATGAGCGCCATCGTCATTTGCATGAAAATCGCCACGGCCGGGGTTCGGTACCTGGGATGGATGTAGGCAAAGGAGCGGAAAAAAGTTCCACTGCGCCCCATCGCCAGGGTGACACGCGGCGTGATCAACATGCCACCGTTGAGTGCTCCCAGTGTGCTACACATGATGACTGCGGAAACCAGCGCACTGCCGATTTTTCCCCAGCCGTAGGGTGCCAGCAGGCGGGCCATCATGGTTTGCGAGACGGTTTCACCAGCGGCCTGCATCTCTTCCATGCTGAGAACACCGTGAAATGCCAGGTTGGCACCGACGTAGAGCAGGGTCAGGATACCAATGCCACCCAGCAGCGCCAGGGGAATGTCTCGGCGTGGATTGCGAATTTCCTCGGCGACAGGAGTCACGAAGTGCCAACCGCTGTAGGCCCACATGATTGCCAGCATGACGACTGCAAATCGTGTTGCCACGGATGTATCGGCTGGGACCAGCGACGTGGAATAGTTGGAAAGCTGAATGCTCTGTTCCGCAAAAAACACCATCGCGAATGGAAGTAACGCCATCAGGCCGACGAAACCCGCCTTGACGATCGTGGTCACGGCCTGGAAACGGCCGCCCCAGACTACGCCGATAAAATTAATCCAGGCAACTAGTACAACGAGGGAACCGGCAATCAGGGTGGTCGATCCCAGGCCAAGTTCCCATCCCATGGTGCTTGCCAGCGCTCCCACAAAGGCAATCGCCAATGCGCCGTTGGAGGCGGGTTCCACGAAGAAGAAAAGATTCCATCCGTAAAGAAATGCGATTAGCTTTCCGTAAGCTTCCTGGAGATAGACATAGAGCCCACCCGCCTTGGGCATCATCAAGGCCAGCTCGGCAACACACAGGCCACCAAGTAAACAGACAATTCCACCAATGACCCAGGCACTGATGATCAGTGGAAAGCTGCCTCCGTCAGTAGCAATCTGTCCGGGCTTCAGGAAGATCCCGGAACCGATGACAGCCCCCACTACCATCGAGATGGCGATACCAGGTCCTAGTGTGCGAGAAAGTCCAGGGCTTCCATCGCTGGTAGGAACGGGGGACGCTGTCGGGGTACTGGGCGAATTCTCCATCAGGGGCAGCACTCACTGTATGGGAACCAGGGAAAGAACAGGATCGTTATCTTATGCTCTGGCAGGCCAACCTACCAGCAGTCCGGGAGAACCTGGTGATTCTGATTCAGCCGGAGACCGTGACAGCATTTCATTCGATTGGCTTGAGAGCCCCGGTCGAGACATAAGCCCGAATGCCGTCCTCGCTAACAACCATGCTGTAGCTGCCAGAGTCCTGTACTAACTCCACCCGGGTACCGGCTGGGAATTTACCATCGGGTGGACGCATCTGTTGAGGACCATCCAGGTAGTAAACCTCTTCGCCACTGATGACATGGGTCACCTTGACTGCTGGTTTTTCGGGAGCCACGATCTCAGGGTTGGCGGCATCCCCGGATTGTTCTGCTGCGGATTGACCGGGATTGTTTTCATCCGCGGTTGGTTCTGCTGGCGTTTTTTCCGTCGAGTTACTTGCAGGCTCCTGGTTGTTGCAACCCCAGGCCCCCAACAGTAGCACGAGAAAAAGCAACTGAGTCTTCATGATATGCTCCTGGTCAGGACTGACTGACATGACTGCGGGCAATATAACAGAACCGGGGTCTGCAGGACAATTCCGTTCCCAGGGCAATCAATCCACCGATCCCAGCCAGCTCCAGAAATCGTCCACCCCAGGCGTTGCGTGGGTAGACTCATCACGCTCTGAAGCATCTTCTTCCGAGGACTGCTGGCGACGATCACTACTGCGGTAATAGAGGTCATCAACGCTTGGTGTCACCGGTACCATGGGCAGAGCCGCATCCGTTGCATCAGGCGCGCCCGGCGGTTCGGTTTGTGATTGAGGATCAGTGACTTCACCCTCCGCGCTGGAAGCAGTCCGGTTCAGGAAGTTAATGATATGCAGGACATCCGCGGGAGAGACGATACCATCGAAGTTGACATCATAGTAAGGTGCTCCCAGGGTCCGCTCCGTGGGCAGGCTGCGTGACCCCAGTTGGTTCAGGGTATTGATAATGTGCAGCGCATCCAGCGGCGCTGTTACCCCGTCATCGTTCACGTCCAGTGGTCGCGTCGCGTTGTGCCAGGGGACCCGCTCATTATCCAGTAACGTTACCTGGACCACCTGGCTGGTCGCATCTCCGTCGGATACCTGGTAGGTGAAGACATCCTGTTGTTCCAGGCTGATGCCTTCACCGGGTGATCCATTAATCGATCCATTGGCATTGCGTGTGTAGGTAAAAGAACCATCGGTTGCCAGGTTGAGAATTCCCTTGAACGGGCCGGCAACGATACTGGGCACGATACCCTGGCCGTCGTCATCGTGATCGTTATCAAGGATACCTGGTAATGCGACCTGCAACGTCCCACTCGGGGGAACGATGTAACGGTCTGCTGTGGCCACCGGCGGTGTGTTGGCGTTGTTGACGGTGACACCGAGTGTTGTACCGGTTGTCTTGGCGCCTCCAGCACCCGTGTTTCCCTGGTCATTTACGCTTAGCTGGATCGTTTCGCCACCATGGAAATCTTGTGCGGGCTGATACACCAGGCCACCCAACGCTGCATTTAAATTTGCCAGCGTTCCCGTGAAGACCAGTTGGGAATCCGCCGATCCATCGCCAGTTGTGAATTGCAGACCAGCCGTTGATCCCACGGTCAGAACGCCCTGCTGGGCAGACAGGCTGACCTGGAGCATGCTATTGCCGGCGTCCACATCAATCACCGAGATATCGGAAATTGCCAGGGACTGGTTCTTATCCACTTGCTGGACGCCTGGCAATGTCCAGGTGGGGGAATCGTTCAGTGAGTAGACATCCACGTAGTCGGCGTAGTTGAAATTCCAGGTGTCCTGCCCTCCGTAGACCAGGCCGGCAAACTCCACCATCTCTTGCTCATTGTAGGAGTCCAGGCCCAGTCCGTAGCCCCGGTTCATCCCCTCCATGAAGAGGTTGGCCAGGGCTGCCTGGGTTACCGTATGCGGGTGAATCCCGTCATGGACGAAGGCATGCGTGGCTGCAGTACCAGAGTCATTGGTAATCACAATCCCGCCGATGTGCTGGGAGCTGATGGGTTGGGTATTGGTACCAAAGACACCGGTGGCAAATCCCGCCAGGTCGACCATCGTGACGTGGTATTGCTGTGCCAGGGCATCGATGTGTTGGTTGAGTTGGTTGATGACACCGGTGACACGGTCCCGCATCGAGGCACTGCTATACAGTCCGCGCACAACCGGTGAGAAACCGTAGTCCGCAACATTGGAGACGACCAGGTTCACTCCATCTGCCAGTAACGTGGTCATGGCGGTCTCGATGTTCGTGGCAACAGTATTGATGTAGCTGCTGATTTCCTGGGAAGACCAGGTGCCATGATAGATATGATCGTAGGCCACGGCGTCGCCATCCGCGTACCCCTCGGGGTCCGGATGAAAATCATTTTGACCGATAGCCAGCACGGCATGGCGAACCTGACGCTGCTGGATCTGCTTGGCCAGTCCCGTATGCTGCCCGGTTTTCAACAGGCTGTCTGAATTAGCTCCGGAGCGAGCCCAGTTGTATTCGTAGCCCTCACGTCGAGGTTCACCCCATTGCAGGGGGTTGCCGGACTCGGTTTCATGTCGGCCCAGGTCAAAATGGGATTCGCTTCCCAGTAATTCGACCCAGTTGCGGGCATAGGAATAGGTTTCCTGGGCATACTCGTCGCTCAGGCTGTCCCCCACCACGCCAAAGCCGCCGATCGGTCCATGGTGTAGCAGGCGACGATCTTCCAGTAACTCCAGGCAGAGACGCCGCCTGTTTGCCTGCGCAGGGGTTGTCCCAGATCTGCCGGGGACGGCTGGAGTGCGCGGAATTCGCTTCATGAACAAGGGGCTCTTGCAGGTCGGATAAGTGGGAGCCTGGAACGCGGTGCCAGGACGGAAACCGTTTTTATGACGACTCGGTTCAGACTACCATTTCACAGAAAGTTGCACAAACAATGGTTGAATCACTCAAGAAAGAGAGCGTTTTGAGACCCTCCCAGCCGTTCAAATCGCTTCATCTTTACCCAAGAAGTCGAGCCAGTCCGATTGCTCAAAGAGGTCATCACGATCTCGATCGGTAGCGGCGTCAGACAACTGGCTGCGGCGAGCGGTCCGTATGATTGAATCGAAAGTCTCGTCCACTCGCTGCCAGTAAGGCGTGTTGTCGGGCACTGGCTGGCTCGAGGCGTCTCGGTCGGTGGCCACAGGACGGATTGCACGCTCGGGGTGAATGGTCGAGTTTGCTTGTTCGCTCATCAACAGGTCAATCGCCAGCGCGGCGGCAGGCGTTTCGCTTGCTCCCTCTCCTTCGCCAAGCGGCTGCTGGTTCAGGTAGTTGATAATCCAGAGGGCATCGAGCGGTGTGGACTGGGCATCACGGTTTACATCCAGGAACGGCTTGACGATTCCTTCCGTTCGTATCTTGGTCAGCGGTTGACTACCCAGGTTGTTGATCGTATTGATGATCCAGAGTGCATCGAGCGGGGTCACCAGGTTGTCGGCGTTGACATCCCTCGGCTCTCGACAGTTGTACCAGGTATAATCGGTATCGATTTTCAGGGTAACAGTGCCGATATTACTGTCGACGGTGCCGTCGTTGGCCACGTAGGTAAAGAAGTCGTTTCGGTTGAAATTGCTAGAAGGTGTGTAGTGGAAGGATCCATCTTCGTTGAGGACCAGTTGGCCATCGCTGGGGCCAGCGACCACGGAGAACGTGAGAGCGTCTTCGTCGATGTCTGTAACGAGAGTGGCCAGGCCGGTTACCTGGTTCTTGTCCAAACGGGTGTTGTCCAGTGGACGATACGTGGCATCACCAGCGATCGGTAAATCATTGACCGGCGTGACATCCACCTGGAAAGTACGACTGAAGGTACCGTTGCCCTCGAGGGTATCGAGATCATTGTCCAGGCCACCGTCTTCTACCGTCACCGTGATCGTGGTGTTGCCAAATTGATCGGCCAGCGGAGTGAACGAGAGCGTACCGGTGGCAGCGGCATTGCTGTAGACAACCGTCGGGTCCAAGATCAGATCTGTGTTGCTACTGGTCGCCGTAACTCTTAGCGGCTGGGTTTCACCACCGCCGGCTGTGATGCCCGTCAGGTTGACCGTTTGCTGGGAGGCGTCTTCGTTAATGGTGACATTTGAGATTTCAGCGAGTGTTGGAACGTCGTTAAAAATGCCGAAGTCATTACCGAAACTCTCGGTACCCGAGACGACGGTAACCGTTCGAAACGATTCGTTATT
>PVBE010580058.1_pt1 | contig 13732 bp, 17 predicted proteins | sample 1631181 | NCBI WGS metagenome assembly PVBE01 (sample SAMN08397723, study PRJNA350692) | Marine metagenome, whole genome shotgun sequencing project. | isolation source: water | place: Pacific Ocean | collected 2012-04 | reverse complement strand
CGGAATAGTTATCTAAGGAAAATCGAGTGAATCGAGAGGATCGATAGTGGCAACGAAGAAGACAAACTTGGAACTGGTTCTCAACGGATTACTGGCCGAAAACCCCATCTTTCGTCTGGCGTTATCCATGTGTCCCGCGGTGGCCATGACGACGACGATTAAAAATGGACTATTGCTGGGTGTGGCGGTCTTTTTTGTACAGGTTGCCTCGAGTTGCACCATTTCCGTTGCAAAGAACCTGATCCACCCGCGGATCCGTATCCCGACTTATGCGCTGGTTATTGGTACCTGGGTGACGGTGATCGATCTGTTATTGGCAGCGTATTTCCCGGCGGCATACAGTCAAGTGGGGATCTTTGTAAAACTCATTGTAGCGTTCGCCATTATCACCATGCGCCTGGAGATGTTCGCCTGTAAGAATACGTTGCAGACCTCTTTCTGGGATGGATTTGGCATGGGCATGGGGTTTCTGGTCGGTATGGTAGTGATCAGCGCCATTCGCGAGTTGCTTGGGTCTGGCACTCTGCTGGGTTATGACATCCTTGGTTTCAAACCCCTGTTGTTTTTCGTCCTCCCTATCGCCGGTTTTTTCGTGGTCGGATTGATAATGGGGTTTCTCAATTACATTGAAACTGTGTATACACAAAAGAAGTTAAGGTTGATTTTCGATGAAAGACAGAAAACGAATTTGCCTTCCGGCAGCACTGGCGCCAGCTCTAGCACTACTGTCGATCCTGTGGGCAGTTGATGCGGTCGCGGTTACCAACCTGATAGCGGGTACCGCTTTCGGTGAGGAAAACGAAATTGTCCTTACCTTTGCGCAGCCATTATCAGGCGGGCGTTTCCTGGAGCCCGGTAATTACACGGTCTACGAAGAGCCCGATCCGGATATACGCCTCGAGGTCGCCGACGTTATTGTCGAGCCTAGTGAGAATACGGCAACACTCACCTTTGCTGAACCTTTGAATCAGACCCAACCCCATATTGTCGAAATCATGGGGATCTCCGCTGGAGAAGGCCCTTTATCATTCGTGGTCAAAAAATCCTATCTCGGGTATCTATTGACTATCTTGATTACTGCCCTACTAATCAAGAATTTTGTGTTCACAAAATACCTGGGCTTGTGTGTCTTTATGGGAACCTCAAAGAAGAAAGAGACAGCGAAGGGGATGGGGGTCGTGTTTACGCTTGTCATGGTAATGAGCACCGCGATGTCCTGGATTTTCTATAACTTTTTTATGCTTCCCTATAACATCACATTCTTGCAGGTCGTGGTATTTATCGGGTTGGTGGCATTGTCGGTGCAGGGAATGGATACCATATTAAGGAAAGTAAACCCTTACCTTTTTGCCTCGTTTGGTATCTATCTCGTGTTAATAACGACGAACTGCGTGGTTATTGCGGTCCCCCTGATGCTGGCAAACGAGGGTTACGGGTTTTGGGAGTCAATAATGCTGGCGCTCGGTGCCGGCTCGGGTTTCTTGCTCGCACTGTATCTCATGGCATCTGTCAGGGAACGGCTCGACCTTGCCCAGGTTCCGGAAAGTTTTAAAGGTCTTCCGGTGGCGTTTATCGTAGCGGGGCAGTTTGGACTTGCCTTTCTTGGTTTCTCCGGTATGACAATCTAGTTGATAGAGGCCGTTATGGATCCTGAACTTTTGAAGTTGGTGTTAGGAGGGATAACCCTGCTCGGGGCCATAGGTCTCGTTTTTGGCATTGGCCTGGCACTGGCAGCACACAAATTTGCGGTAGCGGTTGATCCCAAAGTAGAAGAAGTAAAGGAATCGCTGCCGATGGCGCAATGCGGCGCCTGCGGATTTCCGGGTTGCGAAGGCTACGCCGTCGCCGTCGTTAAAGATGAGGATGTTTCACCGAACCTTTGTTTCCCTGGAAAGAAGGACGTGGCGGAAGTAATCGCCGACCTGACCGGCAAGGAACTGAATTTTCAAGAAGGTATGGTTGCCAATGTGAAATGTAGCTGCATTGACGGCAACGTCACGAGGAAATCAAATTACACCGGGTTTACCTCCTGCCTTGCTGCCGAACTTGCCTTCGGTGGGCCCTCTGCCTGTAGCTTCGGCTGTACGGGGCTCGGTGACTGTAAGCTCAGCTGCCCTTTTGACGCCATTATAATGGTGGACGACTTTCCGGTGATTTCGGATGTGCTATGTGTAGGCTGCGGCCTGTGCGTCGAAGCGTGTCCCAAGAATATTATGGAGATGACGCCGATCGATGCGCGCGTAGTCATCCAGTGCAGTACCAAGGAAGTTGCCGGCAAATCGAAAAAACTCTGTGGCTTGAGTTGTACTTATTGTAAGAAATGTGTCACCGAGTGTCCGGCCGACGCCATTACGATTGAAGCTGATTTAATGCAGATCGATCATGAAAAATGTGTCGCCTACGGACCGGATTGCAACCAGGTCTGTAGGGAGTGTTGCCCGCGAGATATTGTTCTCGTCAATCCCTACACCGAGGGTGTTGAGAAACGCGTTGAATTGAAAATGACCGGTTGATCGTTCGATCGTTCGGGGTGTTAGAAGCGCAACCACAGCGGCGAATTTTGGCCCAAGCTATCATGCTTGCTCCGACAGAAAGGGCTTTTTTCGATGGGAGGAGATAGCACTATGACGGCGATGCTCGCAAGCGTGCGATCGAGTTGGGAAGCCCGACAAATCGTCAGCGCCGGAGTCGACATCGTCGATCTGAAGGAACCGTCGCGTGGCGCGTTAGGGGCACTGTCCGCCAAGACCGTCGCGGAGATAGTGAATACGATTGGTGGAAGGAAGCCTACGAGCGCGACAATCGGCGATTTAGTGGCGGAGCCGAAAACGGTTTGTAGCGCGGTCCGGGCGATGTCCGAAACAGGTGTCGATTACGTCAAAGTCGGACTTTTTGCCGGTGCGTCGGACATTTCCACAGTACAAGCCCTGGGAGAAGAGTGCGCCCGCGGCACGCGCGTTGTGATCGTGTTATTTGCGGATCGAAACCCAAACCTCAAACTGTTACCATTGATAGCGGCGAGTGGGTGTAGCGGCGTGATGCTGGATACGGCAAACAAGAATTCCGGCAGCCTGCGGGACTGTCGTACGCAGGCCGAACTCGCCGAATTTTTATCCAGAGCCAGAACTCTGGGACTGCTAGCGGGGTTGGCAGGTTCGCTGCGGCGCGACGACGTCTTGCCGCTACTTGAGTTAGACCCGGACTATCTTGGTTTTCGCGGAGCGTTGTGCCGCGGGAAGGAGCGCGCGTCGCTAATCGACCGCGGCAAAGTACAGGTCATCAGGACGCTGATCGATCGGTATGCGACCCAGCGGCGAGGGGGAGAAACCGCAAGCTCGCTAATTTGAAAGGGGAGAGTCAGTTTGCGTTTGATTCGCGCGCTGCCCATTTGGCGCGGCGAACTCGACGGTTTATCGGCAGGAGCACGTTGGATGAGTGAATGCATGAGATTGATCCCGGGCCGCACCAGTGAACAAGGAACGGCGCTGAACGCCGGAAAACTGAAATCGAAATACCGCGAAGTCACCTCGACCGTCGAGATTAACGCCGACGACATGAACCGCCTGGGTTTGAAGGAGGGTGACAATGTCCGGCTTCGATCGGCGGCGGGCGAAGTCGTCGTTACATGCAAGGGGCGCGAGGCAACGGATCTGCCGTCCGGGCTCTTATTTATCGCTTACGGCCCGGCATCGAGTCAACTCATGGATGGCGATACCGCGGGCACCGGCATGCCACTTTCGAAAGACATAGAGGTCGAAGTAGAAGGTCCCGTGGCGCCAGAGGAGAAACGCTGATGGCTGGTAACACGATGGTCGTCAAGAACGCGACTTGTACTTTTTGCGGGTGTGTCTGCGACGACATGGACCTGACCGTCGATCTCGACCAAAAACGTATCACGAAAGCAAAGAACGCGTGTGTCCTGGGGCGCTCGTGGTTTTCCGAACACACGATAGAAGATCGCCCCCGCGCACTGATCGACGGCAAGGAGGCGACGACGGAAGAGGCGGTGGAAGAGGCGTCTCGAATTCTGGTGAACGCCAAATTCCCCATCATCTACGGCTTGAGCGACACTACCTCAGAGGCGCAGCGGCAAGCCGTCGCCATAGCGGATTACCTCAAGGGTAATATCGATACGACCTCGTCGGTCTGTCACGGGCCGTCCGGCATGGCGTTTCAGGGGGTCGGGGAAAGCACGGCCACGCTCGGAGAAATCAAGAACCGTGCCGACCTCGTGATCTACTGGGGAGCGAATCCTGCGGCGTCCCATCCCCGGCACTTCACACGTTATTCGGTGACCCCGAAGGGCATGTACATTCCCAAGGGCAAGAAAGACCGCACCGTGGTACTGATCGACGTGCGCAAGACGAAGACTTTGCCGGTGTCTGATATGTTTATTCAGGTCAAGCCGGGTAGCGATTTCGAGATGCTGTGGGCCCTTCGGGCGTTGGTGAAGGGGCGGCGGCTCGACGCGTCGATCGAAGACAAGACCGGGGTGCCGCTCGCGACTCTGGAAGATCTTGCCGAGCGTATGAAAAACTGCCGTTACGGCGTGCTGTTTTACGGTATGGGCTTGACCATGACGCGCGGCCGGCACTTCAACACGACCGCGCTGTTCTCGTTGGTTACCGACTTGAACGAGCACACGCATTTCGTCACCAGACCTCTCCGCGGCCACGGCAACGTAACGGGCGCCGACACCGTCCTTTCCTGGCAGACAGGATATCCGTTCGGGGTGAACTTCAACCGAGGTTTCCCGCGTTTCAACCCGGGCGAATTCACTGTCGTTGATCTGCTGGTTCGAGGCGAAGCGGACGCGGCGCTAGTCATCGCCAGTGATCCGGCGTCCAATTTTCCGCGTAAGGCGATCGAACATCTGAAGAAGATACCGGTGGTCGTGCTCGACCCGAAGTCGACCGAGACGACCGAGATAGCGCGCGTGGTGTTCACAACCTCGACCTATGGCATCAATACCGGCGGGACGGTCTATCGCATGGACGATGTTCCGATCCCCTTGCGGCCGGCGTTCGAGTCACCCTATCCTGGTGATTTCGAGTTGTTGCGCGCGATCAAGGATCGGATCTTGGCACTGAGAGCGGCCGCCTGATGTCCACGCCTCTACGTATCGTCAATGGTCGAGTCTACGATCCCGCCAACGGCATAAACGGGGAAGTGCGGGAGGTTTGCGTCGATGGCGGCAAGGTTGTCGATCAGGCACCCGATGGCGCAAAAGTGATCGACGCCCACGGCATGGTGGTGATGCCGGGCGGCGTGGATATCCACTGTCACATCGCGGGTTCGAAAGTGAATTTGGCGCGCAAGTTACAACCCGAGGATCATCGCAACGATGTGCAACCCGGTACTCGGTACACGCGTTCGGGAACAGGCGGTGTGGTGCCCTCGACGTTTACCACCGGTTATCGTTACGCAACCTTGGGCTATACCACGGCGATGGAGGCGGCCGCGCCGCCGCTCGGCGCCCGTCACGTTCTTGAGGAACTGGAAGACACCCCGATCATCGATAAAGGTTTTTATACCTTGCTCGGTAACAATGTGTTCTTGTACCGCTTGCTGGAACAGGGCAGGCACGAAGAGTTTCGTGATGCCGTCGGTTGGTGGATTAATGCGGCAAAAGCCTATACGGCGAAGCTCGTCAACCCCGGCGCCGACGAGATGTGGAAGGGTGGCAGGAACAAAACGATCGTCGATCTCGACGAGAAGATAGCGTCTTTCGAGCTTACGCCGCGAAAGGTGATCAAGGCATTGATCGATGCGGCGAACGATTTGCAGTTACCGCATCCGGCGCACATTCATTGCAACAACCTCGGGCACAGCGGTAACTACAAGACGACGCTCGAAACAATGCGTACCGCCGAAGGGCGCCGGGCGCACATCACCCACATTCAATTTCATAGCTATGGTGGTGAGGTCGGTAAGAATCCGACGTCGAAAGCGGCGGAGATCGCCGAATACATAAGCTCCAACAGCAACATCAGCGCGGACGTCGGGCAGGTAATGTTCGGCAAAGCGACTATCATGACCGGCGACGCGCCGCTCGCCTGGTTGCTCCGCGGGATCACGAACAATAAGTGGGTCAATGCCGATACGGAATGCGAAAGCGGTTGCGGGATTTTGCCTTTCTCGTATCAAGAGCACAGCTACGTGCACGCCATGCAGTGGGCCGTAGGGCTGGAGTTGTTTCTGCTCTGCGAGGATCCGTGGCGCCTCGTATTATCGACCGACCATCCCAACGGCGGCTCATTCATGAATTATCCGCGGTTGATCCGATTACTGATGGATCGAGATTACCGTAAGGAGCAGGCTGGCCTTGTCAACAAACGCGCGATCGCTAAAACCAATCTGTTGGATCTGGACCGCGAATACACAATGGAGGAAATCGCCATCGTCACTCGCGCCGGTCCGGCGCGTTTGCTGGGAATGACGAACAAGGGGCACATCGGAGCTGGGGCCGACGCGGATATCACTATCTATGATAACCATGAAGACAAGGAACAGATGTTCAACGTCGCCCGCTACGTGATCAAGGACGGTAATCTATTCATTAGGGATCACGAGTTTTGTGACGACCATCAAGGTCGCGTGCTGCACGTGAAACCCACCTATGATCCGGATATCGAGAATGCGATCAGACCCTTTTTCGATGATTTTTATACGATCCGTTTCGATAACTATGCGGTTGCCGACGATTATCTGCACCAACATGAAATCATACCGACCGGAACAACTGGCTGAAGTGGATCAGACGATGCAGGTTAGTATTTAGAGAAGGGTCCGGCCGACGATGAGAATTCAATCTACTGAAGTTGTCGACACATTCGCCGAAGCGTTCAAGATGTGGGGGGCTCGTGTCATCATCACGGCCGAGAACAGTAAATGGGCGATGGCGGCTGCGCGGTCGGTGACCGGTTTCGGAACCTCCGTGATCGGATGTAAGTGCGAAGCCGGAATAGAGCACGAAATACCGGCTACGGAAACGCCGGATCACCGTCCCGGTGTCAGCGTGCTGTTGTTCACGATGGACCGCGACTCCATGGGCCAGCGTCTGCTCGATCGGATTGGGCAATGCGTCATGACCTGTCCCACGACGGCGTGTTTCAACGGACTCGAAAGCGAGACCGATTTTGTCGTCGGCGGCAAACTGCGTTTTTTCGGTGACGGCTATCAGATCAGTAAAATGCTCGACGGCCGGCGCCTGTGGCGCATCCCGGTGATGGACGGCGAATTCGTCGTGGACGAGAGTTTTGGGGCGCAACCGGCTATCGGCGGCGGAAATCTATTGCTACTGGGTGAAGATCTCGGTGCGACCCTGCGGGCCGCGGAAGACGCGGTCGACGCCATGGGCGCGGTACCCGGGGTCGTAATGCCGTTTCCTGACGGCGTTGTGCGCTCGGGATCGAAAGTGGGTTCCAAATACAAAGAACTGATCGCTTCGACCAACGATGCGTATTGTCCGACTTTGCGTGGTTTCGCGCCGGAGACGCAGATACCAGACGGGCTGAGTTGTGTCCTGGAGATCGTTATCGACGGACTCGATTTGGCGGCTATCGAGCAAGCCATGCGGGTCGGCGCACATGCGGCGGCGGACGCGGGCATCGCGCAGTTGTCCGCCGGTAACTACGGCGGAAACCTGGGGCAGTACAAGATAGGCCTACATGACCTATTGAATGCCGGCACTGGGTAGACGCGTATCGATTGGGTGCCCATCGCGATGAAACTAAGTTTACATACAGAACCGGAAGTACCGCTCGAGGCCGAAGTGATCTGTCCCGACCGACTGATCGGGTTGAGCGAAGCGCAGGTTGCCGCGTTGCCGGTGAGCTTCGGTAACCGAAAGGCATCACTCGGTGACTTTTTTTCGGTGTCCGGGAAGTTGAATTCGACGCTGGAAGTGACGGGTGATTTAAGCGGCGTCAAATACATTGGCGCCGCCATGACCTCAGGTCGCGTGATCGTCGACGGCAATGTCGGTTTGCACGTCGGCGCGGCGATGTCCGGCGGAGAGATAGAAATCACGGGTAACGCCGGCGACTGGGTAGGACCCGAAATGAGCGGGGGCCGCATCGTCATAAAGGGCGATGCCGGGCACCTGGTCGGCGCCGCCATTCGAGGTATGCGTCACGGGATTTTGGGTGGCGAAATCATCGTGCACGGAAATGCGGGAAATGAGATCGGCAATGCGATGCGCCGCGGACTGATTGCCATCGGTGAACGGTGCGGGGATTTTGCCGGTGCCGGCTTACTGGCCGGTACAATCGTCGTTTTGGGAGAACTCGGAGCACGTGCCGGGGCGGGGATGAAACGCGGTTCGATCGTATCGATGTGCGGTGCCGAGTTATTGCCGACCTTTACCTACGCATGTGCATATCGCCCGGCGTTTCTAAGCCAATATCTGTTATACCTGCGCGGGCTCGGCTTAAGCATCGATGACGACTACATTACCGGTCAATACCGGCGGTGGTCTGGCGACGCAATTGAGTTGAATCGAGGAGAGATCCTCCTCTACCAAACCTGAGGTTCCCTAAGTCCGACAGATCCATCTTTGCCATCAACTACCCGTACGAGAGACCTCCAATATGACTACGATTGTTACCGACAACTGCAAGAACTGCCGTTTCACCGACTGCGTCACCGTTTGTCCCGTCGACTGTTTTCACGGGGACGATGAAATGCTCTATATCGATAACGAAGTTTGTATCGATTGCGCGGCGTGTATTCCGGAATGTCCTGTTGACGCTATCTACGAGGATTCCGACATACCCGAAGATCAGAAGCATTGGATCGAGATCAATGCCGAACGCGCGGCGCAGTTGCCGGTCGTCGACGAACAGGTAGATCCGCTGCCCGGCGCCGAGGAACGCAAGGCCGAACTCGGGTTCGACTGAGTCCGGTCACGGCACAACGGGCTACCGAGCGCGGCCTAGCTCAGTCAGGCGTAAGCTTAGCTGCGAAAAACAGTGCGTGCCGCGGGGTAGGTCCGCCTGCCGTCACCCCGGACTTGTGACCTACATGGCCGCTCTCTGGCATCCTGCCATCGCGGCATTTGTGCATCCATGCACATCAGACGTAGGAAATGCGAAAGGATTGCAGGAGCAATCCTCGCCCCGGGGTCCAGTCAAACAATGTCCGCCTGCGGCGGGCTTTTTCTACTGTATGCCGGAGGTCAGGATTGCTCCTGCGATCCGGCGCCTTACAAACTACTCAAGCTTTAGGGGTTTTCGCCGCTCTCAGTGAATAGCGATGCCACTTTACCCCGTGACCAACGGCGTCAATTCAGGGGTCGCAGAGACTAAAGAATATGAATACCGATTTCGTCAATCCGTTCATAACGGCAACGACTAACATATTGTCGGTTATGGCCCAGATCGACGCCAAGCCGGGTACGCCGACCGTAAAGGATAGCAATGTCTCGCGTGGCGACGTGACCGGGCTTATCGGTATGACCGGAGACAAGGTGAAGGGCTCCTTCTCCCTGTCATTCTCTACCGCGGCAATCGCGGATATTGCCGAGAAAATGCTCGGCGAGAAGGTCACCTCGGTCGATGAGACCGTCATCGACCTGGCCGGGGAACTGGTTAACATGGCAACCGGCGGCGCCAAGCAGTTGCTGGAAGAAAAGGAACATCGTTTCGATATGGCAACCCCGGTTGTGGTTGCCGGAGACGATCACCTCGTCGTCCATCAATCCTCCGGTCCGATCATAATATTGCCGTTTACGACTGAAGCCGGTAATTTCTTCATCGAATTGTCGTTTGAAGACATCGAGAAGTAAGGAAAGCTCCGTCCAGGTACGACTTTTGGCGATTGACGTTAATCGCTAAGGAGGCTGATCGATATTTGCTCACCAATTGCGTGATTGGTCGAGAGACGGCTATACGCAGTACTATCGGTCTCGCAATTAAATCGTTGAAACCGCACTTGGTAAGATAATTTGCGCCACCTCCTTAGCGGGCGAAGCCGACGTCGTTCCGGCGAAACCCGCAATCCGGTCTATTTCTGTCCGCCTACGGCGGTTCTTTCCTACTGGATCCCGGCTTTCGCCGGGATGACGTCGGGAAAAGAACAGTAGGTTGGGTTAGCCGGAAGGCGGGAGAAAGTCGCAACAGACCCGGCGGATCAAGGGGGATCAACGACCGGACCATATTGCCATGCAATAGAGGCGAATGTGCGGTGCGTTCAACCGGTCTGTCGAGGTGTCTATGCGGCAGTGCCAAGTGTGAACGACTTCGTGGACTAACCGAAACCCTTCGGCGAGCCTATTCTCAGGCCGGCGAAGCGGCCGGTAATGCGCCTGAAAGCAAGCAATGACGCGGCTTTTAGGAATGGTCGGGCGAAGACCGCCACCCAACTCGTCGCTCCACTCTTCGCCGCGGTGGCCGTCGTGATCATCGTGTTTCTTCCGGTGATCGCGCGATACGTGGAAGGCGCGCGCGGCTATCGCGGAGGTCGAGGCTGTCATCGGTCCGCGCCAGGTCACCCGCGAGGACGGTGAGCGTTTCATCACCGTGCAGGCCAACGTGCGGGGCAGGGATATCGGTTCGTTCGTCGCCGAAGCGCGCGAACGCGTAGCGGTCGAACTCGACTTGCCTCCCGGCTACCAGTTAGTTTGGGGTGGGCAGTTCGAGTTACAGCAGGAAGCAAACGCCCGCTTCGCGATCGTGTTGCGGGCGGTCCACAAATGGTTTGCACCGCGACCGGCCGACGAGACGCGGTCTCACCCCGATTCCAATCTTTCTCCCCACCTTCAGCCGAACCCCGACCGAGTACCATGAGTACTGTGATCGCGAAGGACATTGTTCTTGAGCACTGACCAAAACAGTACCGAACTTCAAGCTTGTCGGTTGCGGCTGGCAGTTACGGAATATCCGGGTTGCATGGCGAACAATTGATAACGATGATTATCGGTTGTCGCCGGCCCCTTTACTGGATAGAGTGTCGCAAATAGAAGGAGCGACCATGGAACCCATCGATTATGTCAAGGCGATAGACGAGTACTACCAGGCTCTCGGTTACCCCGCTTACGATTGGACCGTTCACGACAGCACGCCGTTCGTGCCACTGAAAAAACCGCTCAGCGAATGCCGTGTGTCGATGCTCACCTCCGGCGGGATTTCGCATCATACCCGTCCTCCTTTCAATCCGACGGCCAAGAATGACCTACGGGTCGACGATGTGGATTATCGGTCCGACCCCGGGGATTTCGAGATCAACGATGCGTACTACGACACACGGGATGCCAATAAGGATCTCAACGTAGTCTTCCCGATCGAGCGCCTGCGGGAACTGGCGGAGCAAGGCGTGATCGGCTCCGTAGCCGAGCGGCTTTGGAGCGGATTCATGGGCCGCACCTACAACCGCTCGGCCGTCATCGAACAGACGGCGCCGGCCCTGGTCGAGGAACTCCAGAAAGACGAGGTCGACCTCCTGATCCTCGTACCCGCCTGACCCCTCGATCACCAGACCGTGGGTCTGGTATCGCGCATTGTCGAAGAGGCCGGGATCCCGACCGTTTATGTTGGGACGGGTCGCGATCTCACCATTCAGGTGTTGCCGCCGCGCTCGATTTTCCTGAATTTTCCGATGGGTAACCCCTTTGGTCGTCCGCACGATGTCCAAATGCAGCGCGAGATCCTCGTCCACGCGCTGAATCATGCCCTCGGGGCGAAAGAGCCCGGGGAGTTGCTCGACCTGCCGTACGATTGGGGAGAGCGGATCCTGACGATTATGGAACTGCAGTCGGGCTGGGCAGCGCAACGGCCTGATCCCGTCACCGGCAAACAACCGACCTGAGTCGGCCCCGGCGCCCGGGAGCCCCGGTTTCGACCCCGAGTTTTGGTCTATCGATTCGGCTCCAGAGATCGGCCGGTTCCTTAGCCCGCATTTCTCACCAGTCGGCGCGATGATCGCGCAATCATTTGGATTGCATGGAAATTTTCTGACCGAGTGGAATACTGGTTGTCTTTCCGAGGGAAGAAAATTTTCATGCGATTCAACGGACAAGCGAGGGCGCGTCGAACTGGTGAGAAATGCGGGGTAGGCGTGAATTCCGGACTCGCGACCCCTGTGTGGCGCGACTGTGACGCGGACTCGGATTCAAAAAATTTCGATATCTTCCTGAACTTCCGGAGGCACGATATCTTCACCGGCGACGAGATCCGCATAGACGGCCAACTGGTTTCGCCCATGTTCCTTGGCATAGTATAGGGCCTGGTCGGCCTGCCCGACGACGGTGGTGAGATCGCTCTCCGGGCAGACTTCGACCAGTCCAATCGACACCGTTATCTGTTCGATTTTCCCGAAGTGTTTCTTCGAAATTTGCAGCCTGAAGCGTTCGAACGCGTTTTCGGCATTTTCCTTTACGGTCGATCCGATTACGACGATGAATTCTTCTCCACCGTATCGAAACAGTAGATCGCCGGCGCGAAAGCATTCGCGCATCTGCGTCGCAAGCAGAATAAGCACTTCGTCCCCGTAAACGTGCCCATAGGTGTCGTTCACTCTCTTAAAGTGATCAATATCGAAAATCGCCAGCCAATATCTTTGATCCGCCGGCTCCTGTCTGCGATCGGTCTCGCCAATCAATATCTTGGATCGACCGAATAGCACCGTTCGATTGACTTTCTCCAGAAAGGCGCGCCGGTTGAGCAATCCCGTAAGCGTGTCGCGTTTTCCGTCAGACAGAACATGCAGATAATTGCCGAATACCCGTGCCATACCGTCGACGACACGACAGTCGGTAGCGGATAGGGTCGTGTGCTTTACACCGAGCAAATAGCTGATGTTTTTATCGCTGGCGATCGGTAGGACATAAGCACTGTGAGTGGAGCATGCGACCGCTTGCTGTTGCCCTTCCTCCAGGCATTTTTCAAACAACGGAGTAAAAAGGTCTTGTGTGGATGCTGGAATATGGGTGACGTTTTCGGTGCTCGTGAACGTTTCGCTACCCGTCGCTGCTACAATCGAAGTGCGGTTTGCCTGACCATCGTTCGTTTCGACCGGCACGATCTCGACCAATAATACAACTTCGACTTCTAACAACCGGTAGAGGGCAGCGGCCAGGCTTTCCGACAACACGTATTCTTCCCCGTGTCGCGTGATCTCGACGACCGAATCGATAATTTTTTCAGCGGAGACCATGTTTGCTTCCGCTAGGGAACCTGTGATTTATTCTGGGACAGTCGAGTTGCCGCCCAAAATTGTTCAGGTCAAGGCGTGGCGCACAGGTAATAACAGGGACTATTGGTAAGCGCCGCGACGCAAACCGGGAGGATTTTGGTCGCAAGGCGACGTTCCATGAATTGATCAGAGGGTCCCTAGATCTTGTCGGTCTCCTAACGACCTTTGCAATTATCATAGCTAAGCGTTCTGTTTCGCTTCGGCATTTCCTGCTGCCACATTCTAGCAAAGAACCAGGGAACTCGCCGAAGTCGGATTTGAACTTCTAGGTCTCAATACGTTACGCAGTTTGTTCATCATATTTACCAAGATACTTTTCGATCTGAACCAGCGCGCCGTTCTTATTGGCGGCTCCTGCCGGCGATGGGGTATCGCTGGTGAGAAAGTTGGGATTGCCCCCCAGATCCGTACCATCGGGTTGCAGGTCGGGCCAAGCGCCATGGTATAAACGAACGACGCCTTGCATGATTCGGTCTGTAACCGAAGCCGGGGCTACGACTCTGCCGCGATCGTTAAAGATCGCGACCAGGTCCCCGTCTCG
>PVBE010045744.1_pt1 | contig 13732 bp, 11 predicted proteins | sample 1631181 | NCBI WGS metagenome assembly PVBE01 (sample SAMN08397723, study PRJNA350692) | Marine metagenome, whole genome shotgun sequencing project. | isolation source: water | place: Pacific Ocean | collected 2012-04 | reverse complement strand
TTTGTGTCAAGGCAAAACCACTTTCACTATCTCTCGTAACCGGTAGGGCCGGGGAAAAACCAGACATATTTTACCCTCTTCTTCGATCTTCTTCTTCGCGAATCAAATCTATATCTATACATAGTTTTTCCTTGGGCTTTTTCTTCTTATTCTCTATGCCTGCATTGGCGCGTTGGCGCGCTTTTGTATCAAGATCCGGGAACTGTAATCCCTCTGCGGCTACGATGGCGTGATAAATGTGACCCAAAGGAGTGTGTGGTGGTCCGGGCCCGTATCCCGATAGGATATCCATGGGTATTACAGAAAGAGCGACCGGGGTGATGGGTAAGTCCAACTTTTCTCCCGGATACACCAAAGTCGGAATGGGCACAATCGGAACTCCGTTCGCCTTTATCATAGAATCAGCACAGTCTCCAGAGTCCATCGCTTCAACATAAATCTTTGTAACTATTTGTACTACCGTAATAATATTGAAAGTTGCAACCCCCTTAGAAAATTCATAATATAATTGTCTTTCCTCGGCGTTGCCGTTTTTGAGAGCAAAAACTTTTTCTCGTAAAAATGGGCTTAGGGATTCGCCAGTTATGACATCTTTGAAATCAAAAATGGGTAATTCAAAAGTAAAGTTTTCCGATGGGTTCTCCGACAAGCCCTCTTTGGTTGGCTCAGATCCAGGAAATGGAATATTAAATTTTCCCATAGGCGGCGGCAAATCATATGGCCCGAGAGTCACTTCTAGTAAATAATTCTCTTCAGTTTCATTGCCTTCCGCATCAATCTTCTTCATAAATTTAGGCAGCAACTTTCCAGTTTTACCTGCCTTAACAATAACAGCCGCTGGTGCGATGACTGGATCTAAGAACTCAGCTAGCCCCTTGAAAATTAGCTTCGGTGTCTGAACCGCCAAATCAAATAGTCCTGGCTTCCGGGCGCTGCCGTCCGTTCCCATATTTCCTTGAGCGTGAGCCATCTGCTCCCTATTACCGCCTCTTTTCTTTTCTTTTTCATTTTCAAACGTATAGTCTCCACCATTCAAAAGAATTTCAAACAGAGTCTTTAATTCAGATTTCGTGCCATCAAAAAATGTCTCGGGCATTTCATTCAACAAATTAGAATAAATAGAAGCAAAAGAAAGAAGCGTATGAGAGGGGGTACAATATTTAAAAATCATTTTATACCCAGGAGAATCTTTTAGACGATTCATCAGCTTATTCATGAACCTCCGCTTCCACAACTCATCAAGACTTTTATTTTTCTTATTTGCTCCAACCCTTATGGAACTCAATACTTGAGAAATATCAGTATTCTTATCAATATTGATTGGAATTTCAACTTCAACAAGTGGAAATATGGTGAGAGCGCGCTCTACCAAAACTTTCTTAAAAGCCTGCGCTTGAGATATTTGATCACCTATTTGACGAGTGTTGAGAGGATTATCCCTCGCCGGGAAAGGAGTCACTTGAAATCCTCCTCCAGGTGTAAGTGCTTTACCTAGAGAGCTTATAGATTCTCCAGCGCCTACGGCGCCACCTTCGGTTTCATGAGTTTTTATCTCCCCCATCGCTGCATCAAGAGCAATTCTTTCTGGGCCGCTAATAACTGCATCTGGGAGAAAATTCTGTGCTGCTGCGATTGCGCCTGGATATTGATAATCTAGTGCCACCTCCTTCCGTTCTACTTCCATTCTTTCGAACTGCCTGTAACTTCTGCTAGAATCTATAATACCCTCATCAAAAAGCAGCCTTACTGGATTGGGCGCGGTGCCGGCCTTATTAGGTATTTTTAAGGTCGGTGGTGCCACCCCTATTTCAGAATTGTCGGGCACTTCTTCGAAATCGTTTGTGGGAGCCACATACACTATTCGCACGCCAAAAGACCAAGATTCGTACAGATCTCCAAAAGAGGTTCCTTGCTGTAAAGACTTGGCAATATCCTCCCACTCTTCAATATTATATATTTGTTCAAAGTCGGGATTTATTTGAGGTATTAAAGAGATTTGAGGCTGGGGGCCTACTAGGGCTTCTTCTTCAGGAGTGTTATCCGCTTCTCCGAAAACCGTCTCTGTACGCGTAGAGGTGTCTACCACTTCGCGGGGGCAAAGAGCTTGAGAAATGCTTAGGTCTGTCTTTGGCCCTCCCGTGAAACTACCAACAGGATTAGTGTCAGAAGATGCTCCCACGGCTGCTGCGGCAGCAACCAGGGCTGCATCCGCTAATGCAGAACCAGGGGCGCCAGTAGAGGGAAGACAACAATCTATAGCCGGCTGGCCAGAAGAATTGCCCGATCCTTGAAAATCTTTACCAGCAAACGATGGCTGATTTGGGGATGAGGCGCCTGGTGTATTGGTGGGGCCGGGAGAACTAGTGCTGGTGGGAACGTCCGCTGAAGATTGGGGGCCCTGAGCCTGTAATGACTGGGCAGAATAAGTTGGTGCCGACGGATCAGCTGTACCGTATTGCGCGGTTGGGGGCGCCACATATCCCTTTTTCTTTACTCTGACATATTTTTCTAAGATTAGAGACCCATCGTCGTCCGTGAGGAAAAATTCGCCCTTGTACTCCCCGCGCATAAATGTATCGAGATTGCCTATACGATCTGTTGCTCCTTCCTCCAGTCCAACCCCAAATTGCTCTAGCGGAGGGGGGCTATCCGTTATTATGTCTAGTGCTTTTTTGGCGGCTCCAACAACTCCCGGAGTCTCATGGCCGCCGACGAGAGGAATGTTTTCATCCAGTGCTCCACCACCAACTGCCATATCCACGCATCCGCCCAAGCCCTCTAAGGCCGATCCTATTGCAGTTCCAACTGAGCTTCCAAGTTCCCCAACGACCTCCTGCACGGCTCCGCCTACACTTTCAATAGATCCGCCGATGTCAGTAATATCTAGATCAAGATCTTCTACTGCTCCAATTACATCGGGCACCTCAATCTCCATGATCGGGTTGGCCAGCGCGTGAGTCAAGCATGTCATACTGGTTCCTACTGTATCTGCCACATCTAAAATCGACTGCATTCCACCTTGTATCAAGTTACTTAGGCGCGTTCCTTCCCAATCCTCGAATTCTTTTAGGTACTCCCCGTATTGTTTCAATAGCTCTTCCTCTTCCATTGTACGCAGCGACTCGTGAACCTTGGAAAGGCGCATTTCACCTTTCTCTCTCTGTATATCAAACAGCGGAAGGCGCCGGTTCAAAAAATTATTGTCAAAGGTAAGTGTCCCATTGAGGCAAATCAAGTCTTGTAACTTTGGCATCAAAGAATATAGCTGCTCTTCTGCCAAAAAACGAATACGAGATCTAACTCTCTGCTCCTTCGAACTCTTAACCGACGATTTTGTCGCGACCTCTCCATCAGTAGCGGGAGTGTCACAATTCCCTTCAGTGCCGGCATGGACAGCATCTAATTCTTCTACTTTTACTTCTTCGCCAGAGGGGGCTCCTCCGAATTCTCTAATAGCGGCATCAGCATACATCCAATCAATGCCGAGATCAGAGCTTTGCGCTATAATATCAGGAACAGATCCAAAAGGATTAAATTCTTTCATCCTCAATGCAAAAATAACTTCTACTTGCTCAAGAAACGCCTCATAATAGGCGGGCCCTACTTTCTTGATGCCTCGAAGAGTCTCTTCGATAATATATTCAACCATAAGTTTGGTTATAAATTCTTTACCCGCAAACACAGAAACGGGATACATAGCGCGCAGCAACTGTTCTAAGGCGTATGCTCTTATGGTAGTCATTATGCATCCTGTCATGCCGGCAGCTTCGAGCGCCGATAAATTGGGGCGCCCCAAGCCATCAACGCTAATCTCCTCTTCTAGCGGAGAACATTTTATATACTGCTCATATGCTTCCCTAGTTCTTTTTTTGACCGTATCGAGTGCCAGTATATGAGGATCAAAATCGCAGTCTATTTGATCATCGGTTGGGATGGGGGCCCAATCGACGATTCTTATATAAGGAGTCTTATCACTCTTAGTTTTCTTGAGCATGGGAGTTCCTAAGATTTCACTACCTATCCCGCTTATCATCTGTAATAATAGATTACCATACATCTTCTTATACACAAAATCTTTGAGGTGTGCATCCAAAGCAGTGGCGGTCTGGAGAGCCGGGCTTTCTAGCGATGTACCTCCGCCAAGACGACTGGAAATTGCTCCCTCTGTCGCCTCAGATTCAAGCACAGGAAGAGAGGAGTTGACTACCCCGGTATCTACCACCACATCAACAAATCCGGATAGAATATCCATCTGCGGAATGCTTCCGGGGGTTATCAAATTGTTCCCTCTTTTGTCCTGAAGAAAGTTTATGATCCTTTCCACATCTGAATCTACGCTGGTTACCCCTGATAACCGACTCCTGTATATCGCAGACTCCAGCGGGCCATAGCTAATTGCCGGCGTTATCTGGCCCGGCTTTATGTCTCCGACTGGAATAGTGCTTGGATCAACTGGTATATCCCCAATCTGAAGTAGGAACGGGTTCCTGTAATCGTTGCTGTCTTTCGCGGCGTTTAAAGAAAACTTTAGAGCGAACGTACTTGGCTTGAAACCTTGTCCTTTGAACGGCTCAGTCAGCGTAAAAGCCATGCGTGCGAGACCATCAGGACCCGAATCGCTTACTATTTTTAATTTATTTATTTGTTTCAATCCTGCTTTAGAATTGCCCGCAAATATAGCGAACTTTTCTGGCACAATAATGGGATCGAGTGGAGGCGAATCATACTCAATGCCCAAAAAGCCGGGTACCTTCTCGGTGGTATATGGCCCAAACATACCTTGCGGGTCGCCATCGGGGGGGACGTATCCGGTTCCCAAAAGTCGCTGAAACTCTGGATGGATGACAGTCTTTTTAGGGAGCCACTCTGGGAATTCCACGGTAAACGTCTCTTCCTGCATTTTGAAAAAATTGAATGTATCTACGTTGATGCTCACTCCCTGCTTAGTTGTTCGGGGTACCAATTTCGGCCTTTCCTGGATGATGTCCATGGCGTCTGGAATTCTCGAAATCTCTGCATCGTACGCCATGTAGATTCCGTCATACATAACGCCAATCACTTTCTTTAAAACAAAGAGTAGCGATGCATTGTCTTTTGGTATCAAGCCAAGATCAACATTGCTACCTTTCTCTTCACAAAAGGTGGATGGGGATTCTAAATCTGTAAGAGTGGGGTCAAGAAGATCTGTTATCCTTTTCTTCGTACCATCATCTGGCCATGGCCCTGGCATATTAGTTGTTCGCAAGTCATCTCTGATACATTTGCTTTCGAAGGTGCACCCCAGTCCCCTACTAATAGTTGTAATTTGAGACAAAATAGTTCCCACGTCAGCAATTTTCTCTATTTTAGAAAATAAATCACTAACCTGTTCCCTGGTGTGTACTTTCGGGTACAACTCTGCATGGCGTACCTGTATAACATCTATAATAGTGTCTAGGACCGCGGTGCTTGCTGTACTATTGAAGAGGGACGATATCTCCGCAGGAGTCAAGATGACTGATAGGTCATTCAAAAGTTTCCTAATTAGAGAGCATTTAGCTGCAACATCTTTTCTGAGATCTTTCTTTACATCTTCCGCCGAAAAGTCAGCTCCTTGATCCATAAAGGAACTCTCCGGGTCATCGACTGTCCATGATCCTCCTGCGGCCATGCAATCACTTTTCTTGAGATCTGTCACAGTGCCATCAGGAAGAGTGCATGTCCCTACGGTGTTCCAAAACAAATCGCCAGGGAGATGTGAGCCGGCCGCATCTCCAGCCACCACTGGCTTAACACCCAAAGAATCAAATAGGTCTGATAGAATATCAGATAAGTTTTCTTCTCCAACTTTATTGGACACAGATACCAGCAAATCAGATGATCCGTAGTCAGCGTCAAATGGAGTGGTCTCCAAATCCTCCTTGCAAAATGCCAAAAGCTCATCTAGAATCGATTGGACCAGACCTACCACGAGGCCCACCAAGAGTTCAATAATAGCGGCTTCTAGCATTGCAACTATGGCACTCTGAAGATCCACAACTGGAAGATCATCCGGGAAAAGCATCATTGGAATCTTGAAAGCCTTTGAAAGAGATTCTGGCGGGCTCGCGAGAGATGCACATACCTCGTCCAGAATGTGATCAAAGTTGATTGTTGTTTCTTCTCTTATCGCCATTTCCAAAACAGCCATAAACTTAAGTCCTGGCGTATTATTCTTGGGTATATCTAAAGAAGAATAAACTCCTCCGAACAAACCAAAATCCCCAGATTGGGCCACTTGCAAGGCGCGGTCAGCCAAGTATGAAACTTCGGGAGGCAACTTAACTTTGAAGGTCCCATACCCTAACATCAAATTTTTCCCTAACATTCCCTCCACTATTTCGCGGCAACTCAGAAGTTTTGATAAGCAATCAATAGCGGTTTTTACTAGCGTACTTATATCTATTCGATTGAGGAGTTCAGTGTAGGTAACGTCTATCACATCTGCGCCATGGGATTTCCCGGCGCGGGCGATGTTCCGTGATATCTTAGCTAAATTACTAATAATCACATCACCATTAAAATCAGATACTTTTTCTTCTTGATTGACCGCGGTGGCTATAATATTTGGATCCGAAAGCGCCTCATTTTCCTTTTCAATATCTTCTTGAGTTTTATAGCCTGACTTATTAAATCTTGTGACAAGCTGAGCTATGACAGAATTAGTTTCTAATAGTTGGTCAAACAATTTATTTGTTTCTAGATTTGTTATCTCTACGGGGGGGACAATATATTTCTTTACAAACTCTTCCCATGGCATCTTAGGGGCAAAAATATCAGCACTTCCCACTCCCAATACTTTATTGGCGCCGATCCTGGAAATCTCCTCTATAGAGGAAATCAAAGCCATGGTACGCAAATCATTGAAAGGCGCAATTGAAGATAAAGTTATCATTCCCTTCAAGAGTGGTATTTTTTCGCCAGCGTTATTGAGCGCCATGTATATTATTTCATAATCTTCATTCAAAAAGATTTCTATTTCATTGTGAAGAACGGTGGAGGTTTGTATGTCGTTGAACTCAATATGGCTTCGCAAAGAAGGATAAAATTCTTTCAACAATTCAATCTGACGTTTGAGATCCAAGTATTCCACCTTGCCACCGAAGGCTGCCTTAAAATTATCGATCTTCTTTTTATAATATTCTAAATTTGCATTTGCCTTCGCTACGGTAGGAACAATTTCGCCGATCTCCAAAGAAACTATAAACGCCGGCGCGGGCGGCTCCGGCATGGAAATTTGAGGTAAATAAATTTTTGCACCCGATGCAAAAGATACATCCCTCTTTAGATCCCCATTCGTAGTAGCAATCCACTCCTTGATCATTTTCTCGTCTGCAACCTCAATATCAATACTATTCGCTCTCAGTATTTCGGCAATGCGAGAACGATGACCAAGTTGAGTGCTGTCGTTGATCTTAAAGAACCCTTTGTATTCTTCGGCCAAACTATGCAAAGTAGATCCCTCTGCCACAATTTGTAATGAATACTGACCAACTTCTGAAATGTTGTCAAAGGCGCGCGCGTCGACAATCACATAAAAAAGAACTGGTGACTTGGGACGCGTAGGGACGCGGATGTCCTTAACTGTAGTATTGCTTCTTATTACTTCCCGATTAGAATCGCTTCCAAATTTATTATAAAACGCAATAAGTTTATCAATTGCAATTTGTTTCACCTGCCCCATGGCCGCCTGGTCGATAATCTCGCCGCCTTCATCTCCAGTAATCATGACCGAAGTGATCCCCATATCTTTTGGGTTGGCCTTTACGATCCACCCATATGCGACCGCTTCCTGATCAAGAATAGGCTCGCGATCAGACTTCTTGGCCCAATCGGGCACAGCCTTCATCTCAATACTTTTATATCCGTTGCTTTTAAAGGACATTTACGTGATTCTCTAGTTGGTGTGATTCCAACGACTATTAATATACTTCTGGCCGGAAGCCACAAGATAGCTCTGTTTAAAGTTTACTAGGTTTGTTTTATGGGTCACTAGCGATCTCTTAGTTTCTTGAAGGAAATCGATCATAGTTTTAATCCCTTTACCAACGACCGCATCAGAGGGAGTTGTGGGATTGCCGTACCACGGAGAATAATGATAGTGATGAGTGAGACTCTCGTTGAAATTCATCTGAGTTGTTAGCAGGTGATCCACGATTCCGTTTAGCTTACTAATGTGATCCACTATCCTACAAAGAGCTTCCGACAAACTTCGTCCCTTTACAAGCGGCTGCATATCTTCATCGTGATTTCCCGCAATCAGATCTATTCCTACAATAGAGGAATTATCTCCTCCTTGTGAGTTCTTTTTATCTAGCCCCGTTACTAACTTTATCCCTTCTCTGGCGGCAAGACGGATGCCATCCGCCTTCAAAGCAATCGCTGACTTTGCAGGCGCCATGCCAACAGTTCCATCTCTTATTTTGAAGTTCTCATCAACGTGCGTTTTCTGGCTTATATATATTCGAGCTGCGTCTGTGATAAAGTTAGGATCCACATAAACATGCTTTGGATCGGATGCCATTCTTCCTACCACAATGTCTATTGAAGATGCTTGTGTGTTCCCCTTGCCTCCATACCCGCTAAATCGACTTGCTGGGCGGTCGACACCCAAAACAATTTGAGCGTTTACTTTGGTATTATCCCCGAAAATCACTTCTCGTTCGTTAGAAAGATACATGGGAATAGTTTCCACATTATCCATCCCACCGACGCCTTTTAGAAAAACTAAACGATCAGGGGGAAGCTCGTTTACGAGTTGAATAGAATTTGCATTTGCCTTAACAGCTGGTTTAGTTGTCATAAACTCACCTTATCGAGCCCTGGATTTCCCTGCCCTTTTAATACATTTATTGTGCGCCTTTGTGCTATGAGATCTCGTGCGTACCGATATTCGATATGTGGAGGATCAGTTCCAATCAAGCTCCCGCTTTTTAGATTAGATTTGCCCCCCCACACTAAGTCAGGGAATTGTCTTTCGATAAGGAGCCCTAAATAATTCCAAAAATCATAAACTACCTTATCTTCGATCACGGTTCGTGGTTTATTGTTTCCCAGCTCTATCGCGTTAACTCCAAGGTTATAAACGCCCCCGTAATCGCTAGAAATATTACTTTTCTTTTGGTTTACATCAGAATCAGTAATTTTAGCTAATCTATTCTTTTTCAAACTCCTCACTGCGCGAGAGTCCAATAAAACATCCACAGCGACGCCATGGACGTGCATGCTATCCATAGGATCTCGTAACTTAGAAAGTCCCAAGTCAATCATTTTTTTCTGGCGCGCTGGCGTACGGTAAGTTTCATAAATTTGAAAAGGCATTTGATGCTGCCTAATGGTGCGGGACAAGTCGTATATTAGTTCAGCAAAATCTGGGTAGAGAAATCCAATGCCATCTATTTTTTCCAGAAGCTTTCTCTGATAAATCTCTAGAAGTGTTACATCGGATTTGCATTTCGTCACGTCATCTTATTCCTCTATGAGCTAGCACTCTGTTTGCTGGAATTCTTTTCTCCGCTGCCAATTCCATCTCCTGGGATTGAGGGGGTCGCGGTGGCATCTTGTGGGGCGTCGGCTGCTTTCTTGGCGCCTGAAGCAACCTTGGTACTTTTTATCCCACGCTCTACATACTCATTGGTTAGCTTGACTATCTCTCCTGGCATGCCAGCATAAATGACATCATCTGGCGGCCTCACAACTGCAATAATCTGCCCGATTCTCGGCCTATATGGAACCTTACCCTCGTAAGTTGGATGCATATCAATAAGAGGGTGGGAAAATGATGGCACCTCTGGACTGACACATTCTACCGGTTCGGCGAGAGGATCCTTTTCGGGTACCCTTGCTTGAAGCTTTACATATTCATCTTCATATTCATCCACACGCAAGATATATGCAAACCAAAAAGGTCTCTCGCTCTTTTTGGGGCCATAAGTTGCACGAAAACTAGAGTCGACAATACACGCGAATATACTATCTTCAGCCGGATTATATTTTCTCTGGAAGGATTCATCTTCCGGAGGGTTTAGGGCGCCCATGGGAACGACACAGGTTCTAAGTGGATCTGTCATCAGTCGGGGCCCTCCAAGGAATCGAATATGGCGTCCGTATCTAGTTTGGAAAGATTGCCATATTCGGTATCCAAATTTTTCTGAAGCATGCCGGTCAGCTTGACTAGTTGTTCATTAGATCGTTGAAGTGTCTCTAGATACTTCGCCGCTACCTGTCCGACATCTTTGTGTCTTTCCTTATTTTTACCAATATACTCCGACACATCCTTTAAAAGCTCCGCCGCTACGCGACGATCACTTTGAATGTTGCCTATGGCTTCTTCAAGATGTTTTTGAAATCTATCCTGCATCACATATCCCAATCTATTTTAAATATTTTATATTTAGATCGTATTTTATTCAAACTATTGACAATTTGTTTCGTGTTCAATCCCGTTATTTCCCTTAGATATAAGTAAATAGCTTTTTTATTAAAAATTTCTATAGCGTCAGGCTCAGATAAAATGATTTTAATTGCTTCGGCAACTCTTTTTTCGTTGGGTTTATTCGATTCTTCTTTCCACGTTTCGATCTGCTTATTTAGTGACACCCAAAATTCTTTCTTTTCTCTGTCCTCCACATATGTGTTGTAGGATACAAGCTTGCTCATTTCTTTCGAGACATTACCATCATCAAAGTTTACTTCCTTGCTCGCTCGACTAGCATTGTGCTTCACCTTGTGGATAAACCAATTTTTAGTTATTACACTAAAATAACTAAACGCCTTTGACCCCTTCTCGGGATCAAACTTATTTAAAATAGTAGTAAGCCAAATTTTGCATTCGGACTTCAAATCATCAATATTAGGTAGATTAGTAAATTTGTATGTATAAACTATTTTATCAACCATCTCATCGAAAACAGGTCCTATATAATTTACGTATAAAAATTCCCTCTCTTTCAAGTCTTGGGAATTTGCATATTTTACAATGGCCCTTTCATGTACCTTGGTGAAATACGATTTTCCTCCGCCCCTACGCGGTCGGCGTGTCTTCCGAAGTTTCATCTTCTATCAATCCTCCACCAGCAAGCTCGATTTCGAGTGCGCAGTTTATCCTGAATTCTTCTATATCTTCTATTAGACGCTTAGAGTGGTGGATAAGGCTTTGCAAAGTTTCATCTCCATAAAAAGTTTGCAACTCATGAAGAGACTCTAAATGAGACGAAAAGCCACTCACATCATCTAACAAAAGATATATATTCTCAGAATACATAAGATATTTTCTTATTGCTCGATATCCATACCACGCTAGTAGAGCATTTATAGAAATAGAAACTACTAAAATAAAGTATATCATAATTTATATTTCCTTTTTTGACGCCTCAGCTCTCTGATCTCTCAGATCTCTACGAAATTCTTCAATTGAAGATTTGACCACCTCTCCAGTTTTGGTGTCAACTTGTCTAGACTTGGAGGGTAAAATAGTCGAAGGTACCCTTATCAAGGAATCTCCACATTGTATACATTGAAGTTCTGCTTGGTCTGTCATTGCGTGCGTAATATCATAGTAATTATCGCATTCTTCGCAACAATAAGTGTATCTAGGCATCTTCAGACTTCACCTCGAAAGAGGGTGGATTTTCAACAAATAGTTCCCCTCCATCGCTAGCGATAAAAACCATCTCTCCTAGAATAGGGCTAATATCACTCTGGTCCATGAGACACTTTTGGAGCGCCATCATAAGCGCTCCTTGTGCTTGATTTGATAATTTCATATTATTTCTCCTTTATAAAATTTTTTGTTCTTTCAATGTGGCAAGACAATCATTCCACGTATTAAAGGCGACCGACTTATCATCGATATAAGCAACAGCTCTTGGCTTTTCAGCTGTAACTTTTGTTACAAACTTATCCATCTTATGTTCCTTCAACCATTCCCAAACTAATTGAGTTCCAGTCTTACCATTTATCAATCCTCTATCTGGTTTAGCTTTTGCTGTATAAATAATTACATCATATTTTTTGGATAGTTCTTCAAGCGCCTCACTTGATCCTTCAATCGGTTCATCATAAATTGTTCCATCATAATAACCTTTAGAACATTTATGAATAACACCATCAAAATCAACACCAATATTTTTTAACTCATCAGCAAAACTATTTTCTCTAATATCTGTATTTGCATTTTTTATGGTTTTAAGTTGTGGGATATCATATCCAGCTGATCGTAATAATTCATAAGCCAACAAAAGTGTTAAAGCTTCTCCCATATAATAATGAACTATATCCAAATTTATATTCGTAACAGGTAAATCAACAGCCAACCCACTTATTAAAGCAGTATCTATCTTTCTGTCATTAGCCCATAACAATGCGTTATCAACATCAGGTGATGCACCAGATGATGAAATACCTAATACTAAAATATTATCATTATACCTTCTTTTTATATTTAAATCTAACCATTGAACTAACCAGCTTTCATAATTAAAATCGCCGTGCCAAACAGCTACAGTATCGACATCAGGTGTTGTAACCTTCTTTTTGTTTTTTGTAAGTCTTGTCAAATCTGTTGATATATGTCTTGCTATTGCCAAGTTACCACCATGACAACAAATATAAACTTCATCAGCCGTTTTAAATTTTGATTCTAATTCTCTCCATTCAGATGAATCTATAATTGAATTGAATCTACTTTCTATATTTTCAAGACTTATCATCTATCTCCCCCATAATTTCTATAAGTGAATCTCCCAATTCTCTGTTAAATGATTTTAATAGTTTATAAACATTATCTCGTTCATATCTATATGGACTAATTTTATAATGTGATTCAGACCTACCAGCTGATAAATTTTCACTATATTTAATCTCAATATCATTATGCAACATCTCTTTTATCATCATAAATAAATCTCTTATTTTTATTCTATGATTCCCAACTAATGCTATAGTTTTATTTTTATATTCATTTTCCAAAACATCAAAACTTAAACTCGACGCGTCTTCAACATGAATTAATTCTCTCACTTCAGAGCCATCACCTGTATAATTAATTTCTTTATTCTGTATTGCTTCTGTCAAATATTTAGTTATACTATTTGTAGTTGGTGCGCCAGATCCAAATAATGTTCCATATCTTAAAATTGTATATTGTAAACCGTAATGTTTATTGTAATCTTTTATTAACATTTCAGATGATTTTTTTGAAGAAGCATAAAACCCACCTTGATTTCCACCAGCATATACACTACTAGCAAATATAAATTGTTTTACATTATGTTTTACACAAGCTTCCATTACATTTACATTACCTAATATATTACACTCAATACATTTTATTGGATTATCAATACAATCGTCTATATCAGCCATAGCAGATAAATTATATACTATATCCATTCCTTCTACAACAGAAAAAACATCACCTTTAGAAAGAATATCTCCTTCAATAAAACTAACACCATCAACTGAATTAATATCAAATACTGTAGTGTCATATCCTCTATCAATACTTTCTCTTGTTAAATATTTTCCTAAAAATCCAGAACCACCCAATATCAAAACTTTCATATTAAATCACCCCCCAATAAAAGTTTCAACATTTTTTAACGCTTCTGATTCCATTTTCTTTCTAGCGTTTGATGTATAACTACCAATATGTGGCGTTAAAAATACATTATCTAATTTACATAAATCACCATTGACATATGGTTCATTTTCA
>PVBE010715931.1_pt1 | contig 13734 bp, 7 predicted proteins | sample 1631181 | NCBI WGS metagenome assembly PVBE01 (sample SAMN08397723, study PRJNA350692) | Marine metagenome, whole genome shotgun sequencing project. | isolation source: water | place: Pacific Ocean | collected 2012-04 | reverse complement strand
TACTAATGTGCGGAACGGACGAATGGTGCAGAAATATGCGAACGACCCCATCATTGCATCGTATATAGCCAAAGGTGTACTCTGCCTTGGTCTCCTCGTTGGTAGTGGCGCAGGTGAAATAGTAATTGCCCATCGCGAGAGCAATATCGCTCTTGATGACAATGTTGTGGTTGTCGTACACGCACTTCGACCAGCCCTTGCCACCGTTGATAGCGAAGCCGTCATCCTCGTCGTAGCCGCCGTCTACGTTGGATCCACCGATGAAGTAGGATATTGCCGACTTGGGTGTTGGACGGAACTGGTACTCTGAGGCCATAGTTGGCTTGAAGAGTACTTCCGTGTGGCCGTAGGCGTACAGCTCTCCGGCGGCATCAGCTGCTGTCAGGACGAAGTCACCGCCATTCTTTTGCGTCGCTGAGATTGTCTCGATGGTTTTGGCCCACTTCGACTGCGCAGCGAGAACGTCGTCTTTGGACACCCCTGAGAAGAAGCGCTGTGGCACACTAGAGTGGTGCAGAGAGTTCCGCTGCAACAGCGCGCGGCCAGGGAAACGTGCTGCTGGAACAGCTCGCACACGGAGGCCGCCGTGCATGTTCTCTTGACGCAGTCGGACACAGTACTCCGTGCCAGGGGCTCGAGATCTTTCGGAACGACAGAATCACCATCGACTTTTTCAGGCGTCCATTTTTGCTAGGGTTTAGCGTTTCCGGGGCTCCGGGTAGATTACTGTACAGATTATTACCGTACTGTACTTGTACAGTACGGGTTTAAAGACTACCAAGCGAATATGTCATGTCGTCGCCCATCATCCATTCATCCATTCATCCATCTCGTCGTCGTCGCGGCACACGCGGTCGGTCGAGGACGGGACGCGCGTCGAGAGGGTAGGGCGGCGTTCACGACTCGTCGTCGTCTCCTCTCGCGTCCGTCGCCTCGCGCGCGCGTCGCTTCGTTCCGTCGTTTTCCATTTATTCATTCATTCATTCATTCATTCATTCATTCGGAAAGCGAACGAACGACCGACGATGACGGGCGACGAGGACGAGGACGACGCGTTCTTCTCGTCGAGGGATCGAGGAGGAATACCGGCGCGCGACGAGGCGTCGACGAGCGCGAATGGGACGGAAACGGCGGATGGAAACGACGACGCGCTCGCGTACGCGTCTCGCGCGGTGGTTTTGAGACTGGCGACGCGCGAGGGACGAGCGGACGGCGCGGAGGACGTGCGACGAGCCGTGGAGCGATTGGGAGCGCTCGTGGACGCCCCGGGAGTGGACGTGAGGGATGTGAAGACGTTTAAACGGGTGCTGGTGCCGTGTTTGGAGGTGTTGAGGGCGTACGGAGACGGATTCGGAGGGGAGGAAGACGCGCGCGGGAGCGCGGCGCCCAAGGACACGGCGAGGACGAAACGCGCGTTGGAGAGCGTCGCGCGGACGATACAAAAGGTGATATCGGTGTGTGGGGACGCGTGTGATGAGTATTTGGTGTTTCGCACGTTTACGCATCTCTTGCGGTACGTGGTGTCGCCTCGACGCGGAGAGTACGAGACGACGTGCGCCGAGTTTTTATCGGCGACGAGAGCGCTCTTGAGGTCGACCCACGCGCACGCGGCGCTGAAGAGAAGGGACACGGCGTCCATGGTGGGGTATATGATTTCGGTTCTTTTGACGATCGCGAACGACGAAGCCACCGCGGGGTCTCTGGGAAGCAAACATTTGCGGTCGAGCGCGCTGCAAACGCTCGACGAATTGCTTCGGTGCGTCGCCGACGCCGACGCGCTCGCGTATTTCCTACCGGGCGTCGTGAGCGGATTGACGAACGTGCTCGCGGCTGCGAGCGGTGTTCGTCCGAACGTGGGCGCTGGTCCTAGTGGAACTGGTTCGGATGGGGTCGAATACGCACTCAGCGCCATGACGTCGCTCGTCACGTGCGTTCTCAACGACGGTTTGTATCCGTCCGTGAGACGGGACGCTCCACCGATCGATGGCGACGAGTGGCGAGCGGCTCTGGATAAAATTGTAAACGATACCGCGAGTAACGACGGTGCGAATGAGACGCGGGATGCTGTTGAAAAATCGCAGTCCCCCGGGGACAAGGATGAAAGCGACAGGAAGGAAATCCCCGAGGTCGTCCGAGACGATGCGTGGTTGGAGTTTACGACTCCGCGCGTGACGACGGCTTTGGAGGGGACAATCCCGTACTTGGTCAAAAGTCATCGCGCGAGCGTGCGGAAACAGATTGTGAAATCCGCCGGCAGTCTGATACGTGAATGTTCAAACGTTCTAGACTCGGGAACTCGTTCAATGTTGGGAGTCTTGTTGACGCTAGCGGGCGACAACTGGACGGATGTATCTTCTCTCGCGGTCGATGAGTTGGAATCTCTCAGACGTCTCGGTCACCTGAACGAGTGTAGCCTGAACGCAATCATCGAAAATGATCTATCTTCCGTCGCGGAAAACCTTCGCCTATCAAACGACGAGGCTGCTCCGCAACTTCAGCGTCTACTGCTCGCACTTGAATTCTCAGGTGAAATATGCTTCAAAGATGCACTATTGTTCAGTCCGAGCGTGAGAGAATCGGTATGTTCCACGATCGTTCAATGTCTTCTGATTGAATCTCACGATTCAACCAGAAATCAGAGATATCGGTCCGCGCCGACGATAAGCTTGATTGACTTGGGAAAAGTCGGCGTGACGACGGCGAAAAAGTTACCTCGAAAGGTACAGCGGTTGCGGTACTTTCCCGAGTCGTCTGTGTATGAAACCTTTGCAAAAATACTGAGATTCTTCGGGAAAGCGGCTTCGATGACGAACGAAGCATCTACGGAGTCTTACCTCGTTCCGATGGCTCAATTTTTCTTGAGCACCCTGCGAGACACCGACGAGTTCAGCGGTTTGGCTACGGCTGGAGCGTGGCAAAGAAATGCAACCGCTCACACCATCGCTCTCAACGAGCTCATCTTTGGTGCCATAAATGATTCAAGAGTGGACAAAAGCTTCCTACTTCGCCTCGCGGGTTTAGTCGTCGAAGAGTACGCGTGCAGCAGCGCTTGGGACATGGATACGAGGGACCCTGACACGGCTCTCTTCCTTCAGGTGTTGATGGAGGGGCTCGGTATCATCGGCGAAAGTCTCGGCGCTGATTACATTCGGAATAGCACTTTCTTAACCACTGTGCTCTGCCCATTGCTGGATAAGTTGGGTGATCCTTCAGTCGATGTCCGAGAAACAGCGGGTCTTGTTTTGAAAACAATCGCCGAGAGCGGCGAATACTCGGTGAACGGTGAGACTGATTCTCCGATCGGAGAACTCGTCATCGCCAATGCCGACTATGTTATCGACATGTTGTCTCGACAAATTCGCCATCTCGAGAAGCATTCCCGATCCCCACAACTCTTTGAGGCAATTTTAAGACGTACGGGAGCCGCGAAGCACATGGTGAAGCTACTCGCAGAACCCGTTCGTCTGGCACTGCGTACATTCTTAATCATGAATCGAGAGAAGAATCACATGCACACGGAAAACTTTCTACTCGTGGCAAAAGAGTACTGCTCAGCGGTATTGCTTGAGCTCCGAGGCATTCAGATGCAGTCAACAACTGTTGCGGATCGCGTGAAAAGTGCGCACCCGACGGAACCGGATAGTGACGACGAATTGACGGAAGTGTTTACTGAGAAATTGACCGAGATTCTACCCGAAGACGTCGAAACGACAAAGTCCAAATCTCTTGAACGGGTTCGTTCCATACAGTCAATGGTTGGTTGTGCAGTAGACGTTTTACGATCGATGAGTACGTTCTTAGAGACACCTCACGCTGGCGTTCGAACTTTGTCCGCCTCAGCTTGTGGGCTCGCCATAGAGTGTCTGAGCTCGGCGGAGTTGACGTTGACACACGAAAAGTTCATCCTAAAAGTACTCAAGGCGTACGGTAGCAGAGGATCAATGCCCTTTGATGTCGCTTCGCTGTACAAGGATACACGTGTTTTACCGCACATTCACACCCTTTGGCCTCATTTGGTACTATCTCTGAGCACTCGCTTTCAGATTTCCATCGAAGCCGAAGCGTTCGAGGCAAGCTTGAAACTTTTACTCACCGTGTCGCGGTGCAGCGGTGGTGAGTTCATCGCGAAACGCTTAAACTCCGACTTGTGGCCGATTTTAATGCGCGCTTTGACGCAAGGAGTCAGTCACATCGAGAAGAAGAATCGTCCGCTCGACTTGCTCACTGTGAAGGACTCCAATGACGTTGAATTCAGTTCTGATAGGGATATTTCTCTAGAATTGACGAACACCATTCGCATCATGATTTGCGAGACGCTAGAATCGATCGCTGACTCTGCCGATTCGCAGCGAGCGCTCCAAGACATTGTGGCATCAGCGGTGCCCATTGTCGGAAACCTCTCAACGCAAGGGACGACGGCATTGCGTCTCGCGGCGGAAAAAACCATGCTTGCCCTAGCAAAGGTTAACAGCGATGAGGTCTGGCTATATTCAGTCAAAATGCAGGCTCAAGCTCGCGTTCCAATGGAAGTGTCGACTCCTCGTTGGCGCACGAAGGAACCAAAGTACGCTGAACAGTTCAGTCTTCCTCCTCTCTCCGACATACTCCCCGAGTGTGGGGCTCCGCAAGAGGAAGATGCATCTGCCAGGATGGCGACAACTCTCTTGAATACTTTAGAAATCTTTTAGACATGTAATTAGGTACTACAACTCTAGTTTGGTTAGTCTGTACGAAGTGGCGCTGTGGTAGCCGATTCGATTTGTCTGAGCACCACTAACTTCATGGATTTATGTCATCGTCGGATTCAGGTTCTAAAGGGGCAGCGTGCTCACAGGTGGACGGGTATCGTATTCCTTGATGTCGTCCGTTGTCAAAATACACGTAAACCTGATCAATCGTTCCCGTCCATCTGAGAAAAAATTGGAGTGGCTGGGAACCGCCCAATACCCGCGACGCATCATATGTGGCGTATTGCCCCGCGGCCGGGAGGGTACCATCTCGCGTGATTGGAGCATTTTGGTATAGCCCATACATCTGTTGAATATCGCTCATGGTCTCTCCGTATCTAAGAACTTCCGTGTGTATGCTATCGCCGAGGGTGATCTTCTCGTGCAAGTTGCCCGAGACGTTATGAAACGGTTGAAAATTGAACTGTCCCATTACGTAGGGATCCGCTATGCCCCGTAGTTTGTCGTTGATGTATATTTTTGTGGTGTTCGAAGCACCGTCATACGTGCAAAGAATTTTAAAGCGCGCTCCATCACGTGCTACGAATCCTCTACCAGGCACCGTGACGTCGATGACTCTGAGCCCGCCGCCGACGCTGAGCGGCAAGTTGCTGAACGAATCGAAATACGTCTGCGCACCGAAACGGACTTCACCTGCATCTGTGACGATGACTACGAGAGAACCTCCGCATAAAGGCTGATATGGGGCACATCCCCCGATCGTGATGACTGTTTGAGCAATGGTACCGGTGCACGGAACGCACCACCACCAAGAAATAAATAAACACCAGGGATCACAAATCGGAAGCGAATTGTACGTGACGACGACTTCTACGGAAATCCGGCGACCGACACGATTGTATAAACCTGTGCGCACGGAAGATTTGCTCGAAAGTCTCAAATCCTGCAAGGTGCATCACGGGCGAAATAATTTGGAAAATAATTATCGCATTTAATTCGCACCTGGTAAATCGTAGGAGCAGGGAAGCGTTGAACACTGCTTGAATCGACGTATAAGACCCTCAGTCAGCTCAAATGCGTGACCATGACGATACGTAAAGTCTGCTGTTCTGCAACGTGCTCCAAATCTAGGTAAGATCACGTCATCGACCTACGGAACGAAAACGAAAAACGTAGTGAAATAATTATTTTTTTAATTCGAAATAATTTATTTACCACGTAAAGCTCGCCATTCAGGGCGTGCTGTCCCGTACCCATGTCCTAATCGTATTGTCACGGATCCCACTTCGTGCTCACAACGTATTTCATCGTACCGGTGAAACTATGCGTGCAAAATTATTTTCCCTGCCGAGCCTTGCGAAATACATCACAGCACGAATGTCGGGAAGGAATTCACTCACCGTGTTATCGGCCCTTCGGTAATCTCAGGGCCGTGGATTTGAGGTGCCGCTACGACCCCGCTCTGTGCACTGCAGAATGTACCGATGCATCGTTCATATACTGCGACGGTGAGATGATTTTCATCCTACACGTTAATAAAATTAATTAATTAATTGATAAGTTATTCGATGTGCGATAATCACCGCACCGTTGTATACGTCGAAAGTACGCTTGTCAGCACGTCGCCGTGGCGAGCGTCTTTCGACTGCCACGGATCGTAAAACTCGCTTTCCACGTCGTTCGTCGCTATTTGTCTTGAGGAGACCATGAGCATAATTATATCGTACAGCACCACCGTTGCGTGGTTCATGGCTTCTTCATCAGTCATCATCAGTTCGGCCAGCGTGAGTAACCAAGCTTTATCATTCGGTGCAAACACGGTGGAGTCCCCTTCGCCGAATCCGTGCACGATTAGCTCGCGTTCTAAACCGAGAGTGCTCGTTATCTCCCTGAATACGCGCAGCGTCGTCGTACGCAGCACTCTGTCGTACAGACTCATTCTGAATTCATCCGTCGGCGGAATCAACGCTGAATCAATTATTCCAAATACTCCATTCGTTGATAGCACATCCCTTTCAATGAACTTCGCCGTATTTAATCGCCCTTGGAGTGTCACTCGTGACTGAAATAGCTTGAACTTTGTCGGTGAATGTCTGCGTGACAGCACGTTTATTGTCTTCGCTACGGACGTTCCCGTGAATCTATTCGCATCCGACTTTGAAAGTATCGGATAATTGAGCCGTGTCGCGATTCGATGGACGTCAGGACCGAGGCCCACGCGAAAGTCAATTCTTTCCGGGGTTCCCTGTGCAGTGCGAGTACTCATGATGTGATAAGTCACGAATTGTTGCAGGAGGTTGGCTCGATGTGGCTGGAATAGATCTACTAGCGTCCATCCTACATAATTCAGCATGAGCCGTATGGCATAATCGGTCGGAGCGAATACGACGCTGTCAACGAAAATATTGCTCTCTGTGGGGGTATCCAGTTCAAGCAGGATTTCACTATTGACGGGTGCTCGGAGCATCTCTGTGAAGATTGAAAGCTCATTTCGCAATGAAAGCTGACGGAAAGCCGTCAGTGTTGGTGGAATGAGCACATCATCCGTGACGTGCACCACTCCAGTGCATGATAAAATATCAGAGACAACCACGACGGCCGCATTTTCAAATCGTCGACTTGCCACGCGCGGCGCGGTCACCTTGATGAAACGTGAACGGATAGCGGCGATATCTACGTCCAATCGCAAAGTGCCGACTTCAATTTGTCCCGGCAAAGTGCTCAAGATAGAAGATGCGCCCGTCGGTCTCAATAGTTCGTCCTGTGTGAAGCTCGTTGAAAGGTACGAAGCCAAACTGACTGGTGCCTGTGCGCCGAAAAGTTGAGTTTCACCGTAAAGCAGCACGCTGAGAAGAAAAAATTGATCAGCAAAGACTTCTTCTTTCGTCAGGTGCGTTTTGAGAAAGAACCGCTTCCAAGCCTGATTGGACGGAATGAAGTAACCTCGAAATCCATGATGACTCTCGTTGAAAGTACAGTCGCGCACACTCGAGGCTCCAGAATTTGGCAAATTGTATTCGTTCGTCTCAAACGTATTTCTCAAAGTTTCCGTGGCAAGAAAAGCTTCGGCGCTGATGCTTAACGCAGGTAAAGTCTGAGCTATGACCAGGACACTCGGGAAAACAAAAGTAGCGGTGAGCGGTATCAGCAGCTCGGAGATGAACGCACCACGCAGCTGAGGACAGAGTACCATATCGGTCGCAAAAACGTCTGCAAAAATTGTGGAAAAATCACTAAAAATCCTCATTTTACGAATATTTACGTTCTGTGTAATTTCAACTCTGACGGTATTCATAATCGTCGACGCCGTCTCGAGTTCATCGCCATCGCTTCGACTGCGCAAGTCGAGCGAACCGTAAATCACAGACGATTGCAAAACATCACACACGAAACGCGGATTCTCGGACATCTGTTCCAAAGTCAAATTGAATTTAGCAGACGCTCTCTCGAACGCGCCATCTGAGATGAGAACCAAGGTCTTCGCTGTCGAAGAAGATCCCAAGTTTCTGAGCGTAGCGTTACAGTGAGATTCCAACCCAATATCCACGAGTTGAGCAAAGAAGTGGAAGCTTCTTTCATTTGGAGAGTCTTCATCAACGGCATTGGCGTCTGTATCGGTAAAATTACTCACGACGTCGTGAAGTGCGGCTCCGCTCAAGTTGGAACACAGTCCGTCGTATGAGTGGACATCAATCACGAGAGACAGAATCAGAATTAGCAGCACACAGACTTGATCGAAGCGTGGCATGCGACGATAAGAGATGATTGACGTCAAGCAAAGGATACCATACGTTCATTGCATTCGGTAAACGGCGAGGACTGAGGAATTGCGCGACTGGGGAAGCGGGAAACGGTGGTTGCTTGTTGCTTACGATGTCTAGTTTGATGTGACAGGCTATGCAGAAGTAATAATAATAATAATCTACGACGCGAACAGCGTGTTCTTATGCGCTAAAGCGTATTCAACCGTACCTTGAACTACTCCCGCCATGGTGACGACACCACCGATGATTGAGCAGATTCCGATGACGAACGAGCTAAACGTTTTTCGTGTTTCTTTGAAATCGACGCGAATTGGAGCTATTTCATACGTGAAGTATACTCCCGGTTCTTGCCCATTCATGCCCATGACAGAGCGTTGAGTCGTAGTAAACGTCTCTGTGACGCTGTACTGATGAGTACTGATATTTTGAGTCGCTGCTAGGGGTTCGAACGACGTGGACACGACATTCAGGAAGTATTGTTGAACCGCGTTCGGTGGGAGCGAGCGATGCGTCCCATCCAGAGGGCTCACGAGACCGGGAAAACGTTCTCCAAAAGACAACCGGTGTATAGTATGCGATAAATTCAGCGATGTCTGCACGTTGACCCTGATCTGTTGCATCCCCATCATGAGCGACCGACCCGGAGAAATAGAAAATCGGCCCGGAACGCGGTTCACCTCTAGATAACCTTTTACTTCGCATCCTTCCTCGGCTTCATTCATGAATGCCTTTTCAATACCTTCTGGAAATTCTTCGCGCAACAACTTCTGCACTCCAAGGACGCCTGCAAACGCCTCTGGGTGCCCCGCCTCCCGCGCGGCCACGCTATTTTCATTGCTAGTTTCGTTGAGTTCCTTGAGCGCTTGAGTCATCTCCTTGCGCTTATTCGGTTTCTCAGTAGTGATTTTCGTATCGATCACTTTACCATGTTTATCCAATCGCCTCTTTTCGATGTGCCCATCGTGCACGTCGTAGTGTTCTTCGCCGGCTTTATCGGCGGTGTCGAGCGTGATGAGATTACACGCCAAACTGTGAAAGGTGATGTCGATGTCGATCTTCAATCGCTCAGCGTTGGGAATGACTTCGTGAACACCCAGAGGATTCACTCGCAATTCACTCACCACTCGGCTCGTTCTGTAGGAGAAAAACTCCCCAAAGAATAACAACGCGCACAACAGCGCGCAGACCAGAGTCGTTATCTTTCCCGACGTCGACTCGCTGACGTAATCCTCTTTGAGCTTCGGATTCGCGTCCAACGCCTTGAACACCGACGTCACCGATCGCCGCGCGGGTGAGGATTCGGGAGCTCGCTGCGCGTCCACGTTTCGACGCGTTAACCCGCTTCGATCGCGATGATTCATCGCGACGTTCCGGTGTGACCGTTCGCGAGCGCGCCGACCGCGCCGAGCGCGACACGAACGCCGCGGGTTCCGACGCGCGCACTCACCGCGTGTGGAGCTCGGATCGTCACCGAGGACGCGCGCGCGCGCGTTGTGACGTCGAACTGCAGAGATGGGCACCGGGTCGATTGATTGATTGTATTGCGTTGTTGACACTCTAAGGTTCGTTCGCTCTCGCTCCTCGCTCTCGCTCGCTCATACAAGTATCGACACCGACGAAGATTCACTCCATCAGCTGCACCGCGGCGATGGACGGTATCTTCTCTCGCAATTTTTGCGTCACCGCCACGCGCACCGTCATCACCTTGGCCGCCGGACCGGTGAGCTTCACCTTTACGATGGGTTCTTCGATATCGATGAGCTCTAATTCTCCCCCGCCCGTGCCCGCGAGGTACGGTCTGATTTCGTCTAAAGTCGTCTCGACGTTTTCCTCGGTCAATTCCAATCCCTCGAGCTCGTCCTCGACCTGAATCACCTCCATGATGTCGGGAATCTTTTCGAGCAGACGCTTCTCGATCCCCATGCGCATGGTCACCGTGCTCGACGGACACGACCCGCACGCGCCCTTGAGCTTAAGTTTCACGCTTAAACCATCGATCTCGACGAGTTCGACGTCCCCACCGTCGGCGATGAGATACGGACGCACCTCGTCGAGGACGAGCTCGATGTTATCCGCGGTGAGCTCGAGCGTCTCCAGCGTCCCGTCCGAGGACGCCGCCACCGTTCGCGAGCGCGTTCGTCCACTCCCTCGCGCGTTCCACCGCATCGTCGTCGTCGTCGTCGATCCCGACGCTCGCGACGACGAGCACGCGCGCACGCCGCGCGTCGTCGTCGTCGTCGTCATCGAGGCACGCGCCGATGCGTTCATGATGATGTCACCCTTCGAAACGCGCGCGCGCGCACTCGTTCGTTCGCGCGTCGGCTCGTCGTCGCGCGCGCGATCACACTCCCGATTCACTCGCGCTCGCTCGCGTCCACGCCCTCTCGCGCGCGCGTGTGTCGCCTCGCGGTCGTCGCGCGCGGAGGGTTCTCGGGGGGTGACGTCTCCTTTTCAAGGTTCATGACTCGTCACAGAGTCCCCCTTCCTCTGAAAAGTGCATGCATGCATGCATGCGCGACGTCGACGACGACGCGCGCGTGAGGCGGGAGACGTCGACGCGCGCGGGCGAGCGAGGAGCGATGACGGCGTCGTCGTCCGCGATGGCGCACGTGAACAGCGGATTATTGATGCTGGCGCACGGAGGGGGGCGAACGCTGCGCATGGGCGTGGGCGCCCGACGGCGGGCGACGACGACGACGAGGGCGGTGACGGTGGCGTGCGGAGGATCGACCACGGCGAGGAGAGGGTTGGTCGTGGCGTCTTCCTCGTCGTCCTCGTCCTCGTCGTCGTCGGGGTGGATGAACAGACGCGTGGGCTCGCCGCCGCCGCTCATTCGCGCCGACGCGCCGACGCTGCTGAGAAACGCGAGAGGGGTGTACGGAAGCGCGGCGGCGAGCGAATCGGTGGACACGAGCGAGACGGGATCAGAGACTCGTGATTTATCCAAGCTCTGGCTCTTGAACACGATGAGTCGTAAGAAGGAATTGTTCGTTCCGAGAGACCCGACGGGGAAGACGGTGCAAATGTACGTGTGTGGAGTTACGGTGTACGATTATTCGCACATCGGTCACGCGCGCGTGTACGTCGCCTTTGACGTGTTGTATCGACAACTCATGCGTCTCGGGTACGATGTGACGTACTGTAGGAATTTTACCGACATTGATGATAAGATTATTAAGAGGTCGAACGAGAGCGGGGAGACGTGCGAGGCGCTCACAGATAAATTCATCGAGGCGTTCCACGAGGACATGACGGCGCTCGGATGCCTTCGTCCGACGGTGGAACCGCGCGCGACGGAGTGTGTGGATGATATCATTGCTTTCATCGAACGATTGATCGCCAAGGGGAACGCATATGAGGCGGACGGAGACGTGTATTTCGCCGTGGACACGCTTCCCGCGTACGGCGCGTTGTCGGGAAGAAACCAAGAGGACAACCGCGCGGGCGAACGCGTGGCTGTCGATGAGCGTAAAAAGAATCCCGCCGATTTCGCGCTGTGGAAGTCCGCGAAACCCGGAGAACCGACGTGGACGAGTCCTTGGGGCGAGGGTCGTCCGGGGTGGCACATCGAGTGCAGCGCCATGATTGAAAAAGTGTTGGGATCTAGAATCGATATTCACGGCGGTGGTCAGGATTTGGTGTTCCCGCACCACGAAAACGAACTCGCGCAGTCGTGCGCCGCATGCGACTGCGGCGCGCGCGCGGATGAAGATCCGTTTGTTCGATACTGGGTGCACAACGGCTTCGTGAAGGTTGACTCTGAAAAGATGTCCAAATCGCTCGGAAACTTTTTCACCATTCGAGAGGTGTTGGATAAATACCATCCGTTCGCGCTCCGCTTCATGCTTCTCGGTGCGCACTATCGCGCGCCGATCAACTACACGCAGCGTGCACTCGAGGAGGCGTCCGACAGAGTCTTCTACCTGTACCAGACGGTTCACGACGTGCGTGCCATCCTTCGGGACGCCGACGCGGAGGAACAGACGAACAAGAAACCCGTTCCTCTCGTCGCGGATGCGATGAAGCTCGCGGGTGAGGCTGAGAAACAAGTCGGCGAGGCGCTGAACGATGACTTGAACACGCCCGCCGTGATGGCGGCGCTCTCCGCGCCCCTGAAATCGATGAATGATTTCATGACCACCAAAGCCGGGAAGAAGGCCGTCGGTCGCGTCGGCGCGCTCAAAGCCTTGATCCACACGGTGGAAGGCTTGATGGAGGCCGTGGGCATGCCGAAGGATGAGGAAAATGTCCTCCTGGGCGAGCTCCGCGGGCGCGCGCTGCGCCGAGCCGGCTTAACCGAGGACGAACTCCTCGCCAAAATCGAGCAACGCAAGGTTGCTCGCGAGGCCAAAGACTTCGCCGAGTCCGACCGCGTGCGCGACGAACTCTCCGCTCGCGGTATCGGCCTCATGGACGGCTCTGCGGTCCCCTGGCGTCCCGTCCCCGTCGTCGACGCGCCGTGATTCGTCCCATCGCGCGTCTCGCGCGCCGCACTCTCTCGCCATCCCTAGTCCATCCATTCCATCCATTCCCAAAGTACACCACTCGAGTCATTCATTCCCATCGCTCTCACCTCGGAAACGCGTCCTCGCTCGCCCTCTCGTGCGTCGCGAACGGTCGCTCGACCGTGATGTCTACACTTCTCAAATTCACCAGTCACGACTCCCCGATGAGTCCGTAGTCAATCCCGAAACGACCGCCCACCGACGCGACGATTCGGTCGAGTCGGGAGGGTTTAGGGAGGGTTTAGCTAGGGTTTAGTGCGCTGGGCAGCCGCCACCCCGACGCGATGGTTGGGTCGTCGTCGTCGTCGTCCGCAGAGCGCGTGCGTCGCGAGAGGTCGCGTCGACGCGGACGCGGTCGGTGGGAGAGCACCGTCGTCCTTTTCGTCCCTTTCGTCCTCTTCGTCGTCGCTCGACGCGTTCGTCGTCATGGCGAAGAAGCGAAAGGCGGGCCGAGCGAATCCGGGGAGCGGCGGCAAGAGGAAATTTTTCGTCGGCGGTGGCGGTGGAGGGAGCGACGGTGGGTCGGGAGCGGTGAAGAGCGCGTTCGAGAGCGTGAGTCATCGACGGAAGTTTGACATCTTGGGACGCAAGGTGAAGGGGGCGCGAGGGAACGTGCTCAAGGCGCGCACCGAGGCCGGGGTCGAAAAGAGACGGCGGACGCTCTTGCGGGAACACGAGGCGAGCGGAAAGGTGAACGCGTTCGTGGATCGACGGTTCGGTGAATACGACGATGGATTGAGCAAAGAAGAGAAGAGCATCGGGAGGTTGGCGAAAGCG
>PVBE012602295.1_pt1 | contig 13735 bp, 13 predicted proteins | sample 1631181 | NCBI WGS metagenome assembly PVBE01 (sample SAMN08397723, study PRJNA350692) | Marine metagenome, whole genome shotgun sequencing project. | isolation source: water | place: Pacific Ocean | collected 2012-04 | reverse complement strand
CTTCCCTCTATTTCTATTATTTCCTCTTGAAAGTTCACCTTTATTTTCCTAGTTTTATTAATTCAACATTTTTTGCGTTAATTACTTTTTTTCCAACATTCTCAAAATTAACTGTCACTTTATCGTTAATTATAGATTGTACTTGCCCAATTCCCCATTCTTTTTTTGTTTTGATGTAGTAGTTCAGTCCAACCGACAGCACCATCGCCGGGTTGGGTATCGGCGGCAGGAACGACACGTCGTCCCAAGCCTGCATTATGTTCGACTGCCGCAAACCATCCTGCTCGCCCGGTGTCATGGCCTCGACCTTGTCGATGCACTTTCGCACGGCCGCCAACGCCGTATCGCCACCGGCGAGCAGATCGTACATTTCCGCCGGTATGCCTTTAGCCTCGGGCACAACACTGCCTAGCGTCATCAGGTCGAGCATCTCGTTATCGCCGATAATAACTGTAATATGGGCATCGTTCGAACCCTTTTCGATCGTGGCAAGCTTCATGATCTCTCCCCCAAAAGCGACTACTGATCTATTATGACCAAACAACGGGACCGCGTTAAGCGACACCGTTGGAATTAGGAGGGGAGCCACCACAATGTTAGACAGCTAAACCGACCCAGCTGCAGGAACGCTCAAGCTCAATTTTTTATTCCACGGGACGTTTGAATCGACCGACCTGGATATAAGCCGCCGGTTCTATGAAGAATTTCTCGGCCTTGTGGTTATTCGCACCAGCCCGATTTCATTGCTGATGCAACTGAGAGGCAAAACAACGCGACCGCTGTCGTAGAGGTCAAGGAAAAGCCGCCGATGTCGATGCTCGATCACAATGGGATCAATACCTCAACCAAAGAAGAAGTCGATACCGCCTATGCGATGGCGGTCGCGCAAAGCGAAAATTGAGGGATTAAGAAGGTGACCCGCCCGCTGGACCAGCACGGCACCTACTGCTTTTTCCTCTGCGAACCAGACAAAAACTGGTGGAAAATCCTAACCGATCCTGAGGGTGGTCACGCATGGATATTCGAGCGCGGTAAACAAATCTGGCGTGGTCACCTGGACAAGGATTTCGAGCGCCCGGAAGGCGCCAGCTGAACGATGCAGATTGACCCACTAGGCGAGCTTATACTTATCGCGTTTGACCCCATCGAGGTTCTGCCCCTCCATGCGGATCAATCGCGTTTCGTCCTCGCGTGTAGGCGCATGCAAAGCACCAACCGGGTAGGCCACAGCCATGCCGGGTTCCAGCATATAGGTCTTGCACACGCTAACCTGGCCAGGTTCGCCGTCCGACGGTGGTGAGACTATGTCGTACTCGGTCATCTCGGTTTGGCCTGTAGCCTGACCGTAGATCGCCCATGCTACCCCATGGTCGTGCGGCGGCGCGCTGCTCGCCCCTTTGAAGACGTGCGCGAGGATGCAAAAACCGAGCTCGCTATCTTCATATAAAACTGTGCGCTGCGAATCATTGTCCGGACCTAGATGGGTGGCAATAAAATCGGCGTCCAACAATAATGGCTCCAACTTCTTGCTAACCGCCTCGATACCTGACAGACCCGAATCCGATTTGAGGATGCGGTGGCACTCAGCCGCGAAACTTTCAAGCTTTTGGTCCATGGTTCTCTTACTCAGGTAATTCCTGGGCTCCAGCGCCCCTATAGGATGTGATTTTTACACGACAACGCGCCGATCGGAAACGCTGAAACAAATAACTACGTGCCCTGCTGCTGGGACCACAGCACGCATGCACTGGTACCAGAGGCCCCGAAAAGTCCCCTCTTGGATGAGGTAAAGCCGTTCTATGTACCACCAGCAGGAAAACCCAAAAAAATCATATGTTACCCGCGGCATCCTTATACTTAAGCCTTTGTAAATATTCATATTACACAAGTTATTTCAACACCCACGGCGGGCCACTAACGGTGCTGGCGGCGATGACACGCTGACCGGCGGGCTGGGTGATGACACACCATCGGGCGGTGCCAGCGACGATACCTTTACCTTCACCAATACCAACTTCGACGATAACGCTTAGACCGGCACGGTCGACGGCTTCGTCGGGGGCGGGGATTTAGACGTCATCGACCTAACGGGTGTCAGCCGGGGCTGGACGCTGGAGGTCGATGATGCCGGTGCAGACGTGGAAGCCAACGCCAGCGACAAGCTATCGTTCTACAATGGCGATAATATGAGCAGCACCATCACCTTCGTCGATGGCTCCATTATCGAGTTCGAAAATATCGAAAAGGTGACTGGTAGTCGAAACCGCCGCTTATCTCCTTTACACTGCCTCCCAAGGCACTGAAATGAGGGAGACCAAACCATGCTGTTTACAATGTTTTGCATCGACAAGCCGGGCGTGATGGAAACGCGCAAGAAAGCCATGCCCGCGCATATCGAATACCTAGCTACCGAGCCGGTTAAAATTGTGATGTCAGGACCGCTGGTTGCCGACGATGGCGAGACTATTGTCGGTAGCCTTTATCTCTTCGAAGCCGAAGATCGGGCGGCAGCCGATGAGTTTCAACGCAACGACCCGATCGTTCAGGCCGATATCTGGGAAACCGTCGAAGTCCGCGTCTTCAACAAGCGCATCGACAACCGGGATTAGATTCGCACCCCAGACCCCACCTCATACCTCGAGACGCTGCTTCGCAGTGCCTCAGCATGAGGTCCTCATCCTGAGGAGGACCAGAGGCCCTCTCGAAGGGTGAGGAAAGTGGCACTTATTCGATGCCGCTGGCGCGCGCCTGTTCGCGCGCCACAACGGCCCAGTCGCGCTCACCATCGCCATGGGCGACAGCGCCGAGCAGCCGGTCGCGCAAGACATTGGCGCTGGGCAGCGGCATCGCCACCGCTTCCGCCGCGGCCAGTGCTAGGTTGCAGTCTTTTAGGCCGATCAGCGTCGTGAAGCCGACATCGTCATAGGCCTCCCTAACAATAATATCGCCGTAGATTTGGTAAGCCGGTGCGCCGAAAATACCTTCGGTGAGTACCTGATGAAGCACCAGCGGCTCGACGCCATATTTGCGCACCAGCGACATCCCCTCGCCCATCACCTCGATAGCGCAGCCGAGGACGAAGTTGTGGGCAATCTTGAGCGCCGCCGCAGCATCGGGAGTTTTCCCAGCGGTGAAGATGCGCCGGCCCATCGCCTCGAGTAGCGGCTGTACTTTCGCCACCGCATCGGCCGGCCCCGCCGGTATGATACCCAGTTCGCCAGCCGCCGCACGGTCGGGACGTCCAAGCACCGGCGCGGCGACGAATACCTGGCTCGCTTTCGCGTGAGCCGCAGTGATCGTACGGGTCATATCGACGCTATTGGTGCTCATGCCCAGATGGATCGTGCCCACCGGCAGTGCGGCAATAAGGCCCCCGTCGCCGAGCACGACGGCTTCGGTCGCCGCATCGTCGGTGATCATGGTGATCACGACCTCGCGGTCTTCGGTAGCCTCAGCGATCGAGCCTGCGACCTCCGTACCGGCAGCAGCAAGGTCCGCTACCTTTTCAGGCGTGCGGTTATAGACCAAGAGATCATGGCCAGCATCGAGCAAGCAGCCGGCCATGCCCCGACCCATGCGGCCCAGTCCAATAAACCCAACCTTCATATTGTATCCTTCCTCTGGACTAAGCCAGTTCGTTCCGCCAGTCCCGCTCCTGCAAGCACTCACGGACTTTCTTCAGGAATGCCGCCGAATATGCGCCGTCGATGGCGCGATGGTCAAACGATTGGGCTATAACCCCGACCGGGCGAATGGCGATGGCGTCGCTGCCGTCGACATTGATCGCTACCGGTTTCTTCGATACCCCGTCCATCGACATGATTGCCACCTGCGGCTGGTTGATCACCGGTGCGGTGATCATGGTGCCGAAGGTGCCCGAATTCGAGATGGTGTAGGTGCCGCCGGCGAATTCGTCAGGACCGAGTTTCTTGTTGCGCGCCATATCTGACAGCTCGCGGATTTCCTCCGCCAATTGGGTAACCGTTTTAGCGCCGGCGTTCTTGACCACAGGCACCATAAGGCCCTCGAAATTGAGGTCAACGGCGATGCCGAGATTGACCTGGTCGAACATCACCAGACTCTCGTCTTCGACACGGCCGTTGATACGCGGAAACTCGGTCAGCGCTTCGCACGCCGCCTTGGCAATGAACGGCAGATAGGTGAGTGAAAAGCCGTGCTTCTGCTTCCAAGCTTCGCGTACCACCGACCGGGCGCGCTCGACGCTGTGGAAATCAACTTCGACGGCCTGCAACACGTGCGGGCTGGTGGCCTTCGAGCGCACCATGTGTTCCGCGGTGAGTTTGCGTATGTTGTCGAACGGCACCACCGTACGGCCATCTTGGGAAGCCGCTGGCCTAGCGCCTACGCCCTCCAGATACGCCAGTACGTCATCGCGCTTAATGCGCCCGTCGCGCCCGGTGCTGGAAATCTGATCAGGTGTTAGATTGTGTTCTGAAAGCAATCGTCGGACGACTGGCGATAACGGAGTGTCACCTGTATCGCGGTTGCCGATTTCGCTTTTGCCACCCTTGCCCTTCGACACTTGAGCCAGCACGTCCTGGCGGGTGATACGGCCATCACGGCCGGTGCCAGTGATATCTTCCGGCACGAGATCATGCTCGGACAGCAACTTGCGCACCGCCGGCGACAAGGGGATACCGCGCATGTCGCGGGTACCGATCTGTCGTTTCGCGACGGCAGCCAATACAGAAAGTACCGGTTCAGCAGCTGCCGGCACAGGCGCCGATGATAGGGCTGTCGCCTTGCCATCGTTAATCACCGCCACCGTTACGCCGACGGCCACCGTCTCGCCTACCCCAACCAGAATCTCCGACAGTTCGCCACTTACCGGTGCGGGGATCTCCATTTCGACCTTGTCGGTCGAGATGTCGAACAGGTCGTCGCCCACCACGACCCAGTCACCAACCTTCTTATGCCAGACCGAGACCGTGCCTTCTTCGACGGTCTCGCCGAGCTGGGGCATGATGATATTCATAGATAATCCTCAGCGCACGGCATACCCGCGCGTATCTGCGTCCAAGTTTAATCGATACCCTTGCGGACTTCTTCGTAGATACGGTCGGCCGAGGGGATCATCAAGTCTTCCAATTCATCGGCCGAGGCCAGCGGTATGTGTGGCGTAGTGATGCGCAGAATCGGCCCATCGAGGTCGTAGAACATCTCTTCAGCGACGATCGATGAAATCTCGGCGCCCCAGCCACATAGCCGCGGATTCTCTTCGACCGTGACCAGCCGTCCCGTCTTGACAACCTCGCCGAGGATCGTCTGGGTGTCCAGCGGCACCAGCGAACGCACATCGACGACACTGGCCGAGACACCCTCACCCGCCAAACGCTCGGCCGCTTCCAGCGCCCGCGGCACCATCAGTGCTAAAGCGACGATGGTCACGTCGGTTCCCTCGCGCAGCACCTTAGCCTTGCCCAACTCTTCGACATGCTCACCGTCAGGCACTTCGCCCTTAGTGGCGTAGAGGGACTTTTGCGCGAAGAACATCCCTGGATTATCGTCGCGCACCGCAGCGGCGAGCAAGCCCTTAACGTCGGCCGGGCTCGACGGCGCCACCACCTTGATACCGGGGATCGCCATGGCCCAGTTCTCCAGCGATTGCGAATGCTGCGCACCGAAACGCGAGCCACCGCCATTGGCCGTGCGCACCACCAGAGGCACCGATACCTGGCCGTCGGTCATGTAGCGGGACTTGGCCATCTGATTGACGACGATATCCCAACACACGGCGAGAAAATCGGAGAACATAATCTCGGCGATTGGCCGCAATCCCGTCATCGCCGCGCCCATGGCGGCACCGAGAATCGCCTGCTCGGAGATCGGCGTGTCGCGGACACGCACCGGGCCAAACTCGTCGAACAGACCGACTGTGGCTTTAAACACACCACCGGCGGCGCCGATATCCTCGCCCAAAAAAACTACGTTTTCGTCGCGCTTCATTTCCTGAGCGATGCCAGCGGCAACTGCTTCGCGATAGGTTAGTTCCGCCATGCCGAGCCTCCATCTGCCCAAACTTCGGTTGCGATGACATCCGGCGACGGCGGCGACGACGCCTTCGCCGCCTCGGTTGCTTCGTCGACCCGCTTTAAGACGTCTTCTTCCATCGCCGCCACGTCGGTTTCGGCAATACCGAAGTCGAGCAGGCGCTGGCGGTACATCGGGATTGGGTCGCGCTTAAGCCAGGCATCGAGTTCACCATCCGGCCGATACGTGGCTGGATCGGCGCGCGAATGGCCACTGTGGCGATAGGTCTTGGCCTCGATCAAAGACGGACCATCACCAGCACGCGCCTTGGCGTAAGCGGTTTGTGCGACGCGGTAAACCTCGTCGGCGTCGTTGCCGTCGACGATGATCGAGTCAAGACTATACGCCGACGCCCGATCGGCAGCCGGATTTTCGACCGCAGTAACAGTGCCGATTGGCGTATACTCCATGTAGAGGTTGTTCTCGCACACGAACACCACCGGCAGTTTCCACACCTGCGCCATGTTGAGCGCTTCATGGAAAGCGCCAATGTTCGTCGTACCGTCGCCAAAGAAGCACACCGCCACCTGATCCGTGCCGCGGTATTGCGCCGACCACGCCGCTCCAACGGCAATCGGCAGGTGGGCGCCGATGATCGCATACGATCCCATGGCACCGTGCTCGACGCTAGTCAGATGCATGGAACCGCCCTTGCCGCCCAACAGGCCGCATTCGCGGCCCATGAGTTCGCCGAGGACCCCGGTCATCGAGGCGCCGCGCGCCAGTGTGTGGTTGTGGCCACGATAGGTGCAGAACGTGTAATCGTCGGGTTTCATGGCGCCGGCAAAGCCTGACGCGATGGCTTCCTGACCCAAGCCCAGATGGCTGGTTCCCTTGATTAGGTTCTGAAAGAATAGATCGTTCGCCCGTTGCTCCACATGACGGCACTCAAGCTGAAGCCGCCATAGTTCAATCCGCTTGGCTTCGCCGATATCGTCGTTCGCCAGATCAACCGCCGGAGATTTTTTCGCCGCTTTCTTCGCCAAAGCGTCCTCCCTTATAACTCAGTTGTCGTTTCTGCCCGCCGAAATACTCCGGCAAACCCAGATTTTTATCATTCGCGGATGCCACAGCAGCAGTATTGGTAGTCCGATCCGTACCCCAGTCGCTGTCGTCAATAGCGATGGGATATTGGCAGCTCTTCAGCCGGATAAAGCGTGATAACGCGGCAGCCCGTGTCGGTGACGATTACTTCTTCCTCGATCCGAGCCGCCGACATGCCATCGGTCGCCGGACAATAGGTTTCGAGCGCGAAGACCATGCCCTCTTTAATCTCAAGGGGGTTATCGAACGACACCAGGCGGCTAATTACCGGGCGCTCGTGCAGATTGAGCCCCAGCCCGTGGCCGAATTGCAGGCCAAATGCCTCCATCTCATTGGCGAAACCGAAATCTTCGGCTTTCGGCCAAATGGCGGCGATCTGGTCAGTGGTCGTGCCCGGTTTAACCAGCTCGATAGCCGCGTCGATCCAGTCGCGCGCCTGCTTGTAGGCGTCTTCCTGGGCCGGGGTGGCCCGTCCGATAGCAAACGTCCGGTAATAGCAGGTGCGGTAACCGTTGAAAGAGTGGAGGATATCGAAAAATGCCTGATCGCCGGGCCGGAAGATGCGGTCGGTAAAGTTGTGCGGGTGCGGCGAGCAACGCTCGCCGGAAATAGCATTGATCGCCTCAACGTCGTCGGAGCCCAACTCGTAGAGCATCTTGTTGGCCAGCCCTACAATGTCGGACTCGCGCACGCCCGGTTTCAGCTCTTCCTGGATCATATGATAGGTACCGTCGACCATGGCGGAGGCTTGGTTAAGTAGGATTAACTCGTCCTGGCTTTTGACCTCGCGCGCATCCAGCATCAACTGCTGGCCGTCGACGATAGTGATACCGGCACGCTCCAATTCCAACTGCATCGGTGGCTCGATATAGTCGACGCCGACCGTCTGGTCGGCGACGCCCTCTTCGACGAGAATCGCTTTGATCTCTTCCGCATGGCCGCGCATCAGACCGGCCGACGGTGGCACCATGCCACGCATGCCCAACAGCCCGGCACGACAATGGTCGGGCCTGAGCCACGGCGCATGCAGCCGGTGGTGGACGGCGGCAGAGCCGAAATCCCATACATATGGGTCGCCGTTGCCGGTCAGCAGCGAGAAGCGAGTCAATTTGTCCCGCGACCATTCGCCGATGACGGTGCTGGTCATATAGCGGATGTTGTTGTTGTCGAAGCACAACACGGCGCCCAACTCGCTACTCGCGAGGACAGCGCGCAAACGGGCCAGGCGATACTCGTGCAAACGCCCAAAATTTACCCGCTCTTCGAAATCGACATTGCGGTGCCCGGGGGCAGGAATCGCCTTGTCCCACATGTGTCCAGGATCGATGTCGTCGAGTTCAATCACGCCCGAATTTTCGTTGTTTACCGCCATGACTAGCCTCTCCCGAATCCAGCTTCGCCGGATCTATTTTTTATGCGTTAGATGCGCCGCAATATCGTCAAAACAATCCCCTTGCAGCCCTTTTAGTAACCATTTCAGGCAGGACCCGACGTGTCAATTCCTAAACCTGAAGAACCGTAAATTACGCCGGTTCGCCCGGTTCCAACATTGACCCTTTGCCGAATATGGAGTAGCGAGAAATAGTTAAATACTTCGGGGCCAACCTGAGGTAAGGCTGGGGAATAACCAGGCCTAGGTGGAGATAGATTCCGTTGACCAACGCGAGATTGATGTTTGGCGACGCGGCGCGCATGCAAATGTTGCGTGGGGCCAGCGCGTTGGCCGACGCGGTTAAGGTGACGCTCGGCCCGCGCGGACGCAACGTTTTGCTAGACACCGACCTCGAGGGTCCGCAGGTAACCAAAGACGGAGCGCGCATCGCCGAGCGCATCGAATTTTCCAACACGTTCGAAAATATGGGCGCGCGCCTGCTGCGCGAAGTGGCCGTCGAAACCGGCGCAACTACCGGCGACGGCTCGTCGACTGCGACCGTGCTGGCCAATTCCATGCTACGCGGCGGCGTCGCGGCGGTGGCCGCCGATTTGGAAGCAACCGGCATCAAACGCGGTATAGAACTAGCCGTCAACACGGTGGTAGCGCAAATCCGCGCGGCTGCCAAACCCATCGCCAGCAACAAACAGGTCGCACAGATCGCCGCCATCGCCGCCAACGGCGATGGCGCTATCGGCACGCTGATTGCCGATGCCGTGGCGGCTACTGGCGAGCATGGCGAAATCCTGGTCGAGGAAGGCAAAGCAGTCGACGACACGTTGGAGACAATCAGCGGCATGTGGTTCGACCGCGGCTACGTCTCGCGCCATTTCGTCACCGATGAAGCGACCCTGAGCGCCGAACTGCGCAACCCCCTGATCCTGATCTATGGTAAGAAAATTTCCGACCTCGGTGGGCTCATACCTTACCTCGACCGGGCGATCGAGCGTAAGCAGCCGCTGCTAATCATTGCCGAGGACGTAGAAAACGAAGCGCTAACCACCCTAGTCGTCAACCGCCGCGACGGCGGGCTCAAGGTGGTCGCCGTCGCGGCGCCCGGATTTTCGAACCATCGCCGGGAAAACTTGGAAGATTTGGCGATCTTCACCGGCGCGCAGGTTGTGCTCGGCGAGACCGGGCTGGATCTGACCGAGGCAACACCCGACGTCATGGGCACCGCTAAAAAGGTGGGCATCACAGTCGATAAGACGACAATTATCGATGGCGGCGGCGATAGCCAAGCGGTTGCGGCGCGCTGTGCGCAGTTGCAGCTTTTGCTACCCAAAGCCAAATCGGATCATGAACTAAAAACCCTGCGCCGGCGCCTGGCGAAGTTGACAAGCACCATCGCCTTCATCAACGCCGGCGGCTTTACCGAAACCGAGATCAAGGAAAAGAAGGACCGTATCGACAAGGCCTTGCGCGCCGTACGCTCTGCGCTCGACGGCGGTTACATCGCTGGCGGCGGCACCGCCTTGCTGCATGCTGCCAAATCCCTCAATGGTTTAGCGGGCGCCGATTGCGACGAATTTGCCGGTATCCAGGTGGTGCGGCGAGCACTCGAACAGCCCCTAGGCCAGATCGCCGATAACGCCGGCGCCAACGGCAAACATGTAGTCGGCAAGATCGCCGCCAGTAGCAACACCAGTTTCGGCTACGACGCAAGCTCGCGGACCTTCAGAGATGTGGTCACAAGCGGCGTCATCGACCCGGCGGACGTAGTCTGCGGCGCGCTGCAGAGGGCGGCCTCGGTCGCCGCTCAGCTGGTTATCGCCGAAGCGGCGGTTGCGGAAAAGCCGGTGAAGAAAGTCCCTCGTCACCCATTCGCCTGCAAGTGCTCGGACCACGACCACCACCACTATCCAGGCGACCCCTACCACGAACATCACCACGCGCACCCCAACACGCCGCAGCATTCACAAGGGCATTCCCATGGTCACAGCCACAGATGACGTGCCGGGTCCCCTTTTAAATTTGCAGGAAAACTGACCGCGATTCCTATCGCTCTGCGAAGGCATGGTCGAACCCGTAAATTTTGCCGACCCGTCCAAGCAAAAACTACTCGATCGCGTCAAGCGCTTGCCGCAAATCGAAAACACCGTCGAGGCCTATCGGACCGGATTGCTGCACCTGGATGATCTCGAACGCGCGGCGATGACGTCTTACGGCAACGAACTGCCACGGCCTGTCGCGTAAACGCACCTGCTGTTTGGCCACCGAAATGCTCTTACCAATTTTGCCAGCGCGTTCAGCAAGGTGAACGATGCCAGTGCTGTGATCGTCGAAGGATTGCAGCGCTACCGTGACGACCCGACCCTGCCCGATCCCTGCCTGCTAGCCTTCAGCGACCAGCAATACCGGCTACTTTATACGGCCTTCACCTTCGGCTGGGTATGCGATGAGCCACACCCGGACCTAAAGCAGGTATTCCAGTTTAAGGCATGAAATATTTAGGAAAAAATCTCCTGCACGTCGAGCGATCTGGACGCCGAAACCAACGCCCAATCGCCACAAAAAGTGTGGTGGAAAATCCGCAAGCGAGGCCCCCTAGCCGACCTGCGCACCGCCGCCGCCAGTGACAACAAGGCGCGCCTCAACGAAGACGTGACCCATTACCTTTCTATCGTTCGCAAGGCGGCGGCGGCCGGCGCACTCGACTCCGCCAGCGCCACCAATAATAATTTGGCGTAATATGCATCCGCTATCGTCGGCGATCTCATCGACGAACTAACCCAGCAGCATAACGCAGCAACCGAGGGAGGATCACCATGCCACATGTCACATCCAAAGACGGCGTCGAGCTTTACTACGAGGAAACGGGCGAGGGCACGCCGATCGTGTTCGTCCACGAGTTCGGTGGCGATTTCCGGCACTGGGAGCCACAGATGCGCTATTTCGCGCGCTCGCACCGCTGCATCGCCTTCAACGCGCGCGGCTATCCTCCATCGGACGTGCCGGAAGACCCCGAGATGTACAGCCAGGACCGCGCTCGCGACGACGTGCTCGCCGTGCTCGACGGGCTAGGTATCGACAAAGCACACATCAACGGGCTGTCCATGGGCGGTTTTGCCAGCCTGCATATGGGCCTCGCCTACCCCGAGCGGTGCCTGTCGTTGGTCGTCGCCGGCTGCGGCTACGGCGCCAGCGCCGAAATCAAAGAACAGTTCATTCGCGAGACCACCGAAGTTGCCGACCGCATGGAGAACGAGACCATGGCGGTGTTCGGCAAGGTCTACGCCCTGGGGCCGACACGAGTGCAGTTCCAGAACAAGGACCCGCGCGGCTGGCAGGAGTTCGAAGACCAAATCTGCGAGCATTCCAGCCTCGGCTCGGCCAACACCATGCGCGGCGTCCAGCGGCGACGGCCATCGCTCTACGATCTGGAAGACAAGATGTGCGACCTCACCGTGCCGACCCTGGTGATAAACGGCGACGAGGACGACCCCTGCCTCGACGCTGGGCTGTTCATGAAGCGCACCATTGTGTCGTCGGCGCTGGTGCTGCTACCGCGCACCGGTCACCTGTGCAACCTGGAGGAACCGGCGCTGTACAATCAGATCTGCGGAGACTTTATGCACCAAGTCGAAGCCGGGCGCTGGCAGATGCGCGACCCGCGCTCAATGACCACGGCGATCATCTCGACGCCAGAGAAGTAGCGCAGCAGCATTAAAGAGAAAACGGGGAACAACATGGGATACTCACTGTCGGTAAACCACTATATCTGCGACAAAGAAACGTCGTTTTCCGAATTTGCCGGGATGGTCGCCGAAGCTGGTATCGACTCGGTCGGCGTTACCCGCGCAGCATTGCTCGAAATGGGCGTGCCAGCGCTGGCCCAGTGTCTGAAGGATAACGGCCTGGGCGTGTCATCACTCAACAGCTCGGGCTACTTCACCGGCACCCAGCCGGAGAACAAGGTACACTTCAGTGACAGCGAGATGATCGACATCGCCGCGGAACTGGGCGCAGGGGAGCTGACAGTGATCAGCGCCGGCTCCGGTGATCCGTCAAAGCCATTTGCCCATGCCTATGATCTTGTCAAATCTGGTCTAGCCGAAATAGCACCACTGGCAGAGGCGAAAGGCGTGATCTTAGGATTAGAGCCAATTCATCCTAACGAAATTGTAGCCAGGGGCTGTATCAACACGATCGCCCATGGGCTGGAGCTCATAAAGCCACATGTCAGCGCCAAGCTGCTACTCGACCTCAACCATTCTTGGTGGGATCCCGACTTTCCAGGTTTGCTGAACGAAGCGTCCGAGACGGTCGCGTTGATCCAAATGTGCAATTTGAAATTCAACAATGGTTATGCCGTCGGGCGTGAAACATTGGCCGCCGGAGACTTGGATATGACCTGGTTGATCGGCAAACTAATGGCAGGTGGTTTCCATGGTCCTTTCGAGTTTGAGTTGTTCCCCGGGGACCTGCGCGGCCGGGACCTGCGCACGCTAATTACCGATTATGCGAAGGAATTCGCCGACTGCGTGGTGGCGGCATAGTCTAGGCTAGGTGCATTTGCCAGGCATCGCACCCCGCCTGACCGGGGTCGATCACACGCAGTAGTTCAGAGCGCACTGAAAACGACACAGCATCGCCTGCTGCCGCCGTGGTGCCGGGGGCAGCTATATCGACTTTGGCGTAATCCAGACCGACCGTAACGCGCTCGCCCGATGTGCCGGCGACGATGCCGGCAAACAAATTATTGTCGCCGATGAATTCGGCGGTAAAGCGTTTCTGCGGGGTTTCGTAGATGTCGCGTGCGCTGCCCTGTTCAATCAAATTACCGTCGGCGATAATGGCGATACGGTCGGCTACAGTCAGCGCCTCTTCCTGGTTATGGGTAACATGAATGAAGGTTATGCCAACCTTTTCCTGGATACGCTTGAGTTCCAGACACATATCCTTGCGCAGTTTCGCGTCGAGCGCCGCCAACGGCTCGTCGAGCAGCAGAATATCAGCGTCGAGCACAAGCGAACGGGCGAGCTGTACGCGCTGTTGCTGGCCACCCGACAGCTCGTGAGGCATGCGTTCGTTGTAGCCTTCGAGCCCGACCATGGCGAGCATCCAGTCGACCTTCTCGCGCATTTCGAGTTGCGGCACCTTGCGTAGCCTCAATCCGTAGGCAACGTTGCGTTCGACATTCATATGCGGAAACAGCGCGTAGCTTTGGAAGACCATTGATGTCGGCCGCTTGTTCGGCGGCAGGTG
>PVBE012779521.1_pt1 | contig 13736 bp, 9 predicted proteins | sample 1631181 | NCBI WGS metagenome assembly PVBE01 (sample SAMN08397723, study PRJNA350692) | Marine metagenome, whole genome shotgun sequencing project. | isolation source: water | place: Pacific Ocean | collected 2012-04 | reverse complement strand
TCGGTTAGCACCTCGGTTTCCTCCGGACTCAGACCCCGCTCCAACCCCGCCGCCAAAGGGCCTGCGATCCGGCGTAGTCTACCAGGTGCCTCCCATTTCAAACGCCGCCGTAGTGCCTCCCGTTTAAAGCGCCGTCAACACGTTGGCCTCGCGACATGGCCAAGGGCATCTCCTGGGTCACAATAGGGGGAAGCTCCGGCAACACTGCGGCCTTCATCCGGCGTAGGAAGTGCGGTGCCATGCGTGTGTGCAGCTCGGCCCTGCGTAGCCCGGCGTGGACTAGTCCAGGCTTCAGGAACGCAAAGATCGAGAGAAGGTCGTCTGGTCGGTTCTCCATCGGGGTGCCGGTGAGGGCCCAAGACCGGCTGCGTCGCAGGCGACGACACGCGAGCGACACGAGTGCATCTGGGTTCTTGATCACCTGTGCCTCATCCAATATGACGAGGTCGTACGGTCGCTCGCGCTCAAGCACATCGATGTCGGCCCGCACCTGATCATAGGAGGCAATCCACACTTTCAGGGGTAGTTGGTAGTGTGCCTTGCGGTCGTCCGGAGTACCCTCCACTATGCGCACAGCGCGCTGCGAAGTCCATGTCTCCAATTCAGACTCCCAGTTCAGAAGCAGCGATCTCGGAGCCACGATCAGAATCCGCGAGCAGGTGCGCCTCTGGAGCATGGCCTCGATCGCCGTCGCTGCCTGAACCGTCTTCCCAAGCCCCATCTCATCGGCAAGCAGGGCAGACTCACTCTCGAGCAGAAACGACACTCCCTCCAGTTGGTACGGGCGGAGCATCTGCATTCTGGCGTGGTTGCTGGTCGAGCCCTCACCCGAACGCCGACAAGCCATGGAGCCATCCGCCGCCTTGCCCATGTTTGGTGTGCCCCTACTGGCATGTCGTTGAGCCAAAGACGCAGGGCAAACACGAGATGCCTACCGTGTTTGACCACTCGAGTACCGTCTGCAAGCTATGATGGGTGCATCTTTCCGACACAATGTCGGAAGTTCCTCCTCGAGCCCAGACGTAAGTTGCTCGGGCGCGTAGGGCGGCAGTGTATTGCTCGTCCGCAGCTAACCCGAGCCTATGAGGTGATCGTCCATGGCGCCAGGAGTGTCTGTGGATAGGCACAAGACGGCGATCCACCGAACCGAACTCTCGAGGCCTGTTCGGCTCGCCGTTGAGTCTGGCCTCATCACCGATGCGTCATCAGTCTTCGACTTCGGCTGCGGCCACGGCGACGACTTGCGCGCGCTGGTTGCTCAGGGGATCGAGTGCTCAGGATGGGACCCCGCCCACCGGCCGGATGCAGAACCGTGCCCAGCCGACATAGTGAATCTCGGCTACGTGGTGAATGTGATCGAGGACGCGTGCGAGCGCGTCCAGGTCCTTCACGACGCCTGGGAACTGGCCGGCCAGGTGCTGGTGGTATCAGCCAGACTCACGTTCGAGCAGAGCGACGAGAGACTGACGCCGTTCGCGGACGGGTGCATGACGGGCAAGGGCACCTTCCAGAAGTTCTACAACCAACACGAACTCCGCGAGTGGATCGATTCGGTCCTGGGCGTCAGTAGCGTCGCCGCCGCTCCCGGCGTGTTCTTTGTCTTTAGAGATGAAGGCCAGCGACAAGCATTTCAGGCCACGCGCCTCCGCCGAAGGTCCGCCGTACCCCGCCAGCGCGTGAGCGACGCTCTCTATGATGCGCACAGTGACGCCCTGCAACCTCTCATGACGTTCTTCGCAGATCGCGGTCGCCTACCAGCGGCGCACGAACTCCCGGAGGCCGATCAGTTGGTGGATGCGTTCGGTAGCATCCGCAGGGCGTTCCGAGTGGTCAGGACCGTCACCGGCGACGAGCAGTGGGACCTCATCCGGGACGAACGCCATCAGGACCTCCTTGTGTACATCGCGTTGGCGAGATTTGGCGGACGGCCTCGGCTTTCTCGATTGCCAGGGGAAATGCAGCTGGATGTTAGGGCCCTTTCCGGCACCTACAAGAGAGCCTGTGAGGATGCCGATGAGTTGCTGTTCTCTGCCGGGGACATGCGGATCATCAGCGCGGCGTGTGACGAGTCCCCCGTTGGGAAGGCGACTCGCGGCGCGCTGTACATCCACACGTCGGCGTTGGCACTCCTTCCCCCGATCCTCCGAGTCTACGAAGGGTGCGCGCAGAGCTACTTCGGGCATGTCGATGGAGCCAACATCATCAAGCTGAACCGAAGGAGAGCGAAGGTGTCGTACCTTTGGTATCCCGACTTCGAGAAGGACCCGCACCCCGCGTTGGCTACCTCCCTGGTGGTGGCCCTACGTGGCTTAGGGGTGACGCGCCGCGACTACACAGCATCGGCGAACCCGCCGATACTGCATCGTAAGGAAACGCTCGTTGCCGCTGACCATCCATCGCGAGTCAAGTTCGCGCGGCTGACCAAACAGGAGGAACGCTGGGGGCTTCTCGATGAAACGAGGACTATCGGCACGAGGGAGCGATGGGAGGCCTTGCTCGCGGACAAGGGTGTGCGTCTCCGGGGGCACCGACTCGAGCGGGCCAAGTAGCAGAGAGGGTCGGCTCCATCGCGCGCCGGCAGGTAGACAGGCCGACACGCCCTCCGGTCACCGCTGCGGCGCGTGGTACTTGCAGGGCTGTGAGTTTGCACGGTAGATGCGAACAGCACGGGGTCAGTCGCATCCGCCGTGCGAATCTACATGAGCCGCCGCGGGCCCGGCGGATCCACACCTGGCCCACGACATCCTTCTTGACGCATCTCCTGAAACTCTTATAATAGCCTCATAGTATTCTCCGAGTAGGGTTGGTACGCGCGTGTTACGGGAGCGTGGGACCATGGCCGGCAGACGACGAGTGCTGATCATCGGGCTGGATTGCGCGACGCCGCAGTTCATGCTGGACGAATGGGCGGACGAGCTTCCAGTCGCCAAACGCCTCATGGATAACGGCGTGTACGGCCGGCTGACGAGCACCATCCCGCCGATCACGTGCCCGGCGTGGATGTGCATGGCGACCAGCAAGGACCCGGGCCAGCTCGGGCTGTATGGCTTCCGAAACCGCAAGGACTATACCTACGACGGGCTCTCGATCGCGAACTCAACCGCCGTGCGTGAGGATACGGTCTGGGATATCCTGGGCCGCAACGACAAGCAGTCGGCGGTGATCGGCGTGCCGATGACATTCCCGCCGAAGCCGCTCAAGGGCTGGATGGTCACCAGCTTCCTGACGCCGGGAATGGATAGCCAGCTCACATATCCGGCGGGGCTGAAGCAAGAGCTGCTGGAGGTCGCGCCGGAGTATCAGATCGACGTCCGCGACTTCCGCACGGATGACAAAGACAAGCTGCTGCGGCAGATCTATGAGATGACCGAGGCGCGGTTCAAGTTCGTCGAGCACATGCTCAAGACGAAGGACTGGGATTTCCTGCAGTTCGTGGAGATGGGCATCGACCGGCTATACCACGGGTTCTGGCGCTACTGCGCGAGGGACCACCGGCTGTTTCAGCCGGGCAACCAGTATGAGGACGAGATCTTCAAGTATCACAAGTACGTCGACGACAAGATGGGAGAACTACTGGAGCACGTCGACGACGACACCGTCGTGTTCGTTGTCTCCGATCATGGCGCGAAGAACATGGTCGGCGGGATCTGCATCAACGATTGGCTCATCAGGCAAGGCCTGCTGACGCTGAAAGGCAAGGGCTTCGGCGAGAGAATCAAGGGCCTGTTCGGCGGCAAGGACGACACGGCCGATGCTCCGCGCGCGCTGAAGACTGAAGACATCGACTGGACCAAGACAAAGGCGCGTGGCGAGGGCGGGTACTACGGTCGGGTGCTGATTAACGTTGAGGGTCGCGAGCCGGACGGCGTGGTTCCGCAGCATCAGTACGAGGCGTTCCGCGACGAGTTGGCGGCGGCGATTGAGGCGATCCCCGACCACGAAGGCAACCCGATCGGGACGAAGGTCTACAAGCCGGAGAACGTCTACAAGTCGGTCCGGAATATCCCCCCGGATCTGATCGTGTATTTCGGCGACCTCGACTGGCGCTCAGCGGGGACGATCGGCAACGAGTCGATCCACATTTTCGAGAACGACACCGGTCCCGACGATGCGAACCACGCGCAAGAGGGGATGTTCATCCTCTACGATCCGAAGAGCGAGGCGCGGGGTGAGCTTGAGGGGATACACCTGTACGACATAGCCCCAACCGTGCTGCAGCGGATGGGGATTGACGTGCCCGAGGACATGATCGGGAAGGCGATTGAGGGATAGCGACGCGCAACGGGTCGGGAGACCCGTTGCCACGAGACACATACCGGAGGAGCATTCAAGGTGGAACATAAGGGATTCACAATTTGGTTTACGGGCCTGAGTGGGGCCGGCAAGAGCACCATCGCGGAGATTCTCATCGAGAGGCTGCGCGAGCGGGAGATCAAGACGGAGCTGCTCGATGGCGATGTCATCCGCACGAACCTGTCGAAGGGCCTGGGCTTCAGCAAAGAGGACCGCGACACGAATATCCGCCGCATCGCGTTTGTCTGCAACCTGCTGACACGCAACAACGCGTGCGCCATCGCCGCGGCGATCTCGCCGTATCGCAGTCTGCGCGACGAGGCTCGCGAGATGATCGGCAACTTCGTCGAGATACATGTGGCGACGACGCTCGAGGAGTGCGAAGCGCGCGACGTGAAGGGTCTCTACGCCAAGGCGCGCGCGGGGGAGATCAAACAGTTCACGGGGATCGACGACCCGTACGAGTGCCCGGAGAACCCGGAGATCACGCTCCACACCAAGGACCGGACGCCCGAGGACTGCACTCAGCTGATCCTGGATCGACTTGGAGAACTCGGCTACTTCGAGCCGATCTCATAGGTCATCCACGCACCTTATTGTCAACAGATGTCGACTTGATTCGCGAGAGCCGGGCGAAGATGCCCGGCTCTCGTCGTGTTACGCGCACTGACGGTGGGCCACGTCCGCGCGTTTCTCGGGCGGCGCTACGGTTGCCAGGCCTCCGTTTCAAAGAGCGCAAAGATCGTTTCATATAGCCCCGTGTAACCCACCACCAGTCCCATCAGCACGCACGCGCCGGCTATCGCCACACCGGCGGCCCAGCTGCCGTAAGCGACGCCTCTTAGGAGACCGTCACGCGACTCGCGGGCCTGCGTCGCGAGTCGCGTGAGCGCGCCATCGAGCGTGCCGGTATCTTCGGCGGTCTGCATGACACTGATTTGCGATGAACTGAAGATGCCGATGGCGCGCAGGGCGTCGGTGAGCCGTCCCCCTCGCTCCAGCTGGGCGACGGGGGCGGCGATGCGACGCGCCACGAGAACACTCCCGGTCGCTTGGGCGGCTTGGCGCAAGGCGTCTCCAAGCGGCACCGCGGCGCGTTGGAGGAGTTCGAAAGCGCGCGTGAAGCGGGCGACGGCCGCGCGCTTAGTGAGAGTGCCGATCAGTGGGACGCAGAGCGCCAGCCAATCACGCACCCCGACCATGGCTGGCAGGTTGATGATGACGACCGCCAGCTTGCTCAACAGCCACAACCCCAGCAACCACGGGGCGATGTAGTGGAACACGTGGTCCGCGTAGTCTCCGAGGCCGAGCTTGAGGGTCCCGCCTTCCATGGCGGCGCGCGTGATCAGAATGCGCGGGAAGGGCGCGACGAGGATGGCGCCCATGATCAGGAAGCCGAAGTAGAGCTTGGTGATCAGCCACCGGTCTCTCACCCGCTGATCGACCTTGCATTGGTGGACAATCTCCGAGCAGGCGTCGCGAAGCGCGCCGGAGATCTCACCTGCGCGGAGCATCGCGATCACATAGGCGGGGAAGAAACGCGGGTAGCCGGCGAGGTGGCGTGAGATGGTCGTGCCGTCGGCGATGGGGGCAATGCCCTCGCGGACGACCCGTCGTAGCCGGCCGCCCACGCGGTCCACCAGGTCCGTGAACGCCTCGTGGGCTGTCACGCCGGCGTCGAGCAAGCGCCCGAGCTGATCGAAGAACACGCCGACTGATCTCGGCGACACCGGCCAAAGCGGGTAGAGGAAGCCCTGTCCCCAATCCGCGATGGCCTGGCGCGACTGCTGATGTTCGCGTCCATCAAGCAGCGCGCGGACCCGCAGGTCTGTCTCGCGGAGCAACACCATGGCATGGCTGCGGTTCAGCGCCTCGATCGTGCCCGAGACCGCCCCGCCATCCGCATCCGTACCCTCATAGCGAAACTGTGCCAATTGGCCCCCGCCGCGCTGACCAGTCACTGTTCTTCATCCCGCGTTCCACTGAACTCGCGACTGTCCCCTCCACTCCGTCCTGTGGATTCGCACGGTAGATCCCGACGGATCGGGCCACTGACACCTACCGTGCAAACTCACATTAGGGGTCGAGGAACCCAGAGGCAGCAGGATCCACAGGTTTCCCGTCCTTGCGGACCTCAAAGTGCAGGTGTGGCTCGATCGCGTAACCAGTGCTGCCCGAGCGGGCGATCGTCACCTTCGCCGCGAAGCGCTGTCCCTCGCTGACCGCGACGCGGCTGCAGTGACCATACAAGGTCTCCCAGCCGTCGCCGTGGTCGAGAACCACGGCCAGACCGAAAGCGCCGTACCATCCTGCATGGACGACGTCCCCGTCCGCCACAGCGCGGATTGGCGTTCCCGAGACGCACGGCAGATCGATGCCTGTGTGTCTTTTGTATCGCCCAGTGACGGGGTGCTTCCGCATCCCGAACGGGGGCGAGGCGGGAGGCATCTCCACCAGTGGTGCGTGCGTCCATCCGTCCCATGTCGACACGGGATCGGCATCGTCCGCTGCTTCAGCGTCAACCCACTGCGGATGGGCCGCCAGGTCGGGCGATGGCTCGTCGGACGTGATGGTCCCGAGGTCGGTGATGGTGTCCGAGGCTGCTGTGAACTCAGCGCCCCGTATGTCGTAGACCAGGCGCGGTCCATCGGCGACAATCTCGTAGCGCCCGCCAGGGATCAGGCCTGTTAGCTCGAATCGGCCCTCTCGGTCTCCGACGACCTGTGGATGTTCACCGGTCCCGATCCAATAGGCGGCCAATTGCCACGGCACGATGGCCCGTCCGTGGCGCATCGTGCGGTTGATCCGTATGGACGCTTCTTCCACCGGTTGCCCGTCGGAGTACCTGAAGCGCCCACGTACTCCGCACGCCGCGCGAGCGCTGAGGCTAACCACGATGTCATCGGAGTCCGGGCTCGTCGCGAGAGCGCGACACTCGGAGCCCTCAGCGTCAGAAGCGATCAACCACAGCTCCCCCTCGGCGTCCGGCCGCGGGACCGAAAACTCGCCAAGCTCGCCGGTTCGCACCGGTGCGGGCTGCCAAGGCGTGACCCTCGTCTGGTAGAGACCCGTGGAGTGACTGGTAGCGCCTTCACGTACGTACATCGGCGCATCCGAGAATCCATCCTCGCGTTCGGCGCCCGGGGCCAGAGGGGCGACAAATGCGTGGACAAGCCCATTGGCGACAGGCCTGCCCCCTGAGTCGACGACCGTCCCCACGATTGCTGTCAGCCCCGAGGCGATGTCGCCGGACCCCGCCACGGGCGGCCGACTCTCGGGCCCGGCCGTGTCGACGTCCCCCGTGGCGGGCAGACGGGCGGGGTCCTCCCTCTCCGCGCGGAAGGTGATCTCCTGCTGCGCTCCCGGTGGGGCGAAGAGGTGAGTGCCAACGCGGGCGTAGCCATCAGCGCGAGCGTAGATCTCATAGTTGCCCGGGACGAGGTCGGCGACGAGGAAGGCGCCGCGCGTATTCGTCACGACGGGCGCATCCGGCGTGCCGAGGAAGCTCTCCTCAGCGGCGTTCCAGCCGATGTTCGCGCCGTGGATCACCTCGCCCGTCTCGGCGTCGACGAGCGTCCCGTGGACACTGGCGAAGGGCTGAAGTTTGATGGTGACCTGGATCCTGTCCCCAGGCTCCAGGTCGAACCGCGGGCCGATCCCATATCCGAGTTTATGCACCATGCAGATGGGTGTGATCTTCCCGGCGAATTCTCGGATGGTGACGCGCCCGGCCGCGTCAGTCTTCTCGGCGGGGGCCACCGAGAGGCCCCGATGAATTGTGTACGTGTCTGTCTCCAGTAACAACTCGTCGTGACCGTAGACGCCGACCTTGAGGTCTCTATCCGCGAGCGGCTGGCCGTTGGGGTCGAGGATCGAGAACATAATCTCGACGGGATCGCTCGTGACGTCCGGCGAGACCCACGCCGGGGGCGTCTCTTCGGCATCGGCGACGGCCCGCGTGAGCTTCCATGGCACGGTCCCGACTGTCGCCAAGAGCAGCACGGCCGTCACGGCAATGGCGAGGCGCTTGCGGGACATGGGAGCGATGTGCTCGACGGCGCGGACGCGAGCTTTGACTGTTTGCCGGGATTCGCTGATGCAGACGGCGGCCGGAGACTTGCGCGGGCCGGAGCCATTGACGCCGGCGGCGCGGAGGAGGACCTGCCCGTAGCTCGAGGGCTCGGCCTCGATGGCGAGGACGCATGTCTCGTCGCAAGCGAGTTCCTGGGTCAGGCGAGACTCCCAGTTCGCGAGCCACAGCAGCGGGTGGAAGAAGAGAATCGCATCGACCACCAGCGGCAGCCAACCCCAGAGCAAGTCGCGGCGCCTGAGGTGGACCAACTCGTGGGCGAGCATCAACCGGATCTGCTCCTCGGAGGAGTCGCGTATCAGGTCCGGCGGCAGGATGATCGTCGGCCGAAGGATGCCCGTGAGGAGCGGCGTCTCGACGGCGTCGCTTTGGGCCAGCTCGGGCGAGCGAGCTACCCGCAGTGTCTCGCTGAGCGAAGTGAGGATCGCCGTCACGGGTCCGGTCTCAACTTGCTTGGACCCCAAGCGCACGCTGCGGACCCGCCACCACTCGCGTCCGGCGCCGGCAACGCGCCAGCCGACGCCGATCGCCCAAGCGAGCATGAGGCATGGGAGCCACGGGAACCGTGTAGGCGCGGGCTCGAGAGCGGCCGGCGAGGGCGTAATCGCCGGCGCGGTGGGTGGGTCGGCTGATGCGGTCGATGCCGGCGGAACGCCGACCCCGGCCAGTAGCGTGAGCGTCTCCGTCGAGAAGAGAGGCGTCGAGGCCTCCACTGCGGCGGGCAGCACGGGCAGGCGAACCGGGGACGCCCAAACCAGCAGCAGCAAGAGTTTCAGATATGCGAGTCGCCAGAGCCAACACTTCACGCGCGCGGGGATGCGACTGAACGCGCGACAGACCAACCACACCAGGCCGATGGCGATCGCCCCTTGCCAACTCGCCCGCCAGAGCGCCGCGCCCCATCCGTCCGCAAGACCATCAGTGCTCGTCAGCCACTCGATCATTGCTCCTCACCCTCCCTCTGGCGGCGCAACTCCGCCAGAAACCGCTCCAGCTCTTCGACATCCGCATCGGCCATCTCACTGCGCTGGGACAGGTACGCGACGAAGGGCGACACCGATCCGCCCAGCGCGCCCTGGACGAAGTCATGCACGAGGGCGTGGAGCAGCTCGCCCTTGCCCACGCGCGCGGAGTAGCGATACACGCCGTCGACCTTCTTGCGCGTCAGGTGACCCTTCTTCCGAAGCCGATCCATCACCGTGACGACAGTGCTCCGCGCGTGGCCTCGCGTCACGGCGAAGTGCTTGGCCGCCTCGCCGACGCTGGCCGAATCGTGGTCGGTGATGAAACGCAATACGTCAAGCTCAAGCGCGCTGATGGCTGGTCGTCGTGGCATGGGCACTGCTCCTATATTTACACTTGTAGATACTATACCGCAGGGCAGAAGTGCGTGTCAAGGCGACAGTCAACCGAATCACGCATTGGATCATTGACGTTCGTAGATAGCGGATGGGACAGGCGAGGACGCCTGTCCTACGACGCAACGGCTGACGAAATCGTGGAAACTCAGACCCCGTAAACTAGGGACAGTTCCTAGTTTACTGTCGCTGTTGGATTCTCGTACCAGAACACGCCCAGATTCTCGCGCTCCTCGCACGTGAGCAGGTCGAGGTCGCCGTCGGCATCCATGTCGATGGGCTCGATGAGATCGTACTTGATGCCCTCCGGGCCGCTCACATCGTGGGCGGTCCACTTGCCTTCTGACGGCGTGCCATCGCAGCTCATCCACATGCAGCCGGACTTCGGCGCGTCGGCGCTCTCGCACGTGAAGACGAGGTCCATCTTCCCGTCAAGGTCGATGTCGGCGACGTTCACGGCTTTCGCGCGACCGGCCGATTCGGGCATCGGGATGTCGTGGCGCTCCCAGCCATCGCCGGTCCGCCTCAGCCACACGATGATGTTCGGCTTCACCAAGGTCAGCACGTCGTCCAGCCCGTCCCCGTCCAGATCCCCGAGCGCCGCGAACATCACTTCCTGACCCTCGCAGCCGATGCGATGGATCGGCCAATCACCTGCCGTGTTGACGTGCTCCAGCCAGAGAACCCCTCGCCCGGCGCCCTTCCTGTCGGTCACGAGCACATCATCGTCGCCGTCACCGTCCATGTCGGCCGCGATAAGCGACATGATCCAGCCGGCCTCTTGCAGCGGGTGCCAGCGCCACGCCGCCAGATCGCGCGGATCCTCCGGCGCCTCGAACCACCCAACCTCGGCCCCAGCGCCCTTGCCTCCGGCGACGAGATCGATCCCGTGCTTGCCATCGACATCCATCGGCAGACAGAACATCCACATCACGTCAGTGCTCGACGCGGGCAATAGCTCGGTCTCCCACGCTGATGACTCGAGGATTCGCGCCGAATCGCTCGGCGCCCAATGCACATACATCGCTCTCACGCTGCCCTCGCACGAACTCACCACGTCGAGCGCGCCGTCGCCATCCAGGTCCACGAAGACCGCATCCTCCACGTTGCCGACTGTCCCCACCGTCACTGCCGGCCACCGGTTCTTCGCGTGGTCCGGCCCAGGGCTGAGACAGACCCGAACGACGCCGCCCTCTTCCCAACCCGTGACGATGTCGAGGAACCCGTCGCCATTCGCATCCGCGAGGCGAACGCCATCCGCGCCACGCGATGAATCATCAATCGCGTGTCGCGCCCACGGATCAGCGACCGCCATGCTCGCCATCAATCCCGCCAGCAGAATCCCATTCATCGCATCGCCTCCATGCGTCCTATTCGGCCCGATACAGGATCTCCCCCTCCTCGTAGCGAACTTCAGCGTTCGACCATCCTACTCGGAGGCGCTTTACCGTGCGATCCGATATCACCCGACGCCAGTTCATTGCGATCTCGTCCGCTGCCGCGGCGGGGCTCGCGCATTCTGCGTCCGGACAACCGGGAGACAAACCTATGCCACGCGATGGCGTGCAACTCTATTGGTTCAGCCAGCTCGCAGCCGCCGAGGGCAAGTCACTTGAAGAGACGCTACCAGAGGTCTTCTCCACCGTCGCGGAGGCCGAGTTCTCATCCATCGATGGCAACCTGGCCAGTTGCGCAACGGATGAGTCGACCGCCAAGTTCGCCGGGCAACTCAGCACCGCCGGTATCGGGATAGCCGGCCTCTATGCGGGGGGCGCGTTCCACGATGAGAACGCGGCCAGTGCCGTGAAGACCATTCTCACTCAGGCGGCGTTGGCGAAGGAGATAGGCTGCCCCGGCGTCACTTCCAACCCGGACCCCATCGGTCGCGAGAAGACCGACGCCGAGTTGGCCAACCAGGCCTCGGCGCTCAACGATGTCGGCGCGGGTCTCGCCGAGCTGGAGATGTCCTTTGCGGTTCATACCCATGCCCCGGAGATGAGCCACAACGCGCGCGAGTTCCGGTACAACCTCGATCACACCGATCCGAAGACAGTCGGCCTCTGCGCGGACTTCCACTGGATGTATCGAGGCGGCGGCGATCCCTACGCGCTGACGGAGCAGTACGCCGACCGCATCAACTCGACCCATCTTCGCAACTCGCTCGAGGCCGTCTGGGCTGAGTGCTTCTGCGCGGGCGACATCGACTACGGAATCATCCGAAATCTGCTGGATAAGGCGCGCTACGACGGCCCGCTCATCGTCGAGCTTGCCATCGAGCCCATCACGCCCAGCACCCGCACTCCGCTTGAGAACCTGAAGCTCAGCCGCCAGTACTTGAGGGAGATCTTCGGGGTATAGCTTCGTCCCTGCATTCCGCCAATGGCAGCCGATCCACAGGCCCAGACCATCGGACTCGACCCCGCCGAGGATGAGGTCGCCAGGCCGCAGCGAATCACGGCCCGGGCGGTCATCCTCGGCTTTCTGTTGATCCCGGCGAACGCCTGGTGGATCACGCAGATCGAGTATGTCCGCTACTCCGACAACGCAACGACCGGCGCCCTCTTCTTCAACTGCACCGCCATCCTGATCATCATGGTGGCGCTGAACGCGCTCGTCAGGTGCTTCGCCCCGAAGGCCTGTTTCACGCGCGCGGAGATGCTGACGATCTACGTCATCCTGGTGATCTCGAGTTGCCTTGGCGGGCACGATCAGCTCCAGATCCTCTTCACCACGCTCACGTACGTCTTCCGCAACGCGACGCCCGAGAACGCCTGGGCCGACGTGATCCACCCGCTCCTGCCGAAGGACGTCATGGTCACCTCGGCCTCGGCGATCGACCCGCTCTACCTCGGCGGCGTCTCGTTCTACAGCAAGCAATTCCTCGTTCCCTGGCTCAAGCCGCTCGCGTTTTGGTGCGGGTACGCCACGCTAATCAGTTGGACGATGCTCTGCATGAGTGCCATCCTGCGCCGGCAGTGGGACGCGGAGCGCCTGAACTACCCGATCACCGAGCCGCCGCTTGAGCTGACCGATCCGCGCGGCAGCATGTTCAGGCTGCCCGGCCTGTGGATCGGTGGCGGACTCGCCGCGGCCATCCAGCTCCTCCGACTGGCGAACACGCTCTGGCCATCCATTCCATCCCTCCCGATTGGGGTGGAGTATTACAGCTTCTCCGGCGCGCCATGGTCGTCAGCGGGCGCGATTCCCATCTCGTCGTACCCGTTCGCCTACGGTCTCGCATACCTGCTGCCGCTCCAGCTCACGTTCTCCGTCTGGTTCTTCTTCTGGTTCGCGCGGGCGGAGATGGTTGCCACCCGCGCCGTGGGCTACACCGAATGGGGCAAGTTCCCGTATGTCCAGCAGCAGGGCGTCGGCGCATACATAGGCGTCGCGTTCTTCGTCATCTGGGTCGCCCGCAAACACATCGCCAGCGTCTTCCGCCACGCCATCGGCCGGGGCGACGAGTCCGACCGAGACGAGCCCCTCCCCTACACCTGGGCGTTCTGGGGCTTCATCGGCGGCTTCGCGCTCATCATCATGTTCTCGACCTACATGGGCATGCGCGTGGGCACCGCCGTCATCTACCTCGTCTTCCTGCTCGCCACCGTGCTGACGGTCGCCCGGCTGCGGGGCGAGCTGGGGCTGCCGACGATTGAGCTGTACCAGGTCGGCGTCGATGATGTGCTTCAGCGCGTGGTCGGCGGGCGGGCTTGGTCGAGGCGAGATCTCACCGTCATGTCGCTCAACTTCTGGCTGACGCGCACCCACCGGCAGTTCCCGATGCAGACCTACGTCGACAGCTTCCGGCTGGCCGACAGATGTCCCATGCCCAAGCGACAGCTGGGTCTCGTGCTGATCGCCGCCACCGCGCTCTCGGTGGTGGCGTCGTTCTGGGCGCAGCTCCACGTCGTCTACGACACGGGGTTTGAGTCGGCCAAGTTCCGCGGTCCAGCCGCATGGGCATTCGGCAACGCGCCCTGGTCGAAAGCCCAAGG
>PVBE010546989.1_pt1 | contig 13736 bp, 12 predicted proteins | sample 1631181 | NCBI WGS metagenome assembly PVBE01 (sample SAMN08397723, study PRJNA350692) | Marine metagenome, whole genome shotgun sequencing project. | isolation source: water | place: Pacific Ocean | collected 2012-04 | reverse complement strand
GCCCAATGTGTCAACCCCGGCTGCCCGGTGATCTACGGTGGTTTCATCACGCCACTCGACATGCAATCCGGAGCAGTGCCATTTGGCACACCAGAGGCAACGTGGACGTTAGCGGCCGGGGCCCAAATGGCGCGCCATGTTAGGCTGCCCTTTCGCAGTTCTGGAGCCCTGACGACGTCACAGCTCCCAGATGCCCAGGCAGCATACGAATCGCTCTTCAACTTGTGGCCAGCCGTCATGGCCCATACCAACGTCATACTGCAAGCGGCCGGCTGGCTCGATGGCGGACTGGTCGCCTCGTTCGAGAAATTTATTCTCGATATTGAGCTGATCGAACGTCTCTTTGCTGTCTATCGCGCCCCCCGGGTAGACACGACAGCGCTTGCCCTGGACCAGATCGATGCCATCGGTCCCGGCGGGCATCACCTCGCCTCTGATTACACGAGGAAACGATATCGAAATGCATTCTTCCGGTCGACACTTAGTTCACTCGCGCCATACGAAACTTGGCGTGACGAAGGTGGGCTCGATGCCGCTCAGAGAGCCAATCGGGCTTGGAAAGCAAAACTGTCGGCGTACAAGCCACCGCCAATCGATCAGGGTGTCGTAGAAGCGCTCGACGCCTACAAATCTAGACGTATCAAGCAGATCACGGGAGCTGAAGGTGATGTGCTTTCCAGTAGATGAGGATCCAAGATGTCAAAACGCGTAGCGATTGTCGGCAGCGGCGCTGGCGGGCGCGGAGCCGACCGTCCGGCTGGGTATCGGCAGCGATTCAAAGGCCGCCAGCGAACTGAAGATGCCCAACGCAATTGACTGGGAAGGCGCGCCTCTCCGGAATATCAGCCGCTTGGGTGGGATGTTGGCGGGCCGCCAGCGCGGCGATCTGTTCGGTGTTCTTGGCCTGCTCATCCTGCATGATGGCGAATTGTTCGCCCACAACCTGGAAGGCGCTCACGATCTCGGCGTGGCTCATGGCCGCGGCGACAGGGAGCGCTTGCAATTTGCTCGGGCCCATCACGCCCAATATGATATTGGTTCGCGCTGTGGTGTTGCCGCCGCGGATTGTGGTCTTCGCCCTGGTCAGCGTTGCGATGTTACTCTGGGTGTATTGGCGGCGTTTCGCCCACGCGTATTGCGACAGGAGTTTCTTGAATTGCTTTGCATATCGCCGCAGGGTGGCTGGCGACACGCCGATCAGGTCGGCGGCTTTGCCGAGAATCCCATGCTGCGCATTCAGTACGCCGAAATCTGTGGACTGAACCACGGGCTCATGAGCTTGCCGGTGCGGGTGGTGGAGCAAAGCGAGTTTGCCGCTGCGTTTGGCGGCTCATGATTCGCGCATAAGGAACCCCCGCCAAACTCCGCGACGCGCCTAGTCTTTACTCTATTCTTCGCTTTCAATTAATACGATGTGCAACGCTCCGGGGCCGTGCACCCCGACGGTTAGCGTTTGCTCGATGTCGGCGGAGCGGCTCGGCCCCGTGATGAAGACCAGATTGCTGCTGCGCGCGCCGGCTTGTGGCTGAGCTCGCAAGAAGCTCTGCATGTCAGGGTAAATCTGCGCGGCGGTGAGCAGCGCGATGTGCACCGGCGGCAAGAGCGAGGCCATGCGGCCCTGACCGCGGCGACTTTCCAGGACCAGGCTGCCAGTGTCCGCAAGCGCTGCGCTGCAGCCGGTGATGCCGACTCCCGCCTGCGCCAGCGCAGCTAACGCCTTTTGGCGCGCCTGTGGCTCGCCGGAGATCTCTCTCGGCAGACGTTCGTAACCGGCAGCTGTCAGTCGGTTCTGCATCCCGGCCACGGGCAGCCATTTGTCATCCCAGCAAAGATACTCTCGCCCGGATTGCTCTGCCAGCAATTGCAGCAGCCGCTCGATGGCCGCATGCTTTTGATGGACGACGTGCACCTGCGCCTGCACCGCACGCGCCTCGCGCACAAATTGGCGCAGCAACCGCTGCGCTTCGATGGTAGGCGTCTCGGGCAGTGGCGGTGGTTTGACCGAGGGCAGAGTTTCGGCTTTGAGGCTATTGCGCACCCTTTCCAGAAAACGCTCGCGTTTCATTGCCCAACCTCGCTCTGTCGGCGCTTTTTCCATTGGCTGCGGAACGGACGCGCCGCCACTTGCGGGAAATCACGCTGTGCGCTCCAGCCCGCCAGTGGGCCGGGCAAGCGGCCAATCCAGCCCTCGCTGCCGAGCAGGGCGCCGGCGACCCGGCCGGCGCGGAGCGCCGAGCTGAAGAAAGCCGGGCGACGGGCAATTGCTGCGTAAGCCCGCAGTCCCAGTCTCAGCCACAGCGGCGCGTGGCCGGAAGCGGCTTCCTCTGCGCGCAGGCGCAGCAGCAGGTCGGGCAAGTCGATATCTACTGGGCAGACCTCCCGGCAGGCCGCGCACAGGCTGCTTGCATGTGGCAGCGCCAGCCACTTTTCGCCGAAAAGCAGTGGGCTGAGCACCGCGCCCACCGGGCCGGAGTACACGCTGCCATAAGCATGACCGCCGATGGTGTGGAATACTGGGCAAGCGTTTAGGCATGCGCCACAGCGGATGCAGTACAGTACCTCCGCAAGCTCGCTTCCCAGAATGCGGCTACGGCCGTTGTCCAGGATGACCACGTGCAGTTCCTCCGGCCCGTCGCACTCGCCATCGCGGCGGGGGCCGTTAATAATGTTGCTGTAAACCGAGAGTTTTTGGCCGGTAGCGCTGCGCGCCAGCAATTGCAACATTGTGCTCAGGTCTGCCAGCGTGGGCACCAACCGTTCCATGCCCATCACAGCCACATGGATGCGGGGCGCGGTGGTAGTCAGGCGGCCATTGCCCTCGTTGGTGACCAGGCAAAGCGCGCCGGATTCGGCCACCGCGAAGTTCACCCCGCTGATGCCCATTCCCGCTTCAAGAAACACCCGCCGCAGATGCGAGCGCGCGGTGGCGTTTAGCGTGGCCGGGTCATCGCTGAACGGCACGCCCAGTTCCCGGGCGAACACCGCGCCAACCTGATGGCGCGTCATGTGCATCACCGGGGCGATGATGTGAGCGGGTTTCTGGCCACATAGCTGCAGGATGAATTCGCCCAGATCACTCTCCACCACTTCCACGCCAGCGGCCTGCAGCGCGTCGTTCAGCGCAACCTCCTCGGTGAGCATGGATTTGGATTTGACCACGTGCCGCACCCCGCGCGCTTGCGCTAAGTTGGTGATGTAGCGATTACACTCAGCGGCATCTTGCGCCCAGAACACCTGACCACCACGTGCCTCAACGTTCTCGGAAAACTGCGCGAGGTATTGCGGCAGCTGCGACAGTGTGTGAGCGCGAATCAGGCGCGCGCGTTCACGCGTGGCCTCCATGGCGGGGAATTCGGCAACCGCGTGGGCGCGGTTCCTGAATTTGGCGCGTGCGCCGGTTGCCACCGCCAGCTGCTCGGCGGGGTTGTCCACCGCCTCGGCAACGCGTTCGTGGAAGGTGAGTTCAACCGCGCTCATTCAGAATCTCGGCGATGTGTTTCACCTGCAATTGGCTGCCGTGACGGCGCAGCCCGCCCTGCATGTGCAGCAAGCAGTCGACGTCTCCGGCCGCGAGCACACCCGCGCCGCTGTCCTCCAGATGGTCCAGTTTTCGCGCTAGCATCGCGCCGGAGATGGCGCTCATGCGCACGGAGAACAGGCACCCAAAGCCACTGCAATTCTCTGCGCAGGCGAATTCGACCTGTTTCAGGCCATGCACATTCGCGAGCAGCGCCGCTGGCTGTCGGCGCTTATTCAGGTTGCGCAGGCCGTGGCAGCTGGGGTGATATGCTGCGCTCCGGCTTGCGCGCGCGCCTAGGTTTTCAACGCGTAGGTCGTCGACCACAAACTGCGTGAATTCGAAGGTGCGCGCTGCCACCCGGCGTGCCTTCGAGGCGTAATGCGGGCCGCCAGCAAGCAGCTGTTGGTAATGGTACACAATCATATCTGTGCAGGAGCCGGAGGGAACGATGATGGCCCCCGCGGTCGGGTCGAAAACATCCAGCGTGTGCCGCGCCATTGCGCGCGCTTGCTGAGTGAATCCGGCGTTGAACGCGGGCTGCCCGCAACAGGTCTGGCGGGGCGGGAACCCCACGCTGAGCCCTTGCACCGCGAGAATGTCGGCCACCGCCATGCCCACCTGTGGGTAAAAGGCGTCCACCATGCAGGTGACCAGCAGCTGTACTTGAGTGGGTTCCGGCGTTGGTTCTGCAGGCATCTGCTGGCAGCCGTGGAATACGAGCCGCTGCGGCTTCAGTTGTCTGGTCTGTGGCGCAACGTGGCGTGAGCGGCTGCCAGACGGGCGACCGGGATTCGAAACGGAGAACAACTCACGTAATCCAGACCAATCAGGTGGCAGAAATCAATCGAATCCGCATCGCCGCCATGTTCTCCGCAAATACCCACCTCTAGGTCGGGGCGCGTACGGCGGCCGCCCTCGACGCACATGCGCATGAGCTGCCCAACGCCGTCCCGATCTATGGTCTGGAAGGGGTTGCTCGGCAGGATGCCGTCCTCCACATATTTCAGCAGGAAATTGCGCTCGGCGTCGTCGCGGCTGAAGCCGTAAGTCATCTGCGTCAGGTCGTTGGTGCCAAACGAGAAAAACTCCGCGGCCTCGGCAATCTCCGCGCCGGTGATTGCGGCGCGGGGGATCTCTATCATGGTTCCGAACTTGTATTCCAGTTCAACTCTCTTTTCATCCATCACCGTGCGCGCGATGCGCTTCAGGCGCGGCTGGATTGTGTTGAGTTCATTCAAGTGGCCCACCAGCGGTATCATGATTTCTGGCTGCACGCGGGTGCCGGTTAATTCCACGTTGGCGGCCGCTTCGATTATTGCGCGCACCTGCATTTCCACTATCTGCGGGAGCATGATGCTCAAGCGCACCGCGCGTAATCCGAGCATCGGGTTGTTTTCGTGCAACTCCTGCACGCGCGCGAGCAGCCGTTCCAGTTCGGCAATGTCGTCCGGCGTTTCTTGGCCGAGCAGATAGCGCGCCAGCGAGGTCACCCGTTTGCTGATCACCTGCTTCCAGACCTCGTACTCATCCGGCAGAAACTCGTGCAGCGGCGGGTCCAGCAGGCGGACGATGACCGGGCAGCCCTGCATGGCTTCGAATATTCCCTCGAAATCCTTGCGCTGCATGGGCAGCAGTTCGTCCAGCGCGGCCTGGCGTTCGTCCGGCTGCTGCGCAAGAATCATGCGCTGCACAACCGGCAGCCGGTTTTCCTGAAAGAACATGTGCTCGGTGCGGCACAGGCCTATTCCGGTGGCTCCGAACTGGCGCGCCCGCTGCGCGTCGGCCGGATAATCGGCGTTTGCCCACACCTGCAGCCCGCGCGAGGGCCATCCGTCCGGGCCAGCGCGCATGCCGGCGGCTGCGCACACCTCATCCGCCCATTCCAGCAGGATGAGCAGCTCGCTCTGCTCATCCAATACGGCCGCGCGGGTGGCAATGCGCCCTAGGAACACATCTCCGCTGGCGCCGTCAATTGAAATCCAGTCGCCCTCATTCACGACCACATCTTCCGCGCGCATGCTTCGTTGTTCCAGGTTGATGCGAATGCTGGCGGCTCCGGCCACGCATGGCACCCCGAACTGGCGCGCAACCACAGCCGCGTGCGAGGTGGCACCGCCCGCACTGGTAAGGATGCCTTTCGCCGCCAGCATGCCGTGCACGTCGTCCGGCTTGGTGAACGGTCGCGCCAGAATCACGGCTAGGCCGGATTCCTTGACCACGCGCTCGACCGTGTCAGCGTCGAAGTACACCTGACCCACAGCGGCCCCGGGCGATGCGTTCACGCCGGTGGCGTACAGGCGACCCTGGCTGCGCGCTTCTTCCATGGCTTTCGGCTCGAATTGCGGGTGCAGCAGCGTGTTCACTTGTTCGGCGGTGACGCGCTGCAACGCCTGCTCGCGCGTTATTAATGCATCATTCGCCATGTCCACCGCGATGCGCACGGCCGCCCGAGCGGTGCGTTTTCCATCACGCGTCTGCAGCATCCACAGTTTACCCTGCTCGATGGTGAACTCGACATCCTGCATCTCGCGGTAATGGCCTTCCAATTTTTTGCACACATCAGCAAGCTCCCCGTAAGCATCTGGCATCTCGGTCTCCAGCTGCTCGATGGGTTTCGGGTTGCGGATTCCGGCAACCACGTCCTCGCCCTGCGCGCGCAGCAGATAGTCGCCAAACAGACGCGGCTCTCCGCTGGAGGGGCTGCGCGTGAAAGCCACGCCGGTGCCGGAATTTGCGTCAAGGTTTCCGAAGACCATGGTGACTATGTTTACCGCGGTGCCGAGATCATCGGCGATGCCGGCCGCGCGGCGATAGTCTCTGGCGCGGCGACCGTGCCATGATTTGAAGATGGCTTCTATCGACTGGCGCAGCTGCGCGCGCGCGTCCTGCGGGAAGGGCGCCTGCGTGTACTGTTTCACGAGGTTCTGAAACATGCGCGTAACCTGCTGCCAATCCTCCGTCGTCAGGTCGGCATCTGTGGCGCGCGCGTGGTTCAGCTTGTAGTTGTGCAGGGCGTCTTCAAAAACCTCGTCCGGCGCGCCAAGCACCACCGAACCGAACATTTGCACCAGCCGACGGTAGCAGTCGTAGATGAAGTGGGCATTGTCTTCGCGCTGCGCCATGCCTTGCGCGACCTCGTCATTCAAGCCAATGTTCAGCACCGTATCCATCATGCCGGGCATGGAAAACTTCGCGCCGGAGCGGCTGGAGACGAGCAATGGCTTTTGTGGGTCGCCGAATCTCTTCCCGGTCGCGGTCTCCACCGTCTCGAGCGCGGCGGTTGCCTGTTCCCACAGTCCCTCGGGGAGCTGCTGGTTCGCCTGCAGATAGGCATTGCAGGCCGCGGTGGTGATTGCAAAACCGGGCGGCACGGGCACCCCCATGCGGGTCATGTTGGCTAGGTTTGCTCCCTTGCCGCCCAGCAGGCTGCGCACGGCCTCCCACGACCCATCCAGCTCTGCTTCCAGCTGGGCAACTTCACCAAAGGTGTACACCCATTTTGTGATTGTCATCTTGTCCTCACCCTGTTACGATTGCCTACATTAACGAGGGCATTTTACCACTCTGTCCTGTGGCTCAGGGCCGCGGCCAGAAGCGCAGTCCGCCGTTTGCCCGCCCGACTTTCGATAGTATATACTGATCAGGTTCTGGCAGGCTGCCCGCGTGATTAGCTGCAGGGCGGGGTGCAACAATCGTGGGAGAAGCCATGGATTTCACCAATAAAGTTGCGCTGGTGACGGGCGCATCACGGGGCATCGGGCGCGCAATTGCATCGGCTTTCGCGGGTGCGGGCGCGCGCGTGGCTGTGCATTACCATCGAAACAAGAAAAAAGGAACCGAAACCATGGCCTCCCTCCCGGCGGGAGGGCACGCCCTTTTTCAGGCAGACCTTTCCCGAGCGTCCAAAGCGCAAGCTCTGGCGTGCGCGGTGGTTGAAGAGATGGGCGGCATCCACATCCTGGTCAATAACGCCGGGATTTTCGAGCAGCACGGGCTGCCTGGGATCGGTTACGGTGAATGGCAGCGCAGCTGGCAGCGCGTGCTGGGCGTCAACCTTTTCGGCCCCGCCAATCTCACTTTCTGTGTTGTGGAGTACATGCTCGCGCACGGGGGCGGAAAGATTGTAAACGTCTCCTCGCGCGGGGCGTTTCGCGGAGAGCCTGACGCCCCGGCATACGGCGCCAGCAAAGCCGGCCTGAATGCGCTGAGCCAGTCGCTGGCGCAGGCACTTGCGCCGCACAATATCTTCGTGCATGTGGTCGCGCCCGGTTTCGTGCAGACCGAGATGGCAGCCGAGGCCCTCTCCGGCCCGCTGGGAGAATCCATCCGCCGACAGAGTCCGCTGGGCCGGGTTGCGCGCCCGGACGAGGTGGCGCGCACAGTGCTGTTTCTTTCCTCGGAGGGCACGGATTTCCTCACCGGCTGCATCGTGGATGTAAACGGTGCGTCATACTTGCGCTCCTGAGCGCGGTCCCTGAAAATGGCTGTCCCTTTCGTGCGCAGTGACCTTGATTCGACAACCAGCGTAGTGCGAAAATCGCGCGCTCGCGTTGATACCCCATGCTTTTTTGGGTGGATACAGCACTATTTTTCTGCTATGTACGGCCTCATTCGGCTGCTAACCCTTAGGGATACTCTACCGGCCACTCGTGACAAATTACGTGCCGCACTGCGGATGGCATTCTGGTGTGGGTTGGGAGTGTTGTCCTCACTTTATTTTACCTTGCCACCACTCCGGGAAGTTAACCTAACAGTCATCCCAGGCTGGTACCCGGAAGGGTTTTTTGCCATGCCAGTCAAGCTCAGTACCACGCCCTGGGCCGCCACGTTCACTTTTGCTGACAGTCAGGGCACAGGCTGGATCTATGGATACGTGGGACTCAGCATCGTGATCCTGGCACTGGTTGGTGGGGTTCTGGCCTTGCTTCGCCGGAAATGGCAACTGCTCGCGCCTCTGACACTGCTCGGGTTGGCGCTGTTCCTTGCACTCGGTCCTTTCGCCTTTTTTCTCACGGCTCAGGGACAATACCTCGTTTTTGTGGTGGTTATTGGTGCAGCCGGAGTGGGAATACTGGTGAGTGAGATTGAAGATGGCCTGCTCGAATCAAGATTTAATACCCTGCGATTGTGGAGAGAGCTGCATTTGCGCAAAGCCGGAATTCTCGCGTTAATCTGCGGGTTGGTTGCGGTAGATATGCTGAGGTACCAATTGTTCGTGAACTATCTAGTGCCACCCACCCCCAATGGTAGTCCGGGCGGCAGGGTAACAGCGCATCAATGGTTGGGAAACATAGCGGTGAGATTAATGGGCGTGTTCTTGATCCTTCGCAGCCGGAAAACGGGTGGCAGATCCCCATGGTTGCAGGTCTTGCCGGATATGAGAATGACGGCAACTCATCAATCTATTCAGCCGCCTTTATGCGGAACTTGAGGCCGACCAATCCCAATCCCCACGGCATCCGCCCGTACTCGCTGGAGGAGCTGCTTGGGTCGGCACGGGATTTGCTGTTGATTGCTAACACAGGTCTGGTAATCGCAGACAGCCCGACGCCGCTGGCGCAATACCCGGGCGCCGTGGAAACCGACGACGGCGCGGTGCTAATCCCGACTGGGGGCGGAATGCCCCTGCTGGCGAGTCAGCAGACAATGACTGTTGAACCGCAAATGCAGTTTGCTCCCCTCGCTCGCGAGATGAGCATCGACCGGGAAAGCGGCGCGGCCGCCTTTACCCCGATCCTCGCCGGGGAAGGCCCCCGTGGAAACTCGGCCCTTTCTGGGGGCGCTCTGACGGCCAGCGTTAGCAACCATTCGATGGAGTCGCAATATGTGCGCATGGATTATGAGCTGTCTTCCACCGCGTATCTGCAACTCAGCTATTCATATTACCCGTACTTGCGCGTTAGGATAGACGGTGCGGAGGTAGAAACCTTCCCGACCGCCTTTGGGCTTATCGGGCTGCAGTCTCCGGCCGGAAGTCACACCCTCGAGATTGTCCCTTACCTTTCGCCATTCAGGAGAGTGGTGCTGGTTATCAACCTGGCGGCTTTGCTGCTGCTGGCCGCTCTCTGGTTGATCAGTTTCCGCAGAGTGCCTGTCCTCCGCGCTGCATAGCCTGCACACACGCGGTGCTATAATCCCTCCGTGTCCGCTCCCCTCACCGCTGCCGAGTGGGACGCTTTCGTTGCGGACTTTCGGCAGCAGCCGCTCAAACGGTCTACGCCCGTTGTCAGCGCCCACATTCTGCAAACATCCACATGGGCCGAACTGAAGTGTGGCTTCGGTTGGGCGGCCACGCGGGTGGTGGCGCGGCACGGGGACCGGCCAGTGGCGGGGGCGCAGATTCTCTTCCGCGCGCTGCCGCTGGGTCTCGGATCCGTGGCATATCTACCTAAAGGCCCGCTGCTGGATTGGTCGGATGCGGAACAGTGCCGCTATGTGCTGGCGCTCTGCGACGAGGCCGCGCGCGCGCGGCGCGCCATCTTCCTGCAAATCGAACCTGACCTGCCCGAAAGCGGCGCGGCGGCTCGCGCGCTGAGCGATCTCGGCTTGTCCCGCGCCCGCCATGCCGTGCAGCCGCGGCGCACACTCATTGTTGACCTCACCCCGCCGGAAGACGAAATGTTAGCGGGCATGAAGCAGAAGACGCGCTATAACATCCGCCTGGCCGAGCGGCGGGGCGTCAGCGTGCGCGCGGCGACGCCGGAGACAGCCGAGGCGGATCTGGCCGCATTTCAGCGGTTGCTGCAGTCCACCGGTCAGCGCGGCAGCTTCGGGGTGCATTCCGCGGAGTATTACCGGGACGCATACCGTCTGTATTCGACGCGGCAGCATGTGACGCTGCTGCTGGCCGAATATCAACGCCGCCCGCTCGCTGCCCTGATGGTCTTTGCATGCGGGGAGCGCGCCTGGTATTTCTATGGCGCATCCAGTGAGCATGAGCGCGAGCGCATGCCCTCCTATGCGTTGCAGTGGGCGGCAATGCGCTGGGCCAAGGCGCGCGGGTGTGGCAGCTACGACCTGTGGGGCGTGCCGGATGCAGAAGCTGAGGTACTTGAATCCGAATTTGCCGCGCGGAAAGATGGCCTCTGGCCGGTGTATCGCTTCAAGCGCGGGTTCGGGGGGCGACTGGAGCGCAATGTGGGTGCCTGGGAACGTGTGTATCTGCCTTGGGCGCACCGGCTGTACCTGAGATTCATAGCGGCGCGCGCCGCGGCGCAGGCATGACCGAGCCAATGCACGCGATCACAGACCGAGACGAATGGCACGCCACGCTGGCGGAGTTGCCCGCTGCGGAGTTGCTGCAATCATGGGACTGGGGGGAATTCAAATCGCGGCACGGATGGACGCCGCAGCGCTGGGTCTGGCGGCGCGAAGGACAGCCGCTGGCGGCCGCACAGCTGCTGCGGCGCAGCGAAAAGCGTTTCGGGCTGCGCGCCGCAATCGCGTATGTTCCGCGCGGCCCGCTGATTGACTGGGCCGACGCCGACCTGCGCCGGCGAGTGCTGCGCGATTTGTGCGTTCTGGCCTGCCGGGAGGGCGCGCTCCTCTTGAAGGTTGACCCGCAAGTGTCCGTGGGCTATGGCGCGCCCGACAGCGCGGAGGCGCAGGCGGATGCGCTCGGGCTGGAGGTAGTGGGGGAGCTGGCGGCCGCGGGTTGGCGCGAATCCCGGCAGCAGGTGCAGTTCCGCAATACGGTGCTGTTAGATCTGTCGCAGGACGAATCCGCGTTGCTGGCTTCCTTCCGGCAGAAAACTCGTTACAATGTTCGTCTGGCTGTGCGCAAGGGGGTGACCGTTCGTGCGGGCACGGACAGCGATCTTGAATCGCTGTTCGGGCTGTATGCGCGCACCGCCGAGCGCGACGGTTTCGTTATCCGGCCGCAATGTTATTATCGCGATGCGTGGGGCAGTTTCATGCGCGCGGGCATGGCGCAGCCGCTGCTGGCGGAGGTGAAAGGCGAGGTGGTGGCGGCGGTGATTGTGTTCACTTTTGGCGGGCGCGCGACCTACATGTACGGAATGTCCAGTGGGGCTCACAGCGAGAAAATGCCCAATTACCTGCTGCAGTGGGAGACAATTCGGTGGGCGAAGGCAGCCGGTTGCAGCGTCTACGATTTCTGGGGCGCGCCGGACGAGTTTGCGCCCGGTGACCCGCTCTGGGGAGTGTGGCGCTTCAAGGCCGGTTTTCGCGGCCGGGTGGTGCGCACGCTGGGCGCGTGGGATTATCCGTGCCGGCGCGGCGCGTACTGGCTGTACACGCGCGCGATGCCGCGCGTGCTGACGGGGATGCGAGCGATAGGCGCGTAGTGGTTAACGCCTGGCACGGGCTTCCCGGAAAGGAAGGCAATGATGCGGGCAGAGGTTAGGTGGAAAGAGGGCCTGGATTTTACTGGCCGGGCCGATAGCGGGTATGCGGTCGAACTGGCCTCCGCCACGGCCGAGACCGGCAGCGGCGCATCACCGATGGAGTTGGTTCTGATTGCGCTGGCGGGATGCACAGCCATGGACGTGATTTCTATCCTGCAGAAGAAACGCCAGCAGGTGACTGGTTTCGAGGTGCGCGTTCAGGCTGAAAAAACCGAGGAACATCCGCGCGTTTTCACCGCGGCATCCACTCGCACATCGTCACTGGTGACGATGTGCGAGTGGATGCCGTGGCGCGCGCGGTGGAGCTTTCCACGACGAAATACTGCTCGGTACACGCGATGTTGAAGCAGGCTATGCCAATTGAGTTTTCGTACCGAGTGCAGACGGTCGCCTAGTCATTTTCGCTGGCCGGGGCGCTCAGCTCATAAACCGTCAACCATGATTCGTCCCCGGGCCGCGGGTAAGTCTGCAGCGGGCGCAAATGCAAGGCAAGCGCAGCCAGGTCGGCGTCGTCTTTGGGATGGTCGAGCACCAGCAGCGCGGGCGCTCCGCCGGCCGCCGGCGCCAAATCGGCGGCGAATTCCTCCGGCGGAGCCCATTCCGGCGTGACCGCAGAACCGGGCGGGAGATAGGCCGCAAGGCGCTGCTGCCCGCCCAGATCGAAGGTTAGCAGTCGCTGTGGCCGGCCGCGCGCGTTGTACTGCGCGGCAATCTGACGAAATCCAAAACCCGAAGGCCAGCCGCGGATGTACGCCCAGTCATCGCGCCAGGGCAGTTCCAACGCGGCCGGTTCGCTGAAAACTTTCCACATAAACTGGCCACTCGGATGGAGCGCTAGAATCCCGAGAACCACCACCACGATTCTGATGATTGCACCCAGCCGCACCACCCGCTTCCATAGAGTAGCTGCTCCGGCGGCCATCAAGAGCACGAGCACCGCCACGTATGGCAGCGCGAAGCGCGCCTCCAGAAAGCCCGGGTTACTTTTGGCAATTAGCGGCAGCAGACCGAGCAGCGCTGTGGCGCAAACGTACAGGCTGGCTCGCGCGCGTTGCCAGAGCGTGATGGCGATAGCCGCCAACCCCGGCCACCACAGCCACGGCGTGAACAGCGTGCGGAAAAAGCTCCACGCCATCGGGCCCGTCATCTTCGCCTGAGCCCACATCTCGGCCGGGGAACCGGCTGTCTTGCGGGCGAGCAAATCCAACCCGAGGTCGGAGTGGGCAACGATGCGCAGCACCGCCAACACTGGCAGCAGCAGCACGGCCGTGAGCAGGTAAGCCTGCAACGTTGCGCGGGCGTGCGCTCGCCATCGGGCGCCGCGGCCGAGAACGAGCGCGGCCAGAGCCGGAACCGGCATGAAAACCAAGCTGGTCAGTTTGGAGAGCAGGCCCGCCGCCAGAGCGATTGCGGTGAGGATTTTGTGGCCTCGCCTGTGCGGGGAACGCGCTAGTTCGGCGCTCGACCAGAGAAGCAATATGGCGCAGGCATTCGCGTACGTATCGGGTAGCTGCATACGCTCGAAAAACAGCGCGAAGGGTACGAATGCATAGGTCACTGCGGCGACAGCGGCTGTCGGTGGCGGGAAGAAGCGTCGGGCGAGGGCCAGCAGCGCCGCGAACCCCACAGTGGTCAGCAGCACGGTGGCGGCGCGCGCCACCCACACGCTGCCGTTGAATGGCCAGAAGACCGCCGCCCAGAGCACATTCAGTAGGCGTCCATCCGAGGCGGCGTGGAAGGGCTGCCAGTCCCACGTCAGGCGCGCCCACCAGATGTGAGCTGCTTCGTCCAGAAAGACCGGCAGCGCGTCCAGGTTGTGCAGCCGCGTCCGCAAGTAACAACAGAGTGCG
>PVBE010661214.1_pt1 | contig 13739 bp, 10 predicted proteins | sample 1631181 | NCBI WGS metagenome assembly PVBE01 (sample SAMN08397723, study PRJNA350692) | Marine metagenome, whole genome shotgun sequencing project. | isolation source: water | place: Pacific Ocean | collected 2012-04 | reverse complement strand
TTGTCTAAATGTTCTGCCAATGGCGTAGGTGCTAAATCCCCAGTTTGGATCATACTTTAAGTGCGCCATGTAGGGGCGGTTAAGATGTATGCGATCCTTCTCAGGCTTTACACCCCAGCATCTAATTCTAGTTAGTTCGTTGTTCGAATCGATTACCTCAACAATCCAATAAAGCTTTCCGTTCTTGGTTTGTCTCGGCACAATCTTACGCGGGATGAACCAGCACAGCTGTAGGTCTGGATCAAACTCTGAGATAGGGGGGACAAACTTTTCCTGAAGCTTCTCGATGGTCTCCAAACTAATAACCAAGTTCATCGGGAAGATGCCGGTAAGCTCTGTTTTAAACTGGATGATTTCTTCCTCCGTAAAGTCTCCTTCGGGGCGATATAGCTCCAGGTTTTCGGCAAACCTCTTTAGGTTCTTTGGTCGTTCAACAACACATGTCGACCAGAAGTGCTTTCGTCCTGTGAACCTGTCATCCACAATCTGATCAAGGGCGCCACCGCGACAAAGAGCATCAAGTGCCTTCTTGTTTAGCTTGCCATAAGAGATTCCCTCTCGGAACAACAGATCCTCTGCATTCATAAAGGGTCTGTTATCTAAGACCTGATCGATTGCGGCCATGCCCAGCCCTTTGATGGAAGTCAGCGGCTGAATAAGTGTCTTACCATCTTCGCTGATCTCCCATACTGTACCGGACTTGTTAATGTCCAAGGGGGCAATGTCGAACCCAAACTTCTTAGCAATATTGATTGCCTTTTCTTTCCGAGTCTCGGGCTCCTTATCTAAGAACGCAGCCATCCACTCTGCGGGGTAGTAGTTCCAAAGCCAAGCGCACTGGAAGGAGATGATGCTGTAAGATACTGCGTGCGACTTGTTGAAGCCATAGCCGGAGAAGTATTCAAACTTATCCCACAGTGCCTGTGCCTCGTCTCTTGCAATCTTGTTCGCAAGACAGCCGGAGATAAACTTATCGTGCAGCTTGCCCTTCACGGATCCCTTGCCAGTCCCCTTCTTGGTCAACACCTTGCGAAGCATGTTGCCCTCATCGAGCGTCAGGCCTCCAAGCTTGTGCGCCAGCAGCGCGATCTGCTCTTGGAAGATCAAGAACCCGAACGTCTCTTGGGTAATGTCGTGAGCATCATCATTCAAATACTTAATGTAGTGGGGGCTCTTCTTGGCCTCCACATATTCATCGTGTACGTTGGCCGCTAATGGGCCCGGTCGATAGATGGAAGTGATGGCGGACACGTCAATAATGTTGCGCGGCTTGGCGCGTACGCAAAACTTCTGTGCACCTTGCTCTGTGAACTGGAAGACACCAGCCCACTTGCCTGCGTGGAAGATGTTCTCGTATATCTCTTGGTTGTCCATGTCAATGACGTCGGGGTGGAGATTCTTATTATAATAATCTTGAACGTCTGAGAAGGTTGGATTTTCAACATCGTGATGACGCCGAAGGATGTGCTCGATGCACCCCTCCATCATCTTCAGTGTAGAAAGGCCCAGCAAATCGAACTTAATGAACCCCATCGGCTCAAGGTGTCTGACGTTCTGCCCCTCTGCCCATGGTGCTTGGCGTACGCCACCTGAATTAATAAGTGGCATGCTCCTATCCAGATCCTCTGCAATAACAACACCTCCGGCATGGCGAGAGCAAGAACGCACTTGTCCCACGAGTCCTTCAACGTGTGTCTTGACTGCTGGGTGCATCGCAAGATACTTCTGCAATGATGGAGAGAACTCCATTACTTCTTCCCATGTGGGTGAGTATACGCCGGCCTTAATGCCGTGCTTCCTCTTGGCTTCGGGAAGCGCCTCGCGCATCATGATCGAGGTAACAGTGTTTACCTCTGTGAATGGAATGTTATAAAGCTTTGAGATATCTTTGATTAAACTTTTGAGCTGCAGCGTGTTCCAGTTTGAGATTGGGGCGACACAGTCTTCTCCCCACATTTCAACTAGCTTTTCCTTCAATGCCATGCTGTCTGATACATCGTAATCGATATCAGGGTAATCCGTGGCGTCTGACCGCAGGAAGCGAGAGAATAGAAGCCTATGCTTGATGGGGTCTACTTGTGTGATTCCAAGGGCATATGCCACTAGCGAGCCGGCTGCGGATCCTCTGCCTGGTCCAGCCAGCATCATATCTGTGGCCACATCAACAATAGATTTCATCGTTAGGAAGTATTTTGAGAATCCGCGCTCGTCAATGACACCGAGTTCTTTACGTAAGCGATCTGTGTACTCTTTGTTGGCGTGGAGGTCTCTTTCCTTTAGTCCCTCTAATGCGAAATTTACCAACGCCTGTGTCGCCGTAAAGCCGGCGGGCACTACAAATTCGGGAAGGCGAACTGTATTGTCGGGCAGGAACGACTCGATGCGCTCGAAAGCGATGCGGTGCGTCTCCTCAATACTTTTCAAGACTACTGCGTCATCATACTCAAATCCCGTAGACTTAGAGTATTGCTTGTAGCTTTCCCAGATCTGATCACCGTTCTTTGGATATAGCTCGTATCCAATTTCCTCAACGCCCGCAGGAAGTTGGGACTCTTCCTCAGCCCATGAGGGTCTGCCCTTACCAAGCCAGCCTAGACGCTTGTAAAGCTCTCTGTCTTTCCAGGCGTCAGGATTGGGGTAGTGGCTATCGGCGGTGGTGACCAGCCTAACGCCAAACTCTTGTGCAACTTGAATGATGTACTGATTTAATTCGTGCTGCTCTTTAATATTATTCCACTGAATCTCTGCGTACCAACGATCTCCAAAGATCTCTTGCATGTTCATGGTTGTCTCGCGCATCGCGTCTAGGACGGCGTCAGGGCCCTCCTCTCGGTTTTCCCAGTAGTTGCCTGCATATACTCCTCCAAGGCAAGCAGAGGAAGCTATGACCCCTTCATTGTACTTCTTCAAGAGAGCGTAGTCAATGCGAGGATACCGATAGAAATTCTCTGCCTTATAAGACTCAGACACAAGCTTGAATAGGTTGTTCAATCCTGTCTGATTCTGAGCCAACAACACAAGGTGGCGCCGATTCTTGAGGATACTCTGCGTCTTCTTGCTATCGCCCTCATCCTCGACTGTGGCGCCGGATTGGTTGTCCCTCTTGATAGAGCGCGCCTTCTTCTTGTCTTCCATCGCCTTGTTATAGGCGCCGTGCCACTCCGCAATAGATGGAGTAAAGTAAGCTTCGCAACCAAAGATAGGCTTGAACTCCTTTCCTGCTTCTTGCATCTTCTTTGCATGCAAAACCTGATACGCCAAGCCGTTCATGTTGCCGTGATCTGTCAATGCTAACGCATCACTGCCATTCTCATACGCAAAATCCATGTGGGCTTGCGGATACCCAATAGCATCAAAAATAGAACCAGCCACACTATGCGCATGCAGGCCAACAAACTTAATTTTTGAATCATTTCGATTCATTCTTTCTCCTTGAAATCTTAATCCAGAGTCCCCAGATAATGGGAACCGCAATGGGGTGAAGGCATAGAAGCCAACTAATGGGGGCGCCTGTTATGAACCACGGGTTTACGTTGTGCCCTAGCCAAATAAATAACGCTGGAAAAAGAACATCCTCTATGATTTCCCAACCAACAATAATAATAACCAGAGCCATTCCGTGCTCTTTTAATGTGTCCAACAGACGCGTCGGATGAAAATGCTCAAGCTTATGCTTTAAGCGATCAGTGACCCACCGAATTGCCCTCATTCCTTATCCCCTATATGGTAATTTAGCATGTTTGTGGGCCTTTGTCAAGGCCTCAGCGGGTTTCTCTACAGAAAAATCTGATGCAAGAAAATCCCGATATCCACTCCAGCTAGAAATGTCGTAATACCAATCAAGATCGATCTTTGTCGCACTCTTTTCGCTCACTTCTTTGAATATCGTCTGAAGTGTGAACTGGCGGGCGCTCCACCTCTCGCTCAAAGGTATCTTCTGGGTGGGGTATTGTTGGTCGCCTGAAGGGGGTAAATATTCCCTTGTTGTTTGTTTGTTTACCGAACGTCTGCATTTTTTAAAATCTTCTCCTGTAAATGTGAATGCTATTGGTTTGTTGTTTTTGACAGTGTCGCCGTCATAGCTTAAAAAAAAGTTATTCTCTTTGTGTTTTATTAATGGTCTGTATTCTCGGATGCTGTGCACATCATAGGTTGACATGGGAAAGGAAACATAGTACTTATCAGGTGTGATCCATTTTGATAATTTGAAGGCCACTTTCCAAGCAGAATAAGCTCCATATAATATTGACCACCCGTATGAATCGCGGCGGTCGCGATCCTTTGGGTGGATTGGTATATAGTATATAGGTATTTCTTTTCGCTGTTCAGAGCTAAATGCAACTGGTTTATTAAAATATACCGGATCATAAACCCATTCTCCAACTATTTTGCGCACAATGGGCGCCAAATCATCATTGGCGACAATCCATATGGTGTTGCATCCGGCCATGGCGCACTCAAATACAGATTTCTGAATAGCCGTAAATGATGTGTTTATGGGTAACAAAATCTCTGGCGTTTGTATTCCCATATCTGTTTTAAGATTTGCCACGGGAATAATGCCAGCTAAATGTATCTTCGGTCGGCTCACCAATACCTCAAAAATCTATCGTAGGCCACGCAAGCTGCTGGTAGATCCTGCAGTAAATCTTGCTCCCTAATCTGCGGAATCTTGATATTAGTGGCTTGCGGGAGGAGTTCATTTGGCTGCTCACTTGTCTCGCGGTATAAGCTAGTTGTTCTAAATTTGTAATGTTTCGGGTTTCCTGCTGTGGTGTAATCATGGGCGAATGTCCCTTTCATTCCTCTGCTCTCCATTTCGTGGACGGTCTTAAAACGCGCCATCGTTTGAGAGTAATCAAAATCTAAATATTGTTCTTGGTTTAAGACTGAGACAGCACAAGCATCTTTAACAGGAGTATTTCCATCAATACGGTCGGAAGGATAAAACCATATCTCCCGTACAAGATCATCTCCTGTTTCAATGTAGTCAACTTCATGCTTGCCGCCTTTATTGAATGCAATATAATCATAACATATATATCTATCTTCGTCAAGGATCTTTTGTTCAACAAATCCTGTTGCATTCCTGTCTATGAAATAAAAACACTCATTAAATGTGAACTCCATTATCTTGGAGTACTCGTTAGAGCACACCACGGTGTCGCCATCATATCGAATAGTGCCGCACAAGTTAGAGAGCGGGGAACGGCCCTCAACGGCTAGTAAAAATAAAAGTTTTTCCCACAATAGTTCTTTAGAATATCCAACAATTTTGGAAGAGCCAAACGTCGTTAAACTTTTTGCAGCTCCGGGAATTTTTAAGCACGATAAATCTACATGCGGATCTAAAAAATCAAATCGAAACGGGCGGTGTTCTTCAGCAAAAAAAATAGGACAATTATTCACGAAGGCATACAAGACAGCCTCCATTGAACTGCCGATTACTATTTTATCATACTTGAGCAACTTACTTCCTTATCCCGCTTCGGTCATATCCTCCTAGGTGCCAGTTGGGGTGCATTATATGAAACTTTTGTCTGTAATGCATCCACCCCAGCGCATGTCCTATCTCATGTTCAAGGATCCTGTCTTTTCTGGCATTTTTCGGCAAGATACAAATCTTTGCCTTAACTATATCACCTGTTTCTGTATGTGTGTATATCCTAGTTGATGCCATGTGACTATCGGCGAAGCCGGTTTCCGGCAATGTTATTATTATCTCGCCCGGTGCCGCATTCATGCATGTAGAGAAAGGATCCCTTCGAATATCTTGAAAATCATACCCGGCCGCTTTCCAGTATCGAACGGCCTGGTGCACCCGGTACATGGGCACCTCTGTGCTTGCACAAACTCTAATGGCGGGAGAGGTTTTCCATTTAGCTTTTTGCTGGGGAACTCCTACCGCGAATATGTCGATAACGGGAGGGTATCTTACGCTTAAGATGGCGTACTCTCCGCCAGTCGCAGCTGTACAACTAAGGATGAATAGCAAGAGAAATCCCATGTAATAACTAGGGATTATTGCATTTTAGTCATTCTTTATCTTATCGAATATTTCAATATCGTATTCTACCTCATCCAGCAAAGTCTTGATATCTAGGCCTGCACAATCAATCTTTCCTTTGCTGATATGGTAATGGCTCACGAACCCTGAGAAGCTTCCATATGCTACATCTTGCACATATTTTGTCTCGGTGTTGCCATTTTGCTTAAGAGGGGTCTCATAGGGAATGTCGGTGGCGCCATGAATTGCTTTCCATAGGGCTTTTAACGCCTCAAGCTGCGCAGGGTAAAAACCCAAAAACGGATCTAATTTGCTGTTATGAGCCCATGCTCCCTCAACCATTGGGCGCTCACCAAAGCCATTTTTAACATACCACTCTTGATATTTGGGATAGTAAGCATTACTGATTTCGACCCCTATCGAGGGTCGGTTGGTGCGCGAAGAGCCTGCATGCCAAGCTGCGTGCTGCATGTCTAGCGTCTGGTAAATAGTGCCGTCGTTATCAATCAAAAAGTGAACTGATATGCCGCGCTTATCAAGCACATTCTGGCAAGATTTAGAGGAAAGGCATACATCCCAATGGTTGACAAAGTAGCGAAGCTTCCGTTTTGGGCGCCCAGAATAATCATAGTAGTGGCCCGGCTTTGCCGGCATGCCTCCTTTTTCTGACCAGAGGACAAACTTATCCCACTCAATGGGGTGAAACTCTCCGTTATAGACGATGTAGTTGGAGTAGTGGCAATCGTTAGGCTTGTATTCGTCGATGTCTGCTTGTCGTTCTGTCCACAGGCGACGAAAAGTCATAGGACCGCATAGGCCATCGCCAGCAAGATGTCGCACTTTTTGCCATTTCTTGATTGCTCTTACTAACTTGTCATCAAAATACTTTTCACCAAACCAGCTGGGTTCCCAGCCGAGCTTCTTGGCTGATGCTTCGTTGTAAAAGTGTTTGTCCATACATTCGGCGCCCCCATTTATTCAATCATGCCAACAACATAGTTGTCCAAAATAACATTATAAATAGTGTCGCCAATACTTATTTCCTCGATCATAGAGCGATCAACGACAAGCCTGGCGTCTTCCTCAACTTCAAATCTAACATCCCAAGCTGCGCCCAGCGCAACCACCTCTACGAATCTAGACTCTGCCGGCTTATAGTCATCTGGTAGCACGATTGCAGATTCATTTTCACCCGACTCTGTGGGAATATCAATTAAAATATATCTATTAACGGGATATAGCACTTTCAACCTCCTTTAAGATCAATCTTTCCTGTACCTCATATTCTTGCTTGCTAAGGAATATGTCCTCTCTCGTTCCACAATGTTTACAATACATTGTCATGTGAACATTGTTTCCATGAGTAGAGCGAATATTCCCTTGAGGGATCCAGTAACATTCGCCGCGCCCTGTTGAGCAGGCGCGCCTTACAAATTTAGCTTCCATTAAGTGATTAAAGTTCATATTCTCCCCTAAATGGTGCACGTATCATTGGTACAGTACTTCGCACCCGAACCCCCCTCTGAGCTATCAAATCTGTGGAGCGGGGCAACTCCTTGTGAAGCTTTTTCGTATTCTTTTTTCGTTATAGCTTCATAAGGCGCCTGCTCATATCCCGTCTCTTCGTACTTCAAGAACGACACTGCCTTAAGGCGTGTCTCGTATAGCTCCAGGGCTGATTTAAGCTGGGATGCCTCTTCGTCCTTGAAGGTCACAGTTATTGAAACTGAGTTGTCTGCCCAATAATGCTGATATTGGGCTGCAATTTCAAGTTGTTCCCACATCGAGACGTCCTTCTTACCCTTTGAGTAATAGGGTTCGTGAACAGGGAACTCCACAACAGAAGTATTCGGAGAGTATTTATCATCTTCAATAGTATATCCCGCATCTGCAAGTTTGTCAAGAAGTTTCGAAGTTTTCGAGAATCTGATACGTCTAATATAGTACTCATCCTCCGGAAAGTGGATGCCCGGTGTGGAGCCGTTAAGCAGCGACACGGTCCCAGATGGCTTAATTGACGTCATGCGTACCGACTTGGGAATGCACAGCCAGTTGGAGTACTCTTCATCAAGTTGTTTCACATAGCCATAGGCGCGATCACACATATCATACACCTCTCGGCGTCCAAACTTAGCAAATGCCTGGACCACGCCGGACTGCGAGAGACCGATTCTCCGGTTCTTGAGCATCTTGGCGTTCGTTTCTGGCCAGTGAGTATTGGACAGGGTGATGGTCTTTCCGTAAAGATACGCGATCTTTAACGTACGTAAATAATCGTCTAGATCTTCGTGCTTCGCAGGATATGTCTCCACCAGACAACACAATTCTGCGTCTTCAAGCTGTTGCTCTACACACGGATTGAAGCCGGCAACGTTAATGTCATCAAAGCGCTCGCCATCCTTAAAGCGCCCTCTTGTGCGCGCATTGTTAAGCCAGATATATCCGGGTTCGCCGTTCTTTTGACTTTGGGCGGCATGCCAAGTGTAGTCCATCCCCACCTCAGCGTTAAAGGAGTTGTTGGATCCCCATCGGTGGTGGTATAGCTTCTCTTGATCGTTCTTCATTTCAAGATATCGTGTGTCATCATAGCGCCCCATCGCCAATGCCGCTGAACGTCGAACATTGCCCGAAACCACACAGCGGCCGATAAGGTTCTCAGTATCCACGATGTCTACTGAAGTGACGGACTCTCCGATCTTGCTGGAGTATAACTCCTTGAGGTTCTCGTGAAGCTCGATAAGGGGGGCGGGGCCGCTAGATGTGCCCCCGAAGCCCTTAATCTCTGCTCCAAGCTCGCGAATCGCTGAGTAGTCAAACTTAGGTACCTTTCCGCCAAAGAAGAACCCATCAAGAAGAGTGTGTACTGAATCCACCCACCCCTCGCGAGAGTCGTCAATAACCAACGTATCGTTAGTATATGCTGGCTCCTGGATGGTGACGGTACCGGCGCCTTCGGTATCGAAACCCACCCCAACGCCAACCATGAGCGCATCCATCATCCACGCAAAGAGATAGCCGCCCTTTGTGGAGAGATCCCGGGTGGAACGAAAGGCGCAATTAAAGAGGCCGGCCGCTGTGCGCTCTTCCACGAATTTTGTTCCCATCATCCACAGGCCGCGGCCAGGGGGTGTCCATTTAAGATTGAAGAGGCGCTCATAGGCCTCCTTCGCGGTCTTTTGTGCCTTTCCGTCGTTCCATTCCAAGCCAAGCTGGAATACGTGCTGTTTTTGCATGTTAAACATGCCTTCCACGACCCGGCGACAGGTGTGCCACCATTCTTCTGAGCCGGTGGCGTCTGGATCGAATTCACTTAATCGTCTGGAGTATGTTCTCTTGAATGTGACATACCCCAAGGGCCCCCATGGCACTTCGGCATCTTTGTAGGGCTCGATAAAAGTATCTGATAGTCTGAATCTGCGTATGTTTTCTATAGTTCTCATTATGTTTATTTCCTTTTTCTAAACTTCTCGTATTTATTCTGCAGTAGATCTTTTTGCATGCTAGCGGTTAAAGCCACGGGGTTGAGCGGAATCGCTGCGGTAGAAGTGGTGTTTGGCATAACTTTAATTTTAGCACTGGAGGGATCCATAAATATATTATAGATCATCCCATCGGGACCATTTCTATTTTTGGCAATAAACATTTTCCCTTGATTATTTTGTTTGTCTTCAACTGTGCGTGAAACAGAAAATATAAAATCGGCGACGAAGCATTTATTAAACGCTTCTGATATCTGTTCCATTGTGATTACTTCTGCACTCAGTCCCGAACGATTCGTCTGTGAGGCGGTCCACACGGGACAACCAAACTCTGTGGATATAGCGCGGAGGTCTTCATAAATAGATTCCAACTCTGTTCTCTTCTCCTTCCTCACGGTTACCGGCCTTAAAAGATCGGCATAGTCAACAATAATCATCCCCGGCTTGATGCCTCTCTTCAGCAACTTAGTAAGGTGGGATTTAATAGTATTAGTTGTTGCAGATTTGGTGGGGTATTCCTTGATAATAAGCTTTCCTTCGATATCTTTAATCTCTTCGTATATTTCTTCTTTAAAGTTAATGATATCAGAAAGAGGGTATCCTGTTAAACAACTATCGTATCTGTTTGCAATAATTGTGTCTTGAAGTTCAAGGGTGTAGTGAACAACTACCTTACCCTCCTTTATTCCTTGGGTCCCAAGGTGCACAAGGCAAAAAGACTTGCCGGCGCCGGTAGGGGCGATCACCACCCCTAGTTCGCTCTTTCCAAGACCGCCGCCACAAATGGAGTCTATCTCTTTCCATCCGGTTGTGACCGGAAGACGGTGCTTTGGGACAAACCTCTGTTCAAAATCGGCTATATAATCATAGCCAAAGTTATTATCCGATCCAAGCTTGAGAGAATCATTGATGGTCTTAGAGATTTCATCAAATGAGCATGTCTGCAGCAACCCGACCGACTTTAGCATCGCTTCTTTTAGATTCTGCTTGCGACAAAAATCAAGCGACTGCTCTTTAATATATTTTATATCCGAAAGCTCTCTTGCAGTAACTTTGGCAAAATATTCTCTGACTTGCTTCTGCACTATTTCATCTTCGCCATCAAGCTGAGTGCGCAAGATAGATATTATTGCTTCTGCAGATGGATGAGTGCCGTATCTATCGCGATAGTCAATGATCTTTCCCACAAAAACGCGCAGGTACTCTAACTCCAGAAAGGCTACGTCGAGTACCTCAGTAATCTGATCGGCAAAGGGCCGGTCTTCATAAATAATTTGTACGAGGCCTTCTTGGAAGGATTTTCCATACCGACTAAAACTATCTTTTTCGATCACGGTTCATCTCGGGTTGCGCTAACAGTAAATATAACAAAATTGTCTGTAAAGTCAAGCAAATTAGCGCTCAGAATTAATTTTATTTAAACGCAACTCTAGGTCCTTCCAGTTCAACTCTCCAAACCCGTCATCACGCATTTTCTTCATGATTTCTATCTTGTTGAAATTACACTCAAAGTTCTCTACGGCGTTCCTTACAAAGTCCTTTGACTGAGGAGAAAGCATTGGAGAATATAGCTGCATCATCTTGTAATTGTGTTCAATAATTTTTTCTCCTGCTATGATATTATCGTGAAACTTGAGTTTTTTGTCGATCTTCTCACAATAAGAAATAATATCATCAATAGTGTAATCTTTGTCGGCGCCCAAAAATCCAAGACGGCGCTGGATGGTCTTAAACCCTACTGATTTGATGCCCGGGAGATTATCGGAGGCATCGCCTACGAGGGAGCGGGCCAGGGCCATATTCCTCGGGTGTACCCCCAACTCTTCCACAATGCGCTTCTTGTTATATACTATATCGCTTGTGGGCCGATATACCACAGTTTCTTCGTCACACAGCTGGTAGAAATCCTTGTCATTAGAAACGATTACTTTTTGCCAGCCGTCGTAGTACTGCATCCGAGTAAGATAAGAGATGACATCATCAGCTTCCACTTCCGGAAGCATTACCTGCACAATGGGCATTTCATTGAAGTACTCAATGGACCGGGTCTGCTGCCACACTCTGTTTCGCAACTCTTCATCTTCGCTAAGTGCCTTGACATTCCTGTTGAGGCGAATTGGCTTGCGGCCTTCTTTGTAGTTTTTGTCGATTGAGCGGCGTTTCTGGGAGCCGTTAGGTCCATCCCAAACAATCACAATCTCATCTGGCTTTATCATGCGAGCTAGCTTCTGCACGATCTTGATAGATCCCTTGAATCCTCCGATTGGTTCGCCATTCGTGGACAAACTTGGATCCACAATGTATGCTCTCAAAAACATATTGAGGGCATCAATAATCAATACTCTTTTCATAGTTTATAACTTCCTGCTTTCTTGTTGTTAATAGTATATACGACACGCTTAACACCTACGTGCTTAAGTGCTTCGTGACACATGGCACACGGCTTGGATAGCTTATAATCGCCCTTCTTGCCGACACGAGCCACATACACAGTGGCGCCATCTGTAATCTCTCGATCCATCCCAAGGATAGCGCCGAGTTCTGCATGCAATGTGGTTCTTCCTTGGTGCTCGCGTTGAAACCGTGAGCCAAATGCACAGTAATTGTTCTTATTGAACGATACGTTGCGGATAGAACCTTTCACCAGCACCGCGCCGTGGCGATAATCAGGATAAGTCGACTGATGGGCCATGCGCTTTGCTAGTTCCATATAGCGCCGTACCTTGCCAGAATATTTGTGAAATCTATCGGCACTATAGTCTGAGGTATATTCTTGGACCATGGTAGACAAAAGCCCTCCTACAAGCTTATACATAAGTATAACGCATCACAGGAGGGCTGTCAAGCGATTTTATCCGGGATCAGAGTAAAACTGATCGGCAGATCCCTCTCGTCGATCAAACTTCTGAACAACCTCTTCGTCCATTAGTTTAATGATGTTGTTCTTAAACTCTTCGTCTGTTTGAATGATCTCGGCCCACTTGGAAGGCTGGAACTTCTTCTCATAACCGTCAGGCATCTTGAGTGTGTACCATGCGCCGGCACTCGTCAGGTGATCGGAACTCTTTACCGCATCAAACCAGCTTTCCTCGTCACGGATACCAATATCTTCGGTGCCCCATAGGATACGGAATGCGCAGTTTCTACCTTGTGTTCCAAAGCGTGACTTCTCCAGTTTTACCTTAACTTCTGATCCGATGCGAAAGCCCTTATCATCTTCAACGAAGGATGCCTTGGCCTTACGGCCGGTGAGCCAGATGCGCAGCGAATACGAATAGTGCATCGCCTTGCCACCGGGTGTCATGTAGGGGGTGGTCATCGCAATAATGCGAGCGTTAGGGCCACTTGGAATATTTGTCTTAAGCTGGTTAAGTACAATAAACGTTGCCTGCTTGTCGGCAATGGGGATAATCAGCTTTGACATTCCCTTGGCGAGAATGCGAGCCTTTACCGCCATCGAGGATTGAGGATTAAAGTCTCCCTCTACATCCGACACGGACGGGGTAAGCGCCAGAGAGTCCCAGATAAACAATAACTGTTCATCGGTCGCCCCCAACAGTTCTTCCACTGTCTCCAAGACAAACTCCACAGAGGACGCCTGAACGTACATTAAACGCTCTAGGTCGCATCCTGCGCGCTCCAAGAAGCTTGGGTCGATGGCAGACTCAGAATCGAAGTAGACGACCATCTTGCCCGTTTTCTGAGCGTTTGCGGCCACTTGTGCTGCCATGTAGGATTTACCGGTGCTCTCCAGGCCTGCTAGTTCTGTGACCTTCCCGACTGGAATGCCGGCAACCTTTCCTTTGCAGATGATGGAGTCAAGCCATCGGGATCCTGTTGAGATCCATTCTTTTACCTCGGTTGGGTTCTCGCCTGTTAGATCATGGGCGACATTGCGGCCGGCTTTCTTATTTACAAGACTCATTAAGTCTTGCATTGAAACTCGGCCGGGTTTTGCTTGTTTGCTTTTTCTAGCCATTGTTGTCTCCTATTAAATTTTATCGAACTGTAGGGTTTGAACATTCCACTCATATGCTACATATACATCAATATTCATTTGCTTGACGAACATCACACGCGTAACCAGAGGATATCCTGCTCCAATGTGATTCACGTTTGTGTTATAAGCCGCAAGCTCGGCTATGGTATTTTCACGATCAGTGTCGATAGTATCCTGTTTTGTAATCTTGGCATCCTTTGTCGTTCCACATCGCAAAGATAACCATGCCTCTTTTCTTACGGTAGTAAAAGAT